>ERZ857840.3085-NODE-3085-length-14671-cov-8.264231_pt1 | contig 14671 bp, 9 predicted proteins | sample MGYA00519760_ERZ857840 | MGnify/ENA primary metagenome ERZ857840 (study PRJEB31778, sample SAMEA3449371) | human gut metagenome | biome: human gut; feature: human-associated habitat; material: faeces | place: United Kingdom | collected 2010/2012 ... | reverse complement strand
TTGCTCTTGCGGTTATCATCATGCTTGCTCCGATTTTCTCCGGCGAGTATGAAGGTGTTGATAATATCATATTGACAAGCAAGTACGGTAAAACCAAATGCGCTACTGCAAAGGTGGTTGCAGGTATTATCACCGCCATTCTCACTACCACGCTGATTGCAGCATTTAACCTGCTTCTTGCTTTTGTTTTTTATGGAACAGAAGGGTTGGATTGCAGTATTCTATTTGCCCCCAGTGACTATGTGGAAGCGTTTATCCCTTTTAATATCACCTGCGGTACGCTGCTCAAATATCAAATTCTGCTGGCATTTACCTGTACGCTTAGCGTTACGGGAATTACACTGTTCCTATCTGCAATCAGTAAAAATCAGATTGTAGCTTTGGTTGCGGCGATGGCAATTTTTCTTTTTCCCGTTTTGCTGCCGATCACCGAAGTAAATCCATTGTTCCGATTGGTTGGACTTCTTCCGATCTATCATGTACTGGCCATTTCGCTCCTGTCGGTGGAACAAATGAGTAACGGGATGCTGTATGCGATATGGGCAATCCCGGCAGCACTGCTCTTTTTGGGAGTTGGTGCAGGTATCTCTCGCCGTGTATTTGCAAAGCATCAAGTTTTATAAATCATTCGCACAGAGCCGCTAACAGCAGATTTGCGCGAAATAAAAAACGGCGGCTTTAATACGAAATCAAAGCCGCCGTTTTCTTTTCGAAAAATAAGAATACGGGGGGTGTGTTAAAGTCGCCCTTTTTTAAGGACACGGCGGTATCTGGGAGGTATTGCCGTGTCCTTTTTGCTTTTTCGCAACGTCCATGATCTGCACCAGTTAAAAAAAGCGTAGCCCCTCCATCGGACTATTCCGGCTATGAGTATGAACACAGAAATCATGTAAATAGATTTTATAATTCTTCTGCGCCTGTCTGCGTTTTGCAGACAGGCGCTTTTTGTCGTTATCGGGGATGTTTCTACTGTCCCCGCGCTCCGCCCTTTGCCTGATCCGGCCACCCACCCGATCAGGACGAAAGGAGCGCACAAATGAGCGACAGAAAAAATAATTTTGATTTTTCCCGGCAGAGCTGGCCAAAACAGCCTTCCGCAGAACGAGTAGTGGGCGAAAGGGGAAGAAAAGAACTGCCTCCCGGCACGAAGGGAGGTGAGAACATGAAACCTGATCGCCACGCCGAACACAAGCAGCACGCCTTTGACAGCTTTTGCAAAAAGGTCTTGAAGTGCGAGGCCTGCAATGGCTATCGAGAGATCAGCCGCAGGAAGAAGCACAGCATCCCTTTCAGCGAACTGCCGGAGGACGCAATGGAGCAGCTTGCGGCCTATGACCGTTATCCCTGGGAGTACAACACCTTCATTCTTGGCGGTGATGTGATCCTGATCGAAAACGATCTGCTGGCCGATGCGCTGAACGCCTTGCCTCAGGACAACCGGGATATCCTTCTGATGTACTGGTTCCTGGAAATGGCGGACCGTGAGATCGCGGAGCGTATGAACCTGGCCCGCAGGACGATCAACAACCGCAGGCTGAAATCCTATCGGCTGCTGAAAGAGCTGATGGGAGGTGATACGGATGCGTGACACCGCAGCTTCCCGGAATAATCTTCTTCCTTATCCGGTCATTACCGCCGCTGTCCAGGGCGACCCTGACGCGGTAAACCGTGTGATCGGCCACTACTCCGGCTACATAGCGGCGCTTTCCACAAGGACAAGCTATGATCCTCAGGGCTGTCCTCATTCTCAGGTGGACGATGATCTGCGCCGCAGACTGGAAACGAAGCTGATTATTGCGATTCTGGATTTTGACCTGACCTGATTCAGATGACCGCCGTGCGTTCCCCTTTCCGCATGGTGTGTTCCGCACCTTGACAAAGAAAGCCCGTTGGGAGGCCAGCGCCGCAGTATAAGGCAAACGGATACATTCCTGTTTGTGCCGAGCCATACGGTCGGTGCGCCATGACCTCCATGCGGAGAGAGCGAGAAACACCAGACCGCAAAGCAAGCGTGGCAGCTTGCGGGCGATGACACACGGGCAGGGTTAAAGATACTCGCGCATTGAACGCCCACAAAGCATTGTGCGCCGCACCCATCAGCATGGGCCGGGGTTAGACTCCCGTGGAGCTGTGCCAGCAGCCGTCCGTTTTGCCTCTTTCATTGCTATCTTTATGCTTTATGAAAGGGGATTTTATCATGCAAGATAAAGCTACAAATCCCGGCAAGACCAGCAGACCAGAGAAAAATCCTCTGGATGCAAAAACGACCTATCACATTGGCAATCGGTCGTTCGTTGTTGAGCCGGTTTTCAAAGAAGAAAGCCCGGATACCCTGGGTAGCGTTCTCCTTCGCCTGATGAAGTCCGAGAGTGAAAAGCTGTAAATAGCTTTCAAACCCGGCTGACAGAGGCAGCAAATGGCGGTATAATGTGTTCGTACAAGTATATTTGCTATTCGACTGCCTTGACGGAAGGAGGACTTATGAAACAGTCGAATAACAAAAAATCCCGTGACGTGACCGCCTTTCTCTATGAAAGGCTTTCCCGTGACGATAATCTTGAAGGCGAAAGCTACAGCATCGGCAATCAAAAGAAACTGCTTGCCAAAGTCGCAAAGGAAAAGGGCTACACAAATCTGGTTCATTTTCTGGATGACGGCATTTCCGGCGTGACGATGGATCGCCCTGGTTTTGTAGAAATGATCTGCCAGTTGGAACAGGGAAAAGCCGCCGCCGTCTTTGTCAAAGACCTTTCCCGCCTGGGGCGAAACTACATTGAGGTCGGACGGCTGACGGAAGAATTTTTCCCGAACCATGATATCCGCTTGGTGGCCGTTTCGGATAACATCGACACGGCAGAGGGCGAAAATGAGCTTGCCCCGATCCGCAACCTGTTCAAGAACATAAGCTGTTTGGGAAGGGTGTTCTGCTGAATCACTCTTTTTCGACAAAGCAACGCGGTTCAATCGCAAACCGTTTTCATAGAATGTTGTCAGGTATATGCCCGGACTGCGGATGCAGCCGGGTCTTTTCTTTTTCCCATTATACCACACCTACGAAGCGGTAAAAGATTTTAATGTCCTGGTGACGCTGACCGTCTATGACGGAGCGTTCCCCGATCTCGATGTGGTCAATTAGTTCATCCACAATGTCCCGGTCAAGCCCCTGCACATCCAGATAGCGGCGAATGATGCCTGCCCATTGCCGGATATTTTCAACTTCCTGTCGGACTTTCCGTTCTTCTGCCAAAAGAGCCTCCAACCGGGTCGCCTTTTGGATGCGCTCCTGTTCGCTTTTCTGAATCAGGATAGCAAAGGTATCGCTATTGATCGTGCCGCTGACCTTATCCTCGTAGAGCTTGGCGGTCATGTGTTCCAGCTCTCCAATACGCCGCCGCAGTCGGCTGATTTCCAGTTTGGAATCTTCCTGCTTTGCGGTGCTTTCATAAAGAATCTGCTGTTTCAGCTTGTCCAGCACCTCGTTTTCATCCTGTGCCACCGCCTGACTGTGCGCCCTGATTTCCTTCAGCACCAGCGTTTTCAGCGAGATTTCATAAATCCGATGCCAGGAGCAGGCGCTGTGTCCGGTTGTAGCAAAATGGGAGCAGATATAGGAAACATACCGCGTGGATGTCCCGTTTTTTCTGCGCTGGGTCTCACGGGTGGCTATCAAAGGATGCCCGCAATCGGCACAGACCAGCTTGCCGGTGAACAGGGCGGGCAAAGGGGCGGCATGGTTTGCTGCCTGCTGTTTGACTGCCCGGTTCTTTTCCTGAACCGTTTCCCAAAGTTCCCGGTCAATGATCGCTTCGTGTGCATCCTCATGGCAAATCCATTCCATTTCCGGCTTCTGTATCATGGCCTTATCCTTGTAGGAACGGGAGCCGGTGCGGTTCTGTGTGACTATGCCGAGATAAACGGTGTCATTCAGAATGTTTTTCACCGTGGCATAGGTCCAAAGTTTGGAGTATTTGCAGCTTCCTTTTTTCCCGTAGTGAATCTCCCAATGCCAGCGGGGAGAAAGGATGCCTTTCTTGTTCAGCGCCGCCGCAATCTTGCCGTAGGCCATGCCTGAATAGCGCATCTGATAGATTTCCCGCACCACAGCGGCGGCTTCTTCATCCACCACCAGCCGGTGTTTGTCCTCGTCGCTCTTGCGGTATCCGTAAGGAGCGTAGGCGGTCAGGTATTGGCCGCTTTTCTTTTTAGCGTACAGCACCGATTTGATTTTTCCAGACAAGTCTTTCAGATGGTAGTCGTTCATCAGACTGCGGAAGTGCAGCATATCGGTGTTGTCGCCCTCGCTGTCCAGACAGTCCAGTACAGACACAAACCGGCAGCCAAGGGACGGGAAAATCACATCCGTATAGCGGCCTACCTCTACAAAGTCACGCCCAAGACGGGACAGGTCTTTGACCAGAATCAGGTTAATCAGGCCGTGGCGGGCATCCTCCAGCATTTCCAAAAATCCGGGCCGCTGAAAATTTCCGCCGCTGTACCCATCGTCCCGATAAGTCTTGACCTCGATCCAGCCGTTGAGCATGACAAATTTGGAGAGAATTTCGTGCTGGTTTTCTATGCTGGCGGATTCATCACCGGAGATATAGTTTTTTGCCTTTGCAGAATTGGAGGCATCGTCCACACTCAGGCGGCAGTAGATGCCGACCTTATATTGCTTCTTCAAGTGGCTGCCTCCTTTCTTCCTGTGCCAGTGCCGCATCCACATTTCCGACATAGCGGTAGTAAACGCGGAGGTCACAAATCCGCTGTCCGCTCACTTTTTTGGTTTCTCCAACCTCAATGCGGTCTACCAGTTCAAAGAGAATGGATTCATCCAGCTCTGTAATCTCTGTGTACCGGCAGATAATAGCCAGCCAGCGGTTGGCGTCAGTCCGGTTTTCCAGATAGCTTTTGACCTTACGTTCCAGTTCCGGGATTGCTTCGGCCTTTTCTGCCCGTTCCGCTTCATATTTGTGCATTAAGGTCTGAAAAACGGTCTGCGGAATGGTTCCGGCACATTTATCCTCATAGAGATTCTGCATCAGCCGTTCCAGCTCGGAAAGCCGCGCCGTGTATGTTTTCAGCTCCTGTTCGCAGGAGGAAAGGCGGCATTTAGCTTCCTTATCCTTTAAGCGGATAATCTGCTGGACCAGCTGCTCCGGGTCATATTCCGCAAAACGGGCCTTTTCCCGAATGTCCTCCAATACAAGCTGGCTCAGTACATTCTCATAGATGGTGTGGATGGTGCAGGCCCCCTTGCCGCTGCGGGAGTAGTTCCCACAGATAAAGGAGCTGTACCGCCCCGGCGTCCCGTCTTTATAGGTGAATCGCTCCACCTGATTTCTCATTTTGAAACCGCAGTCCGCACAGTACACAAGGCCGGTGAAGATGCTCCTGTAACCGTCAGCGGAAGAAGATTTCCGCACCTTCTTTTTATCAATGCTGACTACGGTATCCCACAGCTGCTGTGAGATAATCGGTTCATGGGTCCCTTCCACACGAATCCATTCTTCCTCCGGCTTACCCACGAGTTTACGGGATTTATACGACAGCGTTCCGGTCTTTCCCTGAACCATGTTGCCGATGTAAACCTCGCTGCGGACGATATTCTTCACCGTCTGGTCTGCCCATTTGTGGTTGACCCGGCGCGGATCGCTCTGTCCCTTGCGCTGGTAGTACAGCACACCGGGGGACGGGATGCCTTCCTCATTCAGCATAACGGCGATGGCGTGAAACCCTGTTCCGGCTGCCCGCATCTCGAAGATACGGCGCACAATCGGGGCGGTGTCCTCGTCGATCACCAGATGGTGCTTATCCGCTGGGTCCCGCTTATAGCCGTAGGCGGGATAGGTTCCCATGAATTTCCCGTTTTCTGCACAGGCTTTTTTGACTGCTTTGACCTTCTTACTGGTGTCGCGGCTATAAAATTCGTTAAATAAGTTCAAAAAGCACATGACATCGGTGCTGCCATTGGTGCTTTCCGTGTCAATGCCGTTGTTCAGAGCGATAAAACGGCAGCCCAGGGATGGGAATAAGTAATCCGTGTATTGCCCGAACTCAATGTAGTTACGGCCAAAACGGGACAGATCCTTGACCAGAATCACATTGATCCGCTTGGCCTTGGCGTCCTCAATCAGCCGCTTGACCCCAGGACGGTCAAAATTCGTACCTGAATATCCATCGTCGATATAGGTATCAATTTCATTCCAGCCCCGCTGCCGCACATAGTTCTGAAGCAGCAGTTTCTGGTTCTCGATGCTGACGGATTCGCCGTCGCGTTCATCGTCGTTACTCAAACGGCAGTAGATGCCGACGTTGTATGTTTTTGTAGTCATCTTTGTTTTCCCTCCCGATTATCCAGATTCCATACCTCGTGCGGCGTGATGGCTCCACAAGGAGTATCCCTGTATGAATATCGTAACGGAGAATCCATCGCCGCGCAAGTATGCGGCAAAGCCGGGAGGATAGTGTGACTATGTAGCCGTGTGTGCGGAGCAGCTGGCAGGTGTGGAAACCTCCGACATGGCGCGTCGGACAGCCAGCTGCTCCAAAGTCTTTCCCAGCTCCTTTTCACCCGAAAAAAAGCTGGTCACACGGTAAATGGTTTTCCCGATTTTCACCTCTTTATAGGAGGTCGTAGGGGTAATCTGCTGATCCATATTGACGCACCTCCAGTCAAAAAACTGTTTCTTCATAAGATATGAGGAAACAGTTTGTCTCAATTCACATAAAGATAAGCAGCCGCACCGATAAAGTTGAGGGTATATGCTAACCTGCTAATCGGTACGGCTGCTGTATGATAGTTTGGTTTATGCTCGCCACATTTGCCACGCATCCCTGACGATGGGGACATTCCCGGTCTCCGCTGGCGCGGCTGTCATAACTCCGCAGCGTCGTTTTACTCGTGCGCCGCAGGGTTCCCCCCAAGTCTTTAGGAGGCCGTGAGGAAGTATCATTATTCCCCCATGCAGTCACCGCGTCCCGAAGTGCCGCCTTCGGGGATCAGGCTGGCGTAGATCGCTCGGAGCAGCCCTGTTTATCACCTCCTGGGGCTGTCCATCTTCGCGGCGCGCCTGATTCGCTCGTACATGGGTTATGTACCGGAAATGCCGTCTATTCAGTTGTCAAGCTGCATGAGAGAGATAGACCCCCTCACTTATTTCCCCGTTGGGAAAGCAGTTTAACAACCGATTTTAGAAAAATTCTTCAAAAATTTTTCTCAGCTTCAACAGTAGCGTCTGTTTTCTCTTATTGACCGACTGCTGCGAAATGTGTAGCATATTCCCGACTTCCTGTTCCGTCTTTTCCTGATAGAAAAGCAGTAAAATCAGATCTCGCTCGTCCTCGCTTAATTTGGAAAGACAGAAGCGTACTTGCTCTGCTTCCAGATGTTCCGCTGCAAGCTGTTCTACGCTTTTTCCGGGTGCGGCAAACTGCTTGTCCTGTTCCAGCAGACGTTCATAGGAATCCTCGCGGCTGGGTAGGAAAGAGGCGGTTTCTTTCTGGAACTTTTCCACTTTCAGATCATAGGAAAAGTATTCCTCTTTCCGTTCGTAGTGCTGATACACACGGTAGACCTGTTCGCTTACCGGCACAGTCTGTCCATCTATGTAAAGACAATAATTCGCCCTTTCTTCACGATTTTTACTCATAGCCGTTACCTCCGAAAAGTTTGAAAGGTGGATAGGTTTTCAAACTTTCGGAGGGCGGTGAACGGCAGCCGACACAGCGGAACCGTTTATGTCGAACCGTTGGGGAATATGGTTCGGCAGGTGGAGGTTTGTCGGACTTTTTGTGATACTTCCGTCGGTTTTTGTTTTTGTTTTTGAATACAGAAAATGGGGGGTTCTTATCGAAAAAAGGCGTACAAAAATAGGGCGCAAGTGATGGTAAGTTCACTTGCGCCCTGATCGGACTGGATATGTTATTTTGGAAGTCTCCACCTGTTAGCGGTGGAGAAAGGTCAAAAGGGGTATCTACCCATAAGCGGCCTCCCTTGCACCGCTATGGGAATGGGACAAAGCAGTAGAAGTTATATGTCCCGAAAACCGCTTGCGGCATCTATTGTTACTGTTTCAATATACTCCAATGCTGCTTCGTGTCCTTTCCGAATTTGTATTATAGTTACTTTCTCGCGCCATCTGCGCCAACTTCGTAGCCGTCCACTTTGGTGCTGACCGCCATAGAGCCGTCTGGGTAGAAGTAGTACCACTTGCCGTCGATCTGCCTCCAGCCTCCGGCAACCATCATCCCGTTGGCCTTGTCCAGCCAGTACCACTTCTGATCGTCGGAGAGCCAGCCCTTCACCGGCTCCCCGTTTCTGTAATAGCTCCACTGACCGCTGTCATTCTGCTGCCAGCCGTTTGCGGACTGCGGGTCAATGACAATCTCCACAAACCGGTGCAGGACAGTAGCCGCCTCGGCGCGGGTGGCGTTGCCCTGCGGGTCAAACAGATTATTCGCCTTGCCGGAGAGAACGCCTGCCTGCTGCATGGCCTTGACCGCATCCTTTGCCCAGGAAGAAATCTGCGCGTTATCGGCAAAGGTCACAGCCTCCAGCGTTTTCGGGATGGAATAGCCCATCTTGTCGGCGTAGTTCTTCATAATTACTGCCATCTGCTCACGGGTGATATTGCTGTCCGGGGCAAAGGTGGTGGAAGTCGTACCGCCCACAATTCCCTTACTCGCTGCCCAGTTGACATAGGGGGCGTAGTAGGCGTTGGCTTTCACATCAGTAAATTTCCTGTTTTGGTAATCCGCCGGATTGATTCCTGCCAGCCGTCCCAGAGCAGTAACAAACATTCCCCGTGTCAGGGTGGTGTTCGGGCTGAAGGTGGTTTCACTGGTGCCGGAGAACAGCCCGCGGCTGACTGCAAACAGGATGTGTTCCTTGGCCCAATGACCATTGATGTCGGTGAAGTTCGGAACCGGGTTCTTGTAGCCTACGCCGTAGATACTAAAATGCTGTGCTTCAAAAATCACGGCTTTCTGGTCCGCGTCATAGCTGGATTTGGTAATCCACTGCACTTTTCCGTTTTCATCCACATAAACCGCATGGAGGTTTCCGGGCTGCTCATTCTTCGCCGGAGTGTACGGAATCGCAATGCTGATGGTTCTTCCATTTAGGTTGGTCAGCTTGGCTTCTTTGACATTTTTCACTTCCAACAAGGAGATGTCATAAACGGGGCGATTTCCGATAGCCGCCTTTGCTTCAACCGAGCTAACCGTGGTTTTCTTCACCTTCAAAACGATGTCGCCGTTGGTTTGGCGGTTCAGCTCCCTCAAATCATCTAATGTCAAGCTGAAGTCTGCTGCATGGTCAGTGTCGATGGTGAACCGCTTGACCTTGGAGGACACCAGCTTGTCCAGCGTCTGTGCCTTGATGGTGATGGAAAGATTCTTTGCATTCGCCGCGTTCTGGATGGGAACCGTTACGGCAATGCCGTTTGCGGTGTTTCCATTTTTCTTCGCGTCAGCGGTGGCCTTGTTGATTGCGTCCTGTACGGCGTTGCCGTCAATGCTGGTATTTCCGTTTTTATCCGGTGTTGCCGGCTTGGTCTGGCTGGTGGTAGGGATTTCCGGTTTGGTCTGATCCGGACGCTCTACAACCGTGGAGCCGCTGGAATTGCCGTTATCGGAAGAAGAACCACTACCGGAGGACGAGCCACCGCCAGAGGAACCGCCGCTGGAGGAACTGCCCCCGCCGCTACTGGTATTCCCGCCGCCATTGCCGCCTCCGGTATTACCGCCAGTGTTGCCCCCGCTGGGCTTGGTTGTGGCGGTCAGAGAGAGGGTAGCTGTGGCCTCGTTGTAGTCCGCATCGGCGGCCTTGACTGCTTTGATTTGAATTTCGCCGGTGCCAGTTACCGTAACCTTACCGTTGGCATCCACTGTGGCGGGGCCGCTGATGATCTTCCAGGTGACGGTTCCGGTGCCGGAGCCGCCGGTGGTCGTCAAGGTAAAGGTGTCCCCGTTGTAGACGGTAGTGGGCTTGCCGGTGATGGAAAGAGCCGCCTGCTCTGCCTTACCCACGGTAAGTGCATCGGTTTTGGCCGTTTTTCCGCCATAGCTGATGGTGACAGTTTTTCCGCTATGCCCGGTAACGGTCAGCACCGTGCCCTGGGCGGGATCGGCGGTCAGCTTGTTGGCGTCCCAGCCAATGGTTTTGCTGGTGTTGTCGCTATAGCTTACCTGCACCGACAGGCCGTTCAGATCCAGCGTCTGGCCGCTGGTGTAGGCCAGCTTGGCGGGCTGGGTTTTGATGGAAATGCTGCTGACCTCTTTTTCGGGGGTGGTAATTGCCACGCCTGTGCTGATGGTTTCCGCATAGTTGGTGGTGGCCGCCACCTTTGCAAAGAAGTAGTAGGTGGTATCTGCGGTCAAGCCGGAGAACACGCGCCCCGTCTGCCAGGTGCTGGGGTCTGTATCGGCGGCGGTGCTGTATCCGTAGCTGACTGCCGCGCCGGTATTGCCGGGTTCTACCACAGCCTCATTCAGAGTAATCTGCGTAGGGCTGTCCGCTTGCCCGGTAAGCGTGATCTTATAAGAAGCAGGGCTTACCTTCACTGTAAGGTTTTGCTGTACCGGGTTATAGTTGCCGCTACTATCTTTGTTGTAAGTAGCAGGGAAGGTGTTCTCTCCTACATTGCCAACCGAAGTATTTAGATCATTCCAAGCCCAGCCGTCTGTCAGAGGTACATCCTTCAGCGTGTCGCCATAAGTGGCGGTCAGACCGGTAGGGGGCGTATAGTTCGGTTGGGCCTTGTTGATGGTAAATGTCCCTGTGGCGGTGGCTGTGTAATTGCCCTTACCGGTGGCGGTCACTGTGACCGTTCCGGCATTGGTGAGGTTTCCGTCCCCGCCGTTGCTGTTGGAATAGGAGAGGGTGTAGTCTGTGCTTGCACTCAGGGTCTTACTGTCCAGCGTCACCGTCACAGTGGGATCTTTGGAGGTTCCGTCATAGGTAAACGGCCCGCCGCTGACCTCCACCTTGGCGTCGTTCAGCGAGGCCAGAGCGATGGTGAATTTCCCGCTGGCTGAACCGGTGTAGTTTCCACCTGCTTTCGCGGTCACAGTTACGGTAGCCTGCCCAGCATTGATATTATTGCTGGCGCTGATGGTGTACTGATCGCTGTGGACGGTCTTGCCGCCCAGCGTGACAACCACATCACCAGCGGCTGGGGTCTGCGCCTGGCCGGTGTAGGTATAGGTGCCGTTTACTTTCACTGTTGCGTCGTTCAGCTGGGCCGGATCGATGGTAAAGTTCCCCGTTTTTGTGCCGATATAGTTGCCTGTACCGGTGACAGTTACGGTAGCCTTGCCCGCATTGGTGTTATCCGTACAGTTAACCGTATAATCGGTGTTCTCTGTAAGCTGTGTACCGTTCCATGTTACACTTACCTCTGGGATAATGGGAGAATTGGTATAAAAATACTCGCCGTTCACCGTCACAATGGCATCCTTCAAATCTCTCTGCACCGTAAGCCGGGTGCTGCCGGTTTGCGGCTTCAGCCCCATGCTGCCGCCATATTCGGCGGTAATAGTATTTTCTCCAACCGCAAAGCCTTTCTCTTGTGAAATTTCCACATCGGAAAGGGTGGCAGTATCGCCGCTGACATTTGCTGGGCCAAGGCTTTTCTTATTGCTGTCTGTTCCAACGAAAAATTCCACTTGATTTTCTGCTGCACGAGTGATGGCATTTGCCGCTTTGGATATAGTGGCCGATCTGGATATAGTGGCCGCTTTGGATATGGTGGCAGTGATGCTCACCTTGGAACCGTAGGTTGCCGGTGATGGGCTGACGGTGACAGAAACTGCCGAATCCTTTTGATGGTTGTTGGTAATTGTCTGCGCAACGGTACCGGAACCCACAAGATTTCCTTCGCCACCCAGAGTGCCGTTTCCTGTGATTGTTCCGTTATTGGTGAGGGTCACGCCCTGAGGAATCGTCAAAGTAGTATTCTGTGGTACGGTCAGCGTTTTGCCCAATGGAATTTCAAAATTCTCTTGCAGGGTTTGGTTTTTATAGACTTTGCCGTCGTTTTCATCGAAGATAATGCCGCTCCAGCTGTCCTGCATCGTTTTATCTGCGATGCTCCCGTTGGCAAAAATCAGGGCATGACCGTCCGTTCCGGTTGTAAAGCTGCCGCCAGAACCCATAAATCCGCTGCCAATTCCGGCTGCCTGTTGTCCGGTTGCAGTGACATTGCCGCCGGTTGCAGTGACAGTGCCGCCGTTGATGGTGATGTTGCCGACAGACGCCTTAAATCCGCTGCCAATTCCGGCTCCAGGATATCCGCCGGGTGCAGTGACATTACCGCTGGTTGCTGCAACATTGCCACCGTTGATGGTGATATTGCCGACAGACGCCCTATATCCGCTGCCGATTCCGGCTCCAGCATCTCCGCCGGTTGCGGCAACACTGCCGCCATGGATGGTGATGTTGCCGCCAGAACTGTCTTGTCCGCCGCCGATTCCGGCGCCGATTCCGGCTCCATAAAATCCGCCGGTTGCGGCAACACTGCCACCGTGAATGGTGATGTTGCCGTAAGAACCATAACCTCCGCTGCCGATTCCGGCTGCACTCATTCCGCCGGTTGCGGTGACACTGCCGCCGTGGATGGTGATATTGCCGTAAGAACCATGCTCTCCGCTGCCGATTCCGGCTCCATTCTCGCCGGTTGCAGTGACAGTGCCGCCGTTGATGGTGATGTTGCCGCCAGAACCTTCAAATCCACTGCCGATTCCGGCTCCATTCCTGCCGCCGGTTGCGGTGATACTGCCGCCGTTGATGGTGATTGTGCCTGCATTCTCCCCGTTTCCGCCGCCGATTCCGGCTGCCTCATCTCCGCCGGTTGCCTTCACTGTGCCGCCGTTGATGGTGATTGTGCCTGCATTCTCCCAGTTTCCGCCGATTCCGGCTTCTCCACTTTGACTGCCTGTGGCGGTCAGCGTTCCCATGTTTTCCCCGACAGACTGGGCATAAACAGTAAAACTGTTGTTCTCTGCCACATTGATGCTGGCGTTGGCGGTCAGACTTGCGTTATCTGCCAGAATCAGATGAACCTCGCCGCTGACGGTGACAGTTCCGTCGATGGTCACAGTGCCGCTGACTACATACCAGCCGCCATTCCATGCGGTCATGCTGCTTTCCACCACAGTGACATTATCTGCTGTCTGTTTACTGCCGTTTTTGTCCAAATAGGAAATGCCGTTCTCCGCCAGTAAATTGACCATACCATTGAAGAAGTGGAACAGGCTCTCGAAAACCTCTGTCCCGGTAAGCAGTGCCTGTTCGTCCTCGGTCAAGGCTTGGTAGGCTTCGTATGCCGCCTGCAAATCGGCGTAAACTGCGTTCTGTTCATCTTTTGTCATGGTCGTCAACTTGTCCGTTGCGGGTAGGGCGTCGATCAGCTTTTGCACGTCCCCTGCGGAAAGCTGCGCCGCATTAGCGGGGGTGGCCGTTTCCGGCTCGTCCTTTGCGCCGCATATCTTGCAGATATAGCCGCAGGGCGTCCCCTCAGTGGCCGGGACATAGCCGCAAGCCTCGTCATGTTCGTGTTTGCAGTCTAATTCTTTTTTGATACAGCCGGTGTCCTCGCTGCACTCGTGGGTGCAGTTTACCGGCTCCTGATTTTCCGCATCGGACGGGCTGGCTGTGTTATCCGACACGCTTTCTGCCGGGTAGCAGTCCGCCGTATGCTTGTGGACGCAGCTTGTCACAAGGGTATAGCAGTCCTCGGTGTGTTCGTGATTGCAGGGTGTCCCCTCGATGCCCTCGGTATAGCCGCAGTCGGCGTTGTGTTCTGTGTGGTGTTCGCATAAGCCGCCTACATTTTGATCTGAACTTTCCACCGCCAGTACATTTACCGGCAAAGTGGAGCATACCATCGCGCCCGCCATCAGCAGAGCAGCGATCCGTTTCTTTAATTTCATAGTCATCCTCCTGTTCCTGTGCTGGTCTATCAAAAAATGCAAAAAGGAAGCGGTTATCCATCCGGCTGGAATGGACAACTGCTTCCTCTGTTATAGCGATATGCGGACAGCACAAAAACAGGCAGATTTACCTCTGTCTGTCTGTCTGTCTGTCTGTCTGTCTGTCTGTCTGTCTGTCTGTCTGTCTGTCGTAAGTATATTGTTCAACGGCATAGTTTGTCAACCCCCTTTTTCCGCAAAAAAGCACATAATTTCCCCTTCCCCTGTATTTTACGATACGGCGTTTTGGATGTCAATAGGTTTGGAGTGAATGAAGTGTGATACGGCGTGAATGAACGGAATTAGTTTGCGTTGACCGGGTCGTGAGCTGCAATTATATCTACCGGGAGCTGAAAGAGAGATTGCCGGAAGTGTTTTACCCGCTGCGGCGGGGCTATCTTGTGAACACGCTGTATATTGTCGCCCTGCGGCGGTTTGAAGCGGAGCTGATTTCGGGCATCTCCATTCCCATTCCCGCTTTGACTTATACCCAGGTCAAGCGGGATTTACAGGAGCTGATCGAGAAAAAATAGCGGACGGAAAGCGGGCGGAAACGCATACATCCATGCAAAGATGCAAAAGGGGCAAGCAATGCCTGTGTTAATACACACAGGCAAAATGCTTGTTGAGGGCAGCGCCCCCAAACCCCTTTGAACACAGAATTTCATTCTGTGGCTGCGCGTTCTGCGAACGCTTTTGA
>ERZ857840.3073-NODE-3073-length-14748-cov-3.248486_pt1 | contig 14748 bp, 10 predicted proteins | sample MGYA00519760_ERZ857840 | MGnify/ENA primary metagenome ERZ857840 (study PRJEB31778, sample SAMEA3449371) | human gut metagenome | biome: human gut; feature: human-associated habitat; material: faeces | place: United Kingdom | collected 2010/2012 ... | reverse complement strand
CAGGGGAATGATCTGAATGCACTCCCGCTGAATCCTCTCCGCAAACTCGCAGATGTGATAGAGACTGTTCCCGACCTCCAGGTGGGTTTCGTCAATAAACCGGCATTCCCGGTCCCGGTATTCACCAGCGGGAAAGGTCATGCGGATACTGTCACCGTCCGCAATGCGGAACTTCTCCTTGTAATTGGGAGTAATGAACCGGATGCCGTACTCGGCGTTCCGCATATGCCGGTCCAGATAGTCCCGCCGGTAGCAGTAGATGTAGAAATTGTACTCGCCTCGGTTGGGGTTTAAGCGCAGCAGATAGGCATAGTCCTGGGTGTTCAATCGGAACCCAAATTCATCCCGCCCAAATTCTGGCGTGGTGGACTGATGACAAGCATTGGACAGGCTGTGCCGGTCTGCCAGAATACCGCCGTACTGAGGACTCTCCCGCAGGGCATTCACCACCGTATCCAATTCAGCCTGGAATTCCGGCGTTTTCAGATACGCCATGTTGTCGAACCAGCTGGAATAGAACTCTTTCCCGGTGGTACCAAAGTCCCCACGCAGATACCCGATACATCCCGTCTGGGCATCCAGCTGGTGACTCTGACGGTAGGTGTATTTCTGTTCGGGCTGGGTCAATTCTCGCAGTTCCATTAACGTTCACGCTCCTTTCGTTTTTCTGCTTGTTTCGCTTTGGCGGCTTCTCTGTCCTTCCAGTAGTCCGGGTGGTATTCCTGCAAGCTGCGGTTGATGACCCTCTCATACTCTCCCTGCTTAAAATAGTCATTTACAGGAGCTGTATAGAGACCCTTGTCCAACAGCTCCCGAATGGCAACCGGAGCATCGCAGTCCTCCTCGAAGCAGTAGTAGCTGCCATCCCGGAAGCAATGCTTTCTTGCCGCCGGAGACAATACCGCTTTCGCAACGCTTCTGTGAACCATGATGCCGCCATGGCTGGCGGTGGATACAGAAAAGACACCAGAGCATAATTCCTCTTGATGCTGGACTTCTCCCCACGGAGAATATTCGGGTGGAAACATTATCGCTCACGCTCCTTTCGCTTTTCAGATCGTTCCCGCTGATACTGTTCCAGTCCCAGCTTTGCCCACTGAGGGAGCTGTTCAGGCTCCAGTGTCCCGAGAATGTCCCGCCGTTCAAACCGGGAGCTGTCACCGGAATACAGATCCACGCAGAAACAGGCAGAACCCCGACTGTGGGGACTGGCCCCAAAACCGCCGATGCAGAGTTTCAGCTGACGGGTTGCCAACTGATACTCCTTCCGCAGCACACCCGGACGGATCACTACGACTTTTCCATTCAGGTCATCGTCATAGGTAACGGGGGTACAATCCTTGCTCGTCAGGGGTGTCACATCGATGCCCTGAAATTTGGGTTTCAATACCTCCGCACGGGTTTTCTCGGCCTGTTCCGACAGCCTGTCCGCAAAGAGCTTGACGATCTCACAGTAATCGTCACTGACCATGACCTCATTGTAGAGGGCCGCAATTTCGTTCTGTTGGCAGTAGGCGCACATATACCGTTCTTCCGGTACGGCATTCAGGTCCTCCCCGAGGACGATTTCCCGGTCCCCAATGCGGAACGCCTGGATGATCTCATAGCTGCCAGCCATTCTTTTTTCATCTTCCATTTTCTTCCTCCATTCTTTCACAAATCACCAAGAACCGCTGCCTGCCGCCGCTGGCGTAAGGGTGGCAGGTCAGCAGGGTTATCAAATCCCGCCCAGGCTGAATTTTGATGGCATCAATATCATTGGGCTGGATGATTTTGGTTTCTACCACGCTGTAGTGGAGGGTTCCCCAAAGGTTCGTAATGTCCACAGAATCTCCAATCTGCAATTCCGGCACATAGCGGAAGTAGGGCGCGCCATTGTACCCCCGGTGTCCAGCAATGACGGCGTTGGTATTTTCGCCGCCAATGGGGATACTGGTCTGCCCCAGCTGGGCGGCACCGTCGGCCATGTGCTTGTCGGTGGCTCCCAGATACAGGGGCATTTCCAGCTCGATTCCGGGAATGGAAATGACCCCGAACATGTCCCCCTGCTGGCCGCTGACGCAGAACAGGACACCGGCCTGCTCGGTAGCGGCCAGACTGTTCAGCTTGGCCTGCCCGTCCTCATAGATATCCCGGTTGTATTGTTCCAGCAGCTCCAGAACCTCCGGGTAGGGCGTGGGCGGTTCGGTTTCGGCAATCGGCTCCGTGGGAAGCAGATCATCCGGCGCGGCGTCTGTGGGAGCCGTGCCAAAGAAGGATTCTACGGAGCTTCCCATTCGCTTGCCGGTAAAGTAGCTGTTCAGAGTGGGATACAGAAAAATGGTCAGTCCCACGAGAAAAACCAGCAGGAAGGGGAGCAGGTTCCCTCTATGGCCTCCTTTACGACGCACGGCTCTCACCTCGCTGCATCAGCCAGACAATGAACAGAATCAGGCAAATCAGAGCCACAATACCAATGGCAAGATACACGCCCTTCTCGTACTCCTGTTCCCAGGTGGAATCTACCGTTTCGCTTGTTTCAGCCAGTTCTATGGTGGGATTTTCCGTGTTCTCCGGGGTGTAGGGAATCCGGTGTCCACGAACCAAAAGCCTATGGGTATTGACCCCAAAGGGGGTACAGGTCACAAGGGTACAAAAATCCTTGCCTTCCTCCAGTCCCAGATAGGTTGTGTCATGGGGCAGAACGGTGTTGATCTGGTCAACCTCATAGGCCAGGACTTCATTCAGCGCCTCCAGATAGAAGGTGTCCCCAATTTTCAGCTTGTTCAGGTCGGAAAACATCTTCTGACTGGCAAGGCCGGAGTGACCGGTGAGAATGGCGTGGGTGCTGCTGCCGCCAATGGGCAGGGAGCTTCCTATGAGGTGGCCCACACCCCGGTCCAGGGTTTCCTCCTCCGTGCCGTGGTAGATGGGTAGGGCCACCCCCAGCTTGGGAATATAAACATAGCCCATGGCGCCTGTCCCGGTGAGGTCTAAAAGCTGGGCATATTCCTCCACAGCGGAAGTCACGGAATCCTTGGAATAGCTGCCATGCCGGACAATGCTGCTCCATAATTCCTCATTGTACGTCTGGGCTTTCGCCCTGGCCTCCGGGACGGCGGCATCCGGCAGAGCCTGGACAGCATCCTGATACTCCGTATAGATCTGGGACTGGTGGGCCTCATTGTAGCGGCTGCTGAAGATGGGATAGACGGTCAGCCCCAGTGCCAGCAGGAAAAACAGGACTGCCAGAGCGATGGTGATGATTTTTCTGCGCTTGTCTCGGATAGGATCTCCTCCTTTCGGACGGCACCCCGGAGTGTTTTTCCGGGGTGCCAGATATTTACCGGCCATTCTTCTTTTTGACAGTCAGAACAATGACACCGGCTGCGGTGGACATCAGAAGAATGCCCACCAGGCTGTACATCCAGGTGCCGTGATCGCCGGTCTTGGGCAAATCAAACCCCTTGGTGTTCTTTACGGTCAGGGGGACTTCGGCATTGGCAGAGCCGTTGTCCTCCAGCATGGTGACGTCATTCTTGTCCACAGTTGCGGAAGCGGTGGGATAATTGTGGGACAGTGCCCGCTGGGGGATATTGGCCAGCTTCAGATTCTCGCTGCCGTCAAAAGCGTAGTGAGGGTCATTCTGGAGAACGCCCAGCACATCCTTGGCGTAGACATTGCAAGGCTTGGCGGGATTCTCTTTCAGAGAAATGGTAACGGTAATTGCGTTTTTCAGCAAGGTGTAGCCATTGGCGGTCTGAATTTCCGTAATGGTGTAAGTATCTTCCTCCAAGCCCTTGACCATGATGTGGCCGCAGGACTTGCCCATGGTGACAGGGGTAAAGACGGTGGCATCTGCATCCTTGTCGGTATGGCCGGTGACATAGTAGACCCCTTCCTCGTCATTGCGCTTGGCAATAATCCAGGTGCCGTCGGTCTTGTTCTGAATCTTGAACTTTACGCTGTCATAGAGCTTGGTTTCGGCGGCGGTTTCCGCATCCACATCGGAGAACAGCTTGGTCAGGTCCAGACCGAAGGAAAACACATGGCAGTCGTCAATGAGGGTGTCGTAGTAGTCGCCGGAGGTACGCTTCCAGGTCAGAATGACGGTATTCTCATTGCCCTTTTCACCGTAGACAAAGGTCTTGTCGGGGTTGATGACAGCACTGTAGGTCACACGGGCGGTGTAGTTGGAGTAGCCGGTGTAGAGTTTGCCGTTCTTGTTGGAGGTAGTTCCGTTGATTTCATCCAGGCCGGCCTTGGCAATGTCTACGGTCATATGTCGGCCATCTTCGCTGTAGGTGACGGTGAACTTGCCGGAATCCTTGTTCCAAGAGGCTGCCTTGTCGGTACAGGCGGCATCCGTAAAGAATTCAATGGTCACACCGGCATCCTTGCTGTAAGTCAGGCCCTCGCAGAGGGTGTCATAGAAATTGTAAGTGGACAGGGCCGTTGCCTGGGATGTGATGGTGGGCAGAGTGGAAACGATCTGGTATTCCATGGTGTCCCCGGCGGAACCGGTAGCGGTGTGGGCGAAGCCGTCGGTAATGGAAGTGGAGCCTTCATTCTTGCCGGTGTCGGCCTTGGCCTCCCGGACGGTTTTCTCCAGGGTGGGGATGCCGGTTTCCTGTTTGGGGTACACCACCACATCGTAGTTCCAGGCCGTGCCGCCATCCTGGGAAGCGGAGTTGTCATTGCCGGTGACGGTGGTCATGGGCAGGGAGACGAAGAATGGGTTGGTCGTGGAAGTGACCATTTCGGGGACCTTGGTTTCTACCAGCAGATACAGACCGACGCTCAGATCCTTGGCAGAGGTCTTGCCGACTTCGCTGGTGGGAGCCATAGCCGTGCCGCCGTTACGGATGAAGGTTTCCAGAGCGTTCTTCACCGTGGTAGAATTGGCTTCCAGGCTCTGGGCCAGGGCCTTGTTCAGCGTATCAGAGGTGTAGAAGTAGCGGTCAGCATCCAGGCTGTCCGCCTCAGCGCAGCGGTTGGCACCACTTTCCAGACCGATGGATTTCAGCAGATCTGCGGCATCCGTCTTGTGGAAGCCGTAGAGGACCTGGGTCGTACCCTGGTTCTCAAAGGTCACAATGTCCGCGGCTTTCAGATAGGTGAATTCCACACCGGCAATGGCATAGCCTTTGCTGGTCTGCCCGTTTCCCAGAGCGTTGCCGTTCTGGCCGTCGGTGTCGCCTTTCCGATTGGTGTTCACCAGGGCATTTTCCACATAGCTTTCCTGCCAGCCGGTGGAGGGAAAGGCATCTTCATCCCACACGCCGTCCTTCTTGGCGTTGGTGTAGTCGAACTTCCAGATTGTCAGGCTGCAAGCGGCATCCTGGTCGATGGTCTTAGTGTCCGCTTCATCCGCAAAGACAGTGGGAACGCTGGACAGCAGCAGGACAAGGGTCATAAGGGCGCAAACAATTTTCTTCATGGTTTTCATAGTAAAGTCCTTTCTGAATTAAGATTTTGAATTTGAGGTTAAAAAATCCGGGGTGTTTCCCCGGTTGATTGAGTTTAGATTTCCCGCTTGCGCAGATACAGGATTGCTCCTGCGCAAATCGAGAAGCAGGGTATGATTGCGAGCGGCAACACCGTTAGACCGGTAGAGCCGGTCTTAGGCAGAGCGAAGGCTTCTCCGTTGACCACCTGCAGTTCCAGTGTATCCGCAGGCAGAGTACCCTCAAAAGCGGCTTCTTTCAGCAGGGTATAGCCCTCCGGGGCTTTCGTTTCCGTGATCCGATATTGCAAGGTGATGGACAGATTTTCCCAGGTCAGCAGACCATCCTCACCGGAAGTCTTACTGGCGGCTGCATGGTTTTCTTCCGAAGGCTCACCCAGAGTACAGACACCGTTAGAGCCTGGAATAACCGGATACCAGAGACTCCCGTCCTCGCTGCCTTCCAGCAGGAAGGTGGCTCCCGCCAAAGGTTCGTCCTTGGTGTCCACCTTTCGGATGGTGATTTTCCCGGTGCGCAGTTTGTTGAGGAAAGATACCTCTGCCGTTTTGCCTGCGGTGACAGTAACGGTTTTCGGGGCTTCTCCGGAATAGAGGCTGTCAGCGGGCAGCACTTCCTCCACGGTGTAGTCTCCGGGGGTGAGATTGCCAGTGAGAATTTTTCCGTCCTTGTCCGTGGTGAAAGGGGAACCGGAAACTTCTTTCCCGTCTGCATCTGTGATTTTGAACTTCCAGCCCTCCAACGTACCTTCCGGCTTTACGGTTTTCTGGATGGAAATTCTGCCGCTGTAGTTGTTGATAAACTCCAGGGTGGTTTTCTCATGGGCACGGATCACCAGCTTCTTCACGGAATCATCCATCTTCCAGAAATCGTCCCGGACCTCCTCACTGCCGGTTTCCTTGACCCAATAGGTGCCGGGTTCCAGATAGACACCTACGGTGCCGTCCTGGCCGGTAATGAAGGTACGGAGTTCCTGGGTGCAGGCTTCATCCGCATAGACAGTAATATGCCAGCCGGAAATTTCGTCACCTGTGTTGGTGGACTTGGTAAAGTAACCCAGGCCCTGTTCCTTGTTCAGCCACTGGTCAACGGCGGTTTTTCCGTACTCCACAGTAACGGTGTGGAAGCCCAGCTCCACAGACCAATAGGGGTCCTCGGTGGGGGCTTCCATAACGAGATACTTTCCGGGAATCAGGTTGAGAATGTGGATACGACCCGATGAGTCCGTGGTAAAGGGAGAGCCGGGAATCTCCGCACCGTCCTTTTTGACGATGAACTTCCAGCCGTCCAGGTGATTGCCGGTGTTGGTGGACTTTCGGATTTCCAGTACGCCGTATTGGGTGTTGGAGAAACTTACGGAAGCCGTCTGACCGGCCACTACCGTGACTGTTCTCACGCTGGTATCGCATATCCAATAAGGATCGCTGGAAGCCAGCTCCTTGGCGTACAGAATTCCGGGCTGTAAGCCGGATACGGTCACGGTGCCGTCGCTGCCGGTTGTAAAGGGAGAACCGGAGATGGGATTGGTGCAGGCAGAATCCGTGTACAGGCCGATTTTCCACCCGCCCAGGTTCTGCCCGGTATTTGTAGTTTTCGTGATTTTCACGGAACCGGAGGACAGCTTGTTATAGAAGCTGACGCTGGTGGTAGTGCCGTTGGAGATGCTGACCATCTTTGGATTCTCTCCGGAACAGGTGTAGCGGGAGGAAATGCCACTGTTGGTATGCCCCAGCTCCTTGACGTAATAAGTTCCAACGTTCAGCCCGGTGATACTGATTTTTCCGTTGCTGTTCGTTGTATGGGGGCCGGATACCAAGGTGGTGCAGGCGGCATTGGTATATACACCGAAACGCCAACCAGATAAATTCTGGCCGTCCTCCGTGGTTTTCACCAGGGCAATGGCTCCGGGGTCCGGGGCGTTGATCTTAAAATAGGCCCGCAGTGTATCCACCTGTGGAGAATATAGCTTGACACAGGTCTGGTAAGTGCTGCTGGCACTGTAGTAAATGGACACAGTGGAGTTTTCCGCAGAGGGCAGACTCCGGGTAGCACTGAACACTGTAGACGGAGAAATAGAGCCTGTTTTGGTGATGGTCAAGGTATTCCCAGACTTGGAAAAGGATGCACCGTTCCCATTGGTGAAGGAGAAGTTCCCCAGTACACCGTTGGAATCCGTAACGCTTACCTGGCTCCCGCTCATGGTGATGGTGGGTGCGGAACCGGAGGAGCGGCTGGTAAAGCTGGGGATTTTCATGGCGTTCTGGACACTGGAAACAATGCTGTTGTACTTTTCCGCAAAGCCGGAAACGCTGGCGACACCCGCATTGTAGAATACATCCCCGCTGGTATAACCGTTGGAGCCACGGCGGTTGAAGGTATCCGCATCCCGCAATCCTGTTACGATCTCATAGATCAGGAACTGGGTGGCGATCCGGGTGGACACATTGGGGTTGTTGCCCATGGCTGTGGTTTTGACACTGTAATTGCTGTTCCACAGCTGCCGGGAGTACAGCAGCGTCAGGGCGATGGCCTGGCGGTAGGAATAGGGCATGGCATACCAGACATTACTGCCACGGGTGCTGCCGCTGCCGGATACCCCCAGGTCCTCGTCCATGTAGTTGCCGGATGTGCTGGCTGCGTAATTCTTGCAGGGTTCGATGCAGTACAGCGGATCGTCCTCATAGGGAACATTGTTGTACCGTGCAAAGTGCCAACCCAGATTTTTGATATAGGCTGTTTTTGCGGCATCGCTTCCGTTGGGGTTGTAGGTCACAGACACCTGGCTTCTCAGGACCGTGGTGTAATTGGGGCTTGCTTTGTCAAACAGAAGCACGTTGGTGACTGTGGAGGCGTAGGCAGCAAGCCGGTCATCCTCAACGGCATCTTCTACCGGGTCAGTTTCCGGTTCTGTGACTTCCGTTTCCGATTCCGTGGTTTCCGTTGCCTCTGGGGGTTCGGTGGTTTCTGATGGCGGCTCGGTGGATTCTGAGGGAACTGCCGTTTCCGGTGGAGCCGTCGTTTCTTCCGCTGCCTCCGTTGCGGCTTCGGATGCTTCCACTTCCCCGGTGGGCATTGCTTCATCCGCAAAGGCACAGGGCACCAGCCCTGCCAGCAGCACGGCCACCAGAAACAGGCAGAACCCTCGTTTCATAATTTTTCGCATGGCATTTTCCTTTCACAAAAAAATCACCCGCCGGTTTTGGCAGGTGTCTACGTTTCTTTCAGCTGGTACAGCTGGTTATACAATATAAGGGGGAGTGTGAGGGGGAGGGGAACGACACCTTGGAGCCATTATCGGTCACGCTCCTTTTGTCGGAGCTGATACCGGTGGTAATACTCCAGGGCTTTGATCACATAGTCCTCCGTCTGCTTGGCGGTGAAGTTTTTGGGGATGAAAGGTTTCAGCCGTTCCGACTGGAAGCTGATTTTCTCCCGCTGGTTGGGCTTCTGCTCACACATAATGGAGAGAATCACGTCGGCGTTGAGCCTGTCATTCTGGGAAAATTCTTTCATCTTCAGGGCCTGAGCCAGGGACGGGGTGGACTGCTCGGAATTGATGGAATCCAGCAAGCTGTTTTGTTCTTCCTCAGTCAGATACGAAAGCTCTACCGCAGGCCGTAAAGCGATTTTGCCGGCATCCACAAGGTCAAGCAGAGGCTCGATAAGGTTGGTAAGACGGATATATCGCCGTACCTGATCTTTGCTTTCACCAACCTGTTCTCCGAGTTCAACATCAGATCGCCCTTGGGGGAAATTAGTCGCCACTGGCGACGCATTTTCTTTTGACGGCCTGCCCGCTTGCCGCTTCATAGCCTCCAGCCGCATTTTGTAGGAAAACGCTTTTTCGCTGGGCAGGATGGTGGTGCGCTGTAAATTGCTTTCCACCATAAGGATAATGGCCTCGTCTCTGGAAAGCTCCTTGATTTCCGCTTTCACAGTGGTCAGGCCGGCCAGCTCACAGGCTTTTGTTCTGCGATGGCCGGAGACAATTTCGTACCGCCCATCCGGCTTCTGCCGCAGTGTCACGGGAGTGATGATCCCCCGCTCCTTGATGCTCTCCACCAGCTGATCCATGTCCTCATCTAAGCGGACATGAAAGGGATGGTTTGGAAATTCGTCAATTTCCGAAAGGGGAATTTCATGGATTTTAGGGAGCTTGGATTCTGCCCGCTCCTTATCATCCATGAACAGCTCATCTAGCCCCGTCAGACCGAGATCGATTTGTTTCTTTGCCAAGTTCGGCTACCTCCTTTGTCAAGTTTGTGTAGGCTTGGGCGACCCGGCTTTTGGGGTCAAAGGCGAAAATGCTTTTTCCCTCGCCGGAGGCCTCGGCGGCTCGGACAGAGCGGGGAATTTCCGTGTCGAATACCCGGACGCTGCCGCCCAATGTTGAGCGCAGGGCGGCGATAATGCTTTTGGCGTTGTTTGTTCGCCCATCTACCATGGTCATAAGGATTCCGTCGATTTTCAGTTTCGGATTGATCTGCCGCCGCACTCTGCTGATGGTGCGGATCAGCAGATTCAGACCCTTTGTGGAAAGAAAGTCCGGCGCAGACGGGATGATCACGCTGTCGGCGGCAACCAGAGCATTGATGGACATCAGCCCCAAGGACGGCATACAGTCAATGAGGATGTAGTCGTAGTTCTCTTTCACCCGGCTGAGAACGGATTTCAGCACCTGTTCCCGGGACATGGCATTGAACAGACTCATTTCCACGCCGGACAGTTCAATGTTCGCAGGAAGCAGATCGACCCCCTCGCCGCTGTGGATGATGTCATCTTCCCAGGGAACGGGTTCATCCCGAATTTCGGCCTGCATGGCAGTAGCTAGCGTGGTGTCCAGAGCTTCGTCAGCGTTCCGTATCCCTAAGCTGATGGTCAAACTGTGCTGGGGGTCATCGTCTACCAGCAGCACCCGGTTTCCGGCTTGAGCAAGGCCGACCCCTAGATTGACGGTGGAAGTGGTTTTTCCAACACCTCCCTTCTGATTGACAATGGCAATGGTTTTGCAGTGATTCATTTTGTACCTCCTATTGTTATTTTGCTTATTTTTCTGCTCCACCAAAACACAGAAAATTTTTCTGTGCTTTGGTCGGTGCGTTTCATTCGGCCTCGCCCCCTAAACACACAAAGGGAAATCATCTGACGCTCGAGAGCGAATCGAGTCCATGGGCCTTCCACCCCTGCCGGGTCCTCCGCCAGCTCCGTAGAGAAGTATCATTGTCCTGTCCGGGCCTTCGTCGCCTTGCCGGTTGCAACCCGGCATTGGAGGCAGCATTTCTCGCTCAGCACCTTTGCTTCAGCCCTCACAGGTTTCTTCGCTTCGTACCCCTTACGGGGCAGGTGGTCACGGCGTACTGTCCTCCCGGCTCCGGTCCAGAAGAATGTATCAGATGAATGATTATGAAGTTTTCAAGGTTCAGGTGAGGGGGAGGAGAGATGTCTCTTTGAAGAACCCCCTCAAGTGGTAGGCATCGAGAAGGGCCAAAAGTAAAGGTAAAAACGAAAAAAAGTGAAAAAATTTTATAGAAGCAAAAAACAGCATTCTTCAGTTGCATAAAAGCAAGGGAAGAATGCTGTTAAAGTGATATGAAATTAAAAAAGTAAGTGGGGGAATGTTCTATACAGAGTTTACTATTTCTATGCGCTGTGATAAGATAGAATCACAATGATAACACATAGAAGGAGGGTCCCCTGTTATGAGGAAGAACGAAGAAAAGATTGCGATATATTCTCGAAAGTCAAAATTCACCGGTAAGGGCGAAAGTATTGGAAACCAAATCGAACTATGCAAAGACTATGTCCGCAATATGTTCGGTGAAAGGTATGTGGAACTTTGTGAAGTTTTTGAAGATGAAGGATTTTCTGGCGGCAACTTAAAAAGACCGGCGTTTCAGAGAATGATGGCAGATGTACGCAAACGGAAATTCAAAGCAATTGTTGTGTACCGCTTGGACAGAATCAGCCGTAATATCAGCGACTTCACCGGATTGATCGATGAACTGACAAAGCTGGATGTGTCCTTTGTATCGATTCGTGAGCAGTTTGACACCAGCACACCGATGGGCAGGGCGATGATGTTTATTATCTCCGTGTTTTCTCAGTTGGAGCGGGAGACCATTGCAGAACGCATTCGGGACAATATGCACGAGTTGGCGAAGACCGGTCGTTGGCTTGGTGGAACTGCGCCGTTGGGGTATCGGTCGAAACCTGTGAGCAAAATCACGATAGACGGCAAAGAGAGAAAATCCTTCTGCTTGGAGCCTGTGCCGGAAGAAATCGACATTCCGAAACTGATTTACGATTTGTATACGCAATCGGATTCTCTGACAGCCGTGGAGGCAGAGCTTCTCCGCAGAAGAATCAAGACAAAGCTGGGAAAGAACTTTTCACGCTTTGCAATCAAGGCAATCCTTCAAAATCCTGTGTACATGGTGGCAGATGAAGACGCTTATGATTTCTTTTTGGGAAGAAAAGCAGAGGTCTGTTTTCCCAAATCAGAGTTTGATGGAAGCTTTGGAATTATGGCCTATAATCGAACAGACCAGGAAAAGGGCAGGGCAATGATCCTGCTCCCAATGGAGGAATGGATCATCGCCCTTGGAAAACACCCGGGAATTGTGCCATCAAAACAATGGATTACCGTACAGCAGTCTTTGGAACGCAATAAATCCAAAGGCTATCGGAAGCCGAGAAATAATGAGGCGCTGCTTACCGGCCTAATTTACTGCTCCTGCGGTGAGAGAATGTATCCGAAGCTGACGGAACGGAGAACCGGAAGCGGGGAACTGATTTACACCTATGTATGCAAGATGAAGGAGCGGAGCAAGCGTACCAGATGTAATAAGCGGAACGCAAACGGCAATATCCTGGATGCGGCGATTATCGAACAGCTGAAAACATTGACAGAAAAAGACAGTGCCTTTATGAAACAGATGGAAAAGAGTAGGCAGTTCTATACTGGAAACAGAGAGCAGTACGACACGCAGCTTACGAAGCTGAGAGAGGAACTTGCGCAGAATGAAAAAATTGTAGCAGGTCTGTTGGACTCTTTGGGGTTGGTCGGAGACTCCATCGCTCGGCCCAGTATGCTGAGGCGTATTGAAGAACTGACAGAAGCCAACCGGGTGATTGATTGCCAGATTCGGGAGTTGGAGGGGCTGGTCACGGCCAATCATCTGAGCGACGGAGAATTCGATTTGCTCAGACAGATTCTGGCAATGTTCCGGGAAAATGTGGATCAAATGTCTGTTGAAGAAAAACGTGCTGCCGTTCGCACGGTTGTTCGCAAGGTGATCTGGGACGGAGAAAACGCCCATGTAATCCTGTTCGGAGCGGAGGATGGGGAAGTGGATTATCCAAACATTGACGAGCGGCTTTCCAAGGCCGGTGAAGATGATGAAAACGATGTGGAAGACCTCGTAGATATTGAATGCGAAGAAAGCGATAAAAATGACGCATTCATAGAAGAAAACGGGACTTTTACTGCGCCTAAAAGTCGTTGGGGAGATGGTAGCAAATGAGATCCTCATGCACTTCCGCTCCCTGCGGAAAAGTGCTCAGGATGTATCGCTGTCTGACTACATAGAGACGGGGGCGGATGGGGCGCCGCTGGAACTGATGGATGTGATCTGTGAGGATTGCGATCTTCTGGAGCAGGTCAGTGACCGGGAGTCTGTATCCCGGCTGCGGAAAGCAATCGACCGATGCCTGACGGCGCAGGAGAGGCGGGTGGTCGAGCTGCACTATGGGCTTGGCGGGCGGGAACCGCTGCGGCAGCGGCAGGTGGCGGAAAAGCTGGGCATCAGCCGCAGCTATATTTCCCGCATTGAAAAGCGGGCCTTGCAGAAGCTGCGGAAGGAACTGGAGTGACCCCGCAAAATATCGGGGCCGTAAATCACGGCCCCGATATTTGGTATACGGAAACCCGCGTCCGTTCTGCTACAGGTATTTTCCTGTGATGCTGTCCGGGCTGGCCTTGATCTCCTCCGGCGTACCGGAAGCGACGATCCGGCCGCCGGACGCACCGCCGCCGGGGCCCATGTCGATCAGGTAATCCGCGTTGCGAATCACGTCCAGGTCATGCTCGATGACAATGACTGTCGCGCCGTTGTCCAGCAGCGCCTGGAAGACCCTGAGAAGCACCCGGACATCCAGCGGATGCAGGCCGATGCTTGGTTCATCGAAGATAAAAACGGAATCCGTCTGCTGCCTGCCAATCTCACTGGCCAGTTTCAGCCGCTGGGCCTCGCCGCCGGAGAGGCTGGGTGTTTCTTCGCCCAGCGTGAGATAGCCAAGCCCCAGCTGCTCCAGAACGGCCAGCTTCGGACTGACGGCTTTCATATCCTTGCAGAATGTCAGGGCTTCATGGATGTCCATGTCCATCAGCTCCGGCAGAGAGGCGCTGCGGCCCTCCTTGTTCGGCAGCTTTACGGCGTAGGCGTTCCGACCGTAACGGGAGCCCCGGCAGTCCGGGCAGGGGATGTCCACATCCGGCAGAAATTGAACGTCCAGACTGACCACACCGGTGCCGTCGCAGCCGGGGCAGCGCAGGGAGCCTGTATTGTAGGAAAATTCGCTGGCCTTATACCCCCAGGCTTTGGCGTCCGGTGTTTTGGCGAAGAGTTTGCGCAGTTCATCATGAACGCCGGCGTAGGTGGCAACAGTGGACCGGACGTTGATGCCGATGGGGGTGGCGTCGATGAGCTTTACATGGGCAATGCCTTCCGCGGAGACGGCCCGGATGTGTTCGGGCAGCTTTTCGCCGTTTATATTCGCATCCAACGCGGGAATCAGGCTTTCCAACACCATGGTGGTTTTGCCGGATCCGGATACGCCGGTGACGACGGTCAGCCGTCCCTTGGGAAAGTCCGCTTCCAGCGGCTTGACCGTGTGGATCTGAGATGTGGAGAGACGGATATGGCCGAAGCGGAACAGTTCTTCTTTTGAAGCCCGCTGCCGCAGTTCGGTTTCGGCGGTTCCGGAGAGATAAGGGCCAATCTGGGACGCGGGGTTTTGGATAATGGCGGGAATGGTCCCCTGGGCTATGACCCGGCCGCCCCCGGCGCCTGCCTGGGGGCCCATTTCCACAATCCAGCCGGATTCCTTCAGAATTTGCGTGTCATGGTCGACCAGAATGACGGAATTCCCATCGGCGACCAGATCGTGCATGACTCCGGTGAGCCCAACGATATTGGAGGGGTGCAGACCAATGCTTGGTTCATCCAGTACATAGAGCACTCCTGTGGTACGGTTTCGAACGGCTCTGGCCAGCTGCATCCGCTGGCGCTCGCCGGTGGAGAGA
>ERZ857840.3066-NODE-3066-length-14761-cov-3.706378_pt1 | contig 14761 bp, 9 predicted proteins | sample MGYA00519760_ERZ857840 | MGnify/ENA primary metagenome ERZ857840 (study PRJEB31778, sample SAMEA3449371) | human gut metagenome | biome: human gut; feature: human-associated habitat; material: faeces | place: United Kingdom | collected 2010/2012 ... | reverse complement strand
ATTTCCAAAATCATGAAAATTTGATTCGGCGGATTCAATACAACCGAAAACGGATGCAATGGTATCAAAGCGAATTAAGCGCATTGCCGGATTATATGAGCGGTCAGGATGCGCTCAGGTGCGAAGTTCCATATTCGTTTTGCAAGCGGGTTGAAAAGAAGCTTTGCGAGGGCAATGTGCAAAATGCGGTTACATCTCCGCACTTTGTATGCATTGCGTGTTATACAAGCCCTCAAGGCAGAAACGCGTATCGAAAAGAGGCGGACTATACCTATAAAGAATTCTTTGACCTGTATAACGCGACGAAGCAGGAAATGCAATGGCGGCAGACACGGCAGGGAAACGCAGAATATGAACGGAGCAAGATGAATAGCTCGATTCGATATGATATTCTGAAAAGAGATCATTTCCGATGCGTGATTTGCGGGCGAACTGTCGAAGACGGCGTAAAACTGCACGTAGATCATATTGTCCCGGTGTCAAAGGGAGGAAAAACGGAATATTCCAATTTGAGAACGCTTTGCGACGCCTGCAATCTCGGCAAACGGGATAAATACGATATAAACGGTTGGAATTAAAAACAATCATTGAGCAAGAAGCAAATTCTGCGCAAAACGTGGGCGCGGTGCGACTTATTGCTTAGACGGAAAATAACCTGATAAAGAGCTCCCTCTTCGAGGGAGCTGGCACGGCGTAGCCGTGACTGAGGGAGTCAGGTAGGCGCACAATGCGCGCCTGTTATCGGAATTTGTGAAAAATTTCGGATTTGCTCGTTTACGGTTAAAACCGGCGGATTTTCAAGTGGGGTCGTTTGCGGCGTTCTGCAAGAAAAAAGCTGATGCGGTGTTTTTCTGCATCAGCTTTTTGCATAACAATGTTCCGGTCCGCCCCTATGGTCTACGCGGGCGCAATCCCGTTCGGCGCAGAGGGCATTTTCAGCAATACATCTCCATCGGATACGTCAGATACTGAACCGGTTCGAGCTGGTCGGCAGTGACATATCCGGCCGGGGCATTGATGAGGCTGGGCAGGCGGTTGACGACCGTTGCGCAGGTGTGTTCGACCGTGGCGGGCTTGATGACGCGGAACGCGGTATCCGGCTCGCCGGAAATCACCCAGTCGCACAGGTCGCCGTCCTCGGGGCCGTAAACGCGCGGCAGGTAGGTTCCCAGCAGGAATGTGTCGAGCTGGTCGGCGAAACCCGTTCGGTTGTAGTTGTTCGAGCACCATGCGCGGAAATTCGGGGCTTCGATGTCCTGGAGCGGCATGAACGAGGTGCTGGCCCAGTTCTGGCCGTTGGCGTAGAGCGCGCCCCACCACGAGGCGGCCCAGTATTCGAGCTTCACGTCGGGTTTGAGGGCCTTGATCTCCTGCCGCACGGCGGCCACGAAGTCGCGGATGACCATCGAGCGGAACTCCCACCACTGCTTGTAGTAGGGGCCTGCGACGATGCCGCCGTTCGCGTCGTAGGTGTACACGTCGTCGGGCCACGTCGCGACGCTGCCCTTGACGTAGTCCTCGAAGGCCCGTTTCGACGCCTCCGAGAAGTCGCTCTGGTTGTCCGGGAAGCGGCAGTAGTCGAGCGCATAGGCGTCGAAGTCGTATTTGGAGACGATCTCGCGGATGAAGCTCAGGGCGAATTCGCGCACTTCGGGAAGCACGGGGTTGAGGAAGGCGGCCACTTTCGTCGGATCGTCCTTGATGTCCGTCAGTTGGCTGCCGCCGCCCGCCTTGGGCTTGTTTTGCAGGCAGGTCTTGCCGTTCCATTTGCTGTCGCGATAGACGGGCCCCTGCCGCGTCGAGGGCATGCCCATCGGGAAGATCGTCGTGGAGACGGTGACCTTCAGACCGCGCTTGTGCGCCTCGTCGAGGAAGAATTGCAGGTAGTCCCAGCCGCGGGCGGGGACGGTGACCGATCCGATCGTGGTGGCCTGCGTCATGAAGTCGCTCGCGTAGAGCACGTCGCCCTCGACGGGCTTGACATCCACGACGATCTTGTTGAATCCCGCCTCCACGGTCTTGTCGAGCATCGCGGTGATGCCCTCCTTCGTGGAGAAGCGCTGGAAGTTGGCCTCGGCGTCGAACCAGAGCATCTTCTCCTTCCCGCTCGCGGGGCCGTCGCCGGGATCGACCGGCTTGTCGTTTTCGTCGTCGCCGCCCTGGTCGAGCGAGGGCGGGGCCTGATGCTCCTCCGAGCAGGCCGTAAAGGGCATTGCCAGCAGCGCTGCACATAGCAGCGGCAGTATTCGTCTTGTCATTCGTTCGCCTGTTTTTCGTTCGGTTGTGTCATTTTCCTTCGTTCGCGATCTCCGCCTCGGCGCGGTCGATGCCCCGCTTGATGGAGTCCCAGAGGTCGTGTTCGATCACCTGCACGATGTCGAAGACCATCACGCCCTTCGTCTTCTTGAGACAAAGATACACCGCATCGTCGAATTGGTCAAGGTGATTCTGCGCGTAGAGCGATCCGTAAACCGTGCAGTCGCCCGCCACGTCGCGCAGCGAGCGGTTGAGCCCGTACTCGATCGACTCGTTGTCGTCGGCTCCCCAGACGCGTTCGAGGTAGGTTCCCGTGATGAAGACGTCGAGCAGGTCGGCGAAGCCGGCCTCCTTGTACCCGGGCGTGGCCCACGTGTCGAGGTATTCGTCCGAGAATGTCGAGCGGGGGCTGCCCCAGTTCTGTCCGTTGGCGTAGATGGCGTGGAGCCACGAACCGGCCCAGTATTCGAGCCGCACGTCGGGCTGCAGTTCGTCCACCGCGGCACGGACGCGGGCGATGAAGTCGCGGACCACCTTCGCGCGGTACTCCCACCACGGCTTGTAGTATTTTCCGGGAATGCGGTTGCCCTCCTCGTCGTAGGTGAATATGTCCTCGGGGAAACGCTCGACTGCGTGGCCGAGGAAGCGTTCGAACTCCCTGCGGGAGAACTCCGAGAAGTCGGCCGTGGCGCCGGGGTAGCGGCAGTAGTCGAGCGCATAGCCGTCGAAGCGGTACTTGGAGAGAATCTCGCGGATGAAGCGCAGCGCCCACTCCTGGTTCTCGAGCATGGCGGGGTTGAGGAACGCCACGTTGATCGCCTTGTCGTCGCGGATGTCGAGCAGCGTGCCGTCGGGCATGTATTCGATGCAGGTGCGGCCGTCGAATGCCGCGTCGCGGAAGACCGGGCCCTGCCGCGTGGCCGTGAGCCCTGCGGGGAAGATCGTGGTGGAGACGGTGACTTCGAGATCGCGCCGGGCCGCCTCGTCGAGGAAGAATTGCAGGTAGTCCCATGTCCGGTCGGTCTTCGTGCCGCGGAAGTCCGTCAGCTCGGTCATAAAGTCGCTCTTGTAGAGTACGTCGCCCTCGACGGGTTTGACGTCCACGACGATGCGGTTGAAGCCCGTCTCGACGGCCCGGTCGAGCCAGTAGCGGATCGAATCCTGCGAGGCGAAGCGCGCGAAGTTGGCCTCGGCGTCGAACCAGAGGTATTTGGCCAGCCCGCTCTTCGGCGCGCGGGGCGGATTTCCGGCCCCTCCGCAGCAGGCCGTGCAGAGGGCCGTGCCTGCCAGCGCCGCTGCGATCCATGTACGAATTTTCATAAACCTGAACTAATTTTCGTGTGTGATGACTGTGATTTCAAAAGAACCGCATCTTCCCGGCCCGGGAACGGCCCCGGGCCGGAAAAACGCGGATGTTCGGTGTCCGTAACCGCCGCCCGGGCGGGCGCGGTCCGGCGGGGCGGCTATTCGTAAACGACGGTCAGCTTCCAGCTCTTCACGAACTGGCCCGCTTCGAGCGCGAAGACATAGCCTGCGCCTTCGGACTCGTTATATACGTAGGTGATCTGCGGGATCGGCTCCGAACCGGTGTGAGAGACAGGGATGATGGCGTCGTTGGGGTTGAGCAGGTATTCGCCGTTGTTGTCCACGATTGCGACGTAGGTTTCGGGCCATCCGGTCGTGATATATGCGCCGTAGGCCGTGCCGTTGAATGTGAATGCGCGTACGGAACCCAGCGTCAGGTTGCCCCAGCCGTGTGCCCCTTTGTCTGAAGGAAGAACGCCGGGAATCGGAGTCAGGTTGATGTTGTTGTGGGCCGTCCAGGCCGTCCAGGTGTAGGCATTTCCTCCGTTGCCTGTTTCGGGATCATAGACGAACCAGGTTCCCAGCGGGTCGCCCGAGCAGGCCGAGATCGTCTGCGACCAGTTGCCGTCGTTCGAGGGTACGTTGGTTTCCACGCCGTAGAACGGAGTCTCCGGATGCGACGCGCCGTCGAGGCGGGCCCAGGCGAAATGCGCGCCTTTGGGGCCCGTGCCGTTCATCGCGGAAACGATACCCGCGCCTTCCAGCAGGTTGCCGCTGGCCGAGATCTGTTTGCCGATAAAGCTCGTCTCCGATTTGATGTACTCCGACGGAGCCTTGTCCCAGCCGTCCTTCCAGCAGATGATCGTCGTCGGCACGGCGCTCGCACCGTCGGCATTGACGGCTGCGATCAGGTGTCCGGCCTCGTCGTTGGCCATGCCGGTCATCTTCTGATCTTCGTATCCCGTCATGTTCAGGTCGCCTGCGGGCGCGAAGGTCTTGTAGTCGAAGACCTTTTTCCCGACGACGAGCTTGTCGCCGCTCACGCCGACGAACTTGTAGTCCGCGGCGGTTCCGATACCCATTTCCGTCGCGGTCTTGGAGGTTGCCGCTTCGACCTTCGTATAGCCTTCCAGTACCTTCTCCACGGGTTTGGTCGTGTAGGTGCGTGCGGTCTTGCCGTCCTTGGCCGTCACGGTGAACGACAGAGGCTGCGTGTAGTCCGCCGTCTGCGAGGGATCGGGCGACACGGTCGCGCCCTCCGAAAGCGTCAGCGTGGCCGTTGCGGACTTCATCATCTCGAATTCGGCGGTCGTGTAGGAGAGGTCCACCGATTTGTCGTAGTCATAGACGTCGCCCGAAAGCGTCGTGCCGTCGCTGAAGTTCAGCGTGAAGGTTTCGATGCGGCACGCCTTGTCGCCGCGTTCCACGTCTTCGCCCTTGGGCGCGGTGTCGTCGTCCGAACAGCCTGCCATCGGCAGCGTAAGACCTGCCAGCGCAACGGCGAAAGCAAATGATTTGAAGGTTTTCATATTCGTCTCAAAGTTTTTTCGTTAGTGATGGGTTTTGTTTTAGCGGCGCGTGTAAAAGGCCCATAAGGTGTAGGTGCGCGTCCCCTTGTCCCCGGCCGTGAGGGTGATCGTGAAGGGGTTGTCGCGGTCCGAAAGGTCCTTCAGCCCTGTCAGCGAGGGGGTGATGAAGGTGTCGTATTCCACCTCGGCGCGTACCATGAGGCTGGTGATGTCGTACTTCTCGCGCTCCTTCTTGGGAATCGGGAAGTAAACTTCGCCCGTGGTCTCGTCGATGACGCCCGCGATTCCGGCGCCGCCTCCGGCCGGCTGGACCTCGATGGAGAGGAGCCGGCTGTCGGTGTGGAGAAATTCGTCCTCGGGCTCGGCGCACGATCCCGCGGCGAAGGCGGTGAGTGCGGCCGTTGCCAGGACGGCAAAATATCTGCGGAGTTTCATAGTCGTTGCTGTTTTGTTATGGTTCGGTTGTCGTTATACCCATCCTTGGTTGTTGTCGCAGAGCGGGTTTTTCGAACGCTCCGACTCGGGAATGGCGAAATGGTAGTAACGGTCGTAGAAGATGCGCTTGTTGCCGTTGTCGGCGTCCACGTGCTCGTAGTTGAATCCGCTGTCCGTCTTGGTGATCTTCACGCCGTGCACGTTCTTGCCGTTGATGACCTCCTCGGCCAGCCTCCAGCGGCGCAGATCCCAGTAGCGGAAGCCCTCGCCGGCCAGCTCGACCATGCGCTCGTGGCGGACGAATTCCATGAACTCCTCCTTGCTGGCGGTCTGGCGCGAAGGCAGACCGACGCGTCCGCGGACGTCGTTGAGCGCCTGCAACGCCTCGACGCTGTTCTGGTCCCAGCTCAGTTCGGCCAGCGCTTCGGCCTTGTTCAGGAGCACTTCGGCATAGCGGATCAGGATGCACGTCTGGGCCGAATAGGCGGTGATCCAGCTCTTGTCTCCGTCCTTGAGGTATTTGCGCAGGTAGTAGCCCGTCACGGTCGTGTTGGCCGATTTGGAGTTCTCGTACTCCTTGAATCCGTCGGCGCCGCCCACGTAGCTTTCGATCGTGCGGCCCATCCACGAGGCGCCGTTGTAGAGAATCGTGGCGTAGAAGCGCGGTTCGCGGCCCGTGTAGGGATCGCTGCCGTGGGTTTCCCAACTGAAGGGCGTGCCGTCGGCCATTTCGTAGCTGTCCGCCAGTTCGCTCGTGGGGAAGAACACCGAATAGAGCGCCGACGTTCCCAGCGCCTTGGCATCGCCGCTGGGACGTACGTACGCGTCGTAGCGGTGCGTGATGACATCTTGTTCGAAGTCCACTCCGAAGAGAATCTCCTTGTTGCTCTTCAGGTCGCCGTTGAAGACGTTGGCATAGCCCGTCAGGTCGAGCGCTCCGCCGCACTTCTCCACGTCGCGCGCGGCCTGGGCGGCCACGTCCCAGCGCTCCGCGAAGAGGGCGACGCGGCTCAGCAGTCCGTAGGCGGCCTGCTGCGTGGCGCGGCCGTAGTTGGCGTCGTCCCAGTTGTCTCCGTTCTCCGTTTTGTTCCCCTGCGGAAGCTGCGGAGCGAGGTCCTTCAGCTCCTCGATGATGAAATCCCAGCAGTCGGCTTCGGTCGAGCGTGCCTTGTCGTTCTGCTCGGGGCCATCGACCTCCGTGCGGAGAATCACCCCGCCATAGACGCGGCAGAGCAGGTAGTAGGCGTAGGCGCGGCAGAAACGCACCTCGGCGATGCGGGTGTCCATCCATTTCTCGCCGAACTTCTCCCGGTATTTCGGGGCGTCGCGCAGGAACTCGTTTTCGCGGCGGATACGTTCGTAGTGGGTGCTCCAGCACTCGAACGCTCCGGCGCTGGTGCTGTTGAACGCCGATTCCTGGAACAGCGAGCGGTTGTAGCTGTGGTTGTACTGGTCCCACGAACCGCTCTTCAGTATGTCCGAATAGGCATCCGTCAGGTTGGGCGATCCCGTGCCGTAGAATTCGCAACTGGAGCTGAAGATCGAATAGAGTCCGAGCACATAGCTGTCTACGGTCGTCGTCGAGGACCAGACCGTGGCCGGAGAGAAGCGGTCGCCCGGGTTCAGGTCGATGACGTCGGAGCAGGACGTGCCGCATAAGGCGGCGGCCAGACCCATTGTCAATATCGTTTTTTTCATGGTATTCGTAGCTTTTGCGGTTTAGAAGGAAAGATTGACGCCGATGCTGTAGGTGCGCTGCTGCGGATAGTAGCCGTTGTTCACCGAAGGCATCTCGGGGTCCACGTATTTGAAGGCGCTGAACGTAAGCAGGTTCGTGCCGGCGATATAGATGTTCACGCGCTCGATGCCCGTCTTGTTGAGCAGGTGCTGCGGCAGCGTGTAGCCGATCTGCAGATTCTTCAGACGCAGGTAGGCGCCGTTCTTCACCCACCACGACGAGGGCCATGCGTTGTTGCCGTTGGCCACCGTGCTCAGACGCGGGTATTCGGCGTCGCGGTTGTCTTCGCGCCAGGCGCCTTCCACCAGATAGTAGGGGGCGTTGCCGCTGGAGTAGAACGGACGGGTGTACATCGTGTTGTCGAACGTTCCGCTGTTATAGGCCGCGCTCAACTGGTAGGAGCAGAGCGCCGCGCCCTGCCAGAGGGCCGTCAGGTAGAGGTTCTTGTAGGCTACCTCCATGTTCAGCGAGAAGTTCATCTCCGGGGTGTAGCTGCGTCCGATCTTCACGAAGTCCTTCGACGAGTCGATTTTGCCGTCGCCGTTGATGTCGGCGTACATCAGGTCGCCCAGCCGTTTTTCGCCCGAGGGGGCCGTCGGCGCATTGGCGATCTGCTCCTCGGTCTGGAAGAGCCCCGTCGCCTTGAAGCCGTAGACCGAACCGATCGGCTGACCGAGGATGGCGCGGTACATCGGGTGGTCGTCCGAAATATGCTTGGCGAGCACCTTGTTGCGGGCCCACGAGAGGCTTCCGGTCAGCGAGTAGCGCCAGCCGCTGGAGAAGTGGTTGTTGTGCTTGAGCACCAGCTCGAAACCGCGGTTGTCCATTTTACCCGAGTTCATGTACGAGGGGACGTTGCCGCCCAGCGACGGAGCGTACGATCCGGCCACCTGTTCGAGGATGTGGTCCGTCAGCTTGTAGAACCAGTCGAACTCCACGCCCAGCTTGCCTTCCCATACCGACAGGTCGAAGCCGACGTTGAAACTGTGCGTGCGCGACCAGGTGAGGTTGTCATAGACGTAGTTGCTCGTGTAGTAGGCCGTATGCCCCGTGCCGCCCACGATATAGCTGAAGTTGGGGGCCGTCGTCGAGTAGCTCTGCATGTAGAGCCATGCCGACGTGTCGTCCGCACCCAGTTCGCCGTACGATGCGCGGAGTTTGAGGAAGTCCACCTTGGGCAGCGCCTTTTTGAAGAAATTCTCTTCGGACACGACCCATCCGAGGGCGACCGAGGGGAAGAAGCCCCAGCGGTTATGCGGCGCGAACTTGTACGAACCGTCGGCACGGAAGGTGAACTCGGCGAGGTATTTCCGGTCGTAGGCATAGCTGATGCGGCCCGCGAAGCTGGCGATGCCCGTATCGCTGAAGGAGCCGCTGACCGGAACGTCGATGCCTTCCCAGGTCGAACCGAGCGAGAGATCGACCGGATAGTCGGCGTAGTAGCCGTTCTTGCGGCCGGTCATCGTATCCGAGTAACCCTTCTTCTGCTCGTAGAGGAACAGGGCGCTGACGTTGTGCTTGCCGCCGAACTCGCGCTCGTAGGTGATCGTCGGACGGACCGTGAAACTGTCGCCCCACGACGCGGATTTGCTGAACGAACTCAGCAGGTTGATTCCCGATGCCGTCACTTGGGTCGATTCGAACGTGGAGGACGAGAAGGACATGAGGTTGAACGACCGGTTGAAGTTGCGGTTCGTCGAATTGGAGTAGTCGTAGGCGACGAATACGCCGGCCTTCAGGCCCTGGAGCGCCTCGATGCTGCCGAAGTCGTACTCCAGCTTGGCGTTGCCCTCGAACTGCCAGCGGGTGTCGCGGATATAACCGCTCTGCTCCACGGCGGCCACCGGCTGCTGGGTGTAGGAGCCGTTCATGTAGCCCTGCGGCAGTCCCTTGTAGGTGGGGGCGATGATCGGCAGGGCGTAGAAGGCCTGCATGATCGGGTTGAAGTCGTACTGGTTGGTGATCGGGTATCCCGGCGCATTCTTGTTCTCGCGGAATCCGCTCACGTTCATCGAGAAGCTGAGGTTGCGGGCGATCTTTGCGTCGATGTTCGACCGGATGTTGAACCGTTTGTAGGAGGTGTTCGGCACGATACCGTCCTGATTCATCAGTCCGACGCTCGTGTAGTGCTTGATCCGGTCGTTGCCGCCCGTCGCGGAGATGTTGTGCTGGTGGGTGAAGCCGTAGTTCTTGAAGAGCAGGTCCACCCAGTCCGTTTCGCCGTAGGTTCCGTCGGCCTTCATCTTGGCGATCACCTCGTCGGTCCACACGGGAGCGAGCCCGTCCATTTCGCGGGCTTTGTTGTGCCAGCCGATGTAGTCTTGGGCGTTGAGGAATTCGGGAAGCGCGGTGTTCGTGGAGAAGGTCACCGAACCGTCGTAGGAGATCTGCGTGGCGCCTTCCGAACCGCTTTTGGTCGTGATGAGAATGACGCCGTTGGCGCCGCGGACGCCGTAGATCGCCGATGTGGCGGCGTCCTTGAGAATCGAGATGGAGGCGATGTCGTTCGGATTGACCGTGTTGATCATGCGTTCCACGCCGTCCACCAGGCAGAGCGGGCTCGAATCGTTGAACGTGGAGGAGCCGCGGACCAGGATCGAGGCCTGGTCGCTGCCGGGCTGGCCCGAACGCTGGATACTCGTGACACCGGGCAGTTTGCCGGTCATCATGTTCGACACGTTGGTCATCGGGGCCTTGAGCAGCTCCTTGTTCGATACCGACGAGACCGAACCCACGAGGAACTGTTTCTTCTGCGTGCCGTAACCGACTACCACCACCTCGTCCATTTCCGTGGCGTCTTCGCTCAGGCTGGCGTTTACGGTCGTCCGGTTGTTTACGGGGATTTCTACGGTCTTGTAACCGATGAAACTGAATACGAGGATATCGTTGCCGGATTTCACTTCGAGCGTGTAGGCGCCCTGCGAATCCGTCGTAGTTCCCCGGGTGTTGTCACCCTTGACTACGACCGTAGCTCCCGCAATTCCCCCCCCCTCGGCGCCGGTTACCCGGCCGGATACGGAAAGTTGCTGAGCCACAGTGATTCCGGTCCCCATGAGCAGCACCGCGAACAATGCCGCCGCACGCCGTGTCGCACGACGCAGGCCGGAAAATCTCAGTTGTAAATCATTTCTCATAAGTCAATAGATAGGTTTGAATTTGCTTGTCCGGGAGCCGTGCTCCCCTTTCGTCTTTGCCTTCGTTCCGTTTTTTCTGTCTTTTCTGTCTGCCGATGATTTTTTAGTTAGTTGTTGTGTGTCGATTGGTATGAGTCCGTTCCGTGATTCCGTTCCGGGGACGGAACGCCTCCGGCCGTTTCCGCAGCGCCGGCCGGAGGCAGGGGCGTCTCCGTGCGTGCGGCGGTTCCGGCCGGTCGGGGCCGGTGAAAATCCTTACGGTTCATGCGCGGTGTCTTTATAAAAAATAGGCGTTCCGGTCGGGACAGAGGTATTTTTCGGCCCTCGCTCCGGGTAAATCGGAAACAAAAATAGCAACAAATATTATTTCTGCAAATAATTATTGTAATAAATTTTATTCTGAAAGCGCTTCGTGATAAAATTATACGGTTCGGAACTGCCCGGACCGGCGGAATCTTTCCGGATTCCGCCTCCGTATTTGCCGGAAAAAGTCTTTCCGGGTGTCCGGTCCGGTTCGTTTCGCCGTCGTTTTCGCCGGATTCTTTTGGCTGTTTGCATTTTAATTGGTAACTTTACCATGGAAAACGCAAATTAAACAAAACGGAAATATGACCAGTTCGTTTCTGAAGCAGGCTACGGAAGGCAACAAAAACGCGATTCTCAAACAACAGATTATCCGGCAGTACATTTTCAGCGGCGATTCGAGCATTACGGATCTGAGCCGGGCCGTCAATCTGAGCGTGCCGACCGTGACGAAACTCATCGGCGAGTTGATCGAGGAGGGCTTCGTCCACAATTTCGGCGAGCAGGGCACGGCCGGAGGCCGGAGACCCAACATCTACGGCCTGAATCCCTATGCGGGTTATTTCGTCGGCGTGGAGATACGGACCGACTCGGTGGTGCTCGCGGTCGTCAATTTCAAGGGGCAGTTGCTCGCCGATACGACCGTCGATTTCCTGATGGACAACGACCCCCATTCGCTCGACCGGCTCTGCGACATCATCCGCGGCTTCATCGACGGGCACAAGATTCCCCACGACAAGGTGCTGGCCGTCGGGGTGAATATTTCGGGCCGCGTCAATTCGCAGACGGGGGACAGTTACAGTTACTTCTTCGTCGAGGAGCAGCCGCTGACGGTGCTGCTCGGCGAGCGGCTGGGCTGCACGGTCTATATCGAGAACGACACGCGCGCGGCCACCTACGGCGAATACATGTACGGCGATGCGCACAGCGAGAAGACGATGCTCTATATCAACGCCTCGTGGGGCCTGGGGCTGGGCATGATTCTCGACGGCAAGGTCTTTTACGGCAAGTCGGGCTTCTCGGGCGAGTTCGGCCATTTCCCGCTGCTCGACAACGAGATCATCTGCCGCTGCGGCAAGCGCGGCTGCCTCGAGACGGGGGCTTCGGGTTCGGCGCTGCACCGCCTTTTCCTGGAGAAGCTGCGTTCGGGCAGCGTGTCGATGCTCTCCGAGAAGTTCAACAAGGGCGAGGAGATCACCCTGAAGGATATTCTCGACGCCGTGCTGAAGGAGGACGTGCTGGCCATCGAGATTCTCGAATCGGTCGGACATACGCTGGGCAAGGCCATCGCCGGACTTATCAACATGTTCAATCCCGAGATGATCGTCATCGGCGGCCTGCTCTCCGTGGCCGGGGAGTCGCTGATGCTGCCCGTGCGCACGGCGGTCAATAAGTATTCGCTGATGCTCGTCTATAAGGATACGCAGATCAAGCTTTCGACGCTGGGCGAGCGCGCCGGGGTTATCGGTGCGTGCCTGCTGGCCCGCAGCAAGGCCCTCGGATTCTACTGATCCGCATCTTCTGCGATACGGACGCCCCCGCTTTCATGCAAAGCGGGGGCGTTTCCGTCATGCGGGGCGCCGAATGCGTGCCGATACCTATATTATAATCGTCGTCCGCGCCCTGCCGGACTTTCTCCGCTCTTGGTCTCATCCGATTTCCGTCCGGCCCGGGTTCCGTTCTTCCGGAGCCCGTTTCTCCGGCACGGCCCGGTTCCGTGTCCGGAGAGAGCGGTATGCGGCGGTGTCCTGCCGCCGCGCTGCCGTCGGGGCGGGATTCGGCGGTCGGTTTCCGCGGAGCGAACTCAAGTAAATTTATTTACAATATCGGAAAGATTCGAAAAATTATTTTATTATATTTACCCCGTCTAATTCGAATACCGATAATGAAACGAAAACACATGCTTTGCCGCCTGTTGCTGGCGGTTGTTTTGACGGGTGGCGTCTTCGTGTCGTGCGAAGGCGGCGACCACCAGACTCCGCCGCCCCTGTCCGGGGACGGCGGGACGGGCGGGAACGAGCCGGACGGAGGCGACGAACCCTCCGGATCGGACGGTTATCCCGCAGGACTGACGGTCGAGGCTTTTGCAGACGATCTTTCCGGCGGCGGACAGTGTCTCGGCTTTTATGCCGTGGCCGATCTGAAAGCCAATCCCAAACTGCGCTTTTGTCCGCAGTTCTCCGCGGCCAAGAGACCGACGGAGTACTTCGCCGATTTCGCCGCGTCGGGCAAGGGCGTGCCCTGTGTCGTGGTGAACGGCGGCTTCTTCGGCGGCACGACCTCCGTGAGCCTGCTGGTCGCCGACGGGGAGCTCCGGTCGCTCGCCGCGCAGGAGGACCTCTACCGGAAAACGGAGCCTCCCACGGTTTACTATCCCGTGCGGGCTGCCTTCGGGCAGTCGGCCGACGGCTCTTTCGAGGCGGTGTGGGCCTATTGCGTGGGGGACGAGGGCGGACAGCCCTATGCCTTTCCTTCGCCGCTGGGCAACGACGAGCGCACCGGGACGTTCATGTCCGCGCCGCCCAGCTCGCTCACCGAAGGCGGCCGCCGCTGGGAGGTGCGGCAGGCTGTCGGTGCGGGCCCGATGCTGGTCCGCGACGGGAAGAATGTCGCCGAGGAGAGCTATTGGCGCGAGGTGCTGGACCACGGCGGTGTCTCGGGCCTTTCGCGCCAGCCGCGCACGGCGATCGGCGCGACGGCGGACGGCAAACTGGTCGTGTTGGTATGCGACGGCCGCAACAAGCGGGGCAGCAAGGGGTTCACGCTGCCCGAACTGGCCGACAAATTGATTTCGCTGGGCTGTACGGAGGCGGTCAATCTCGACGGCGGCGGCTCCTCGACCTTCGTCGGAAGGGAGGGAAAGGTGCTCAACATGCCGAGCGACACCGAGGGGACCGATCCTGCGGGAGCGGCGATCGTCGAGCGGCGGATTCCCACGGCGGTCGTGATCGCCGCGGAGGAGTAGCCCTGCGCCCGGGAGACGCTGTGCGGCCGGCGGGATTCTCCGCCGGCCGTTTTGTGTCCCCGATGGTGCATTTTGTTCTGCAAAATTGTCAAAATCAGATAAATTATCGCCCGAAAACGAGGTTATCCGGGAATCTTTTATATATTTGTGTGCGAAATTTGAGAAACGATAATCAAAACTAAATAACGCTATGGAAAACAAACTTCAGGAACTGACCCGGAAACTCTACGACGAGGGGCTGGAGAAGGGGCGCGCCGAGGCGGACAAGCTGGTGGCCGACGCCCGCAGGGAAGCCGAAAAGATCGTCTCCGACGCCCGGAGCGAGGCCGCGGAGATCGTCAGCCGCGCCCGGGCCGAGGCCGAGGATGCGGGAAAGAACATCCTGACGGAGGTCGCGCTGGCGGGCCGGCAGGCCGTTGCGAAGATCAAGTCGGAGATCGCTTCGCTGATCGTCGCCGAAGCTACGTCCGAAGGGGTGAAACGCACGGCTCTCGATCCGGAGTTCATCCGCGGGATGCTGCTCTCGATGGCGAAGAACTGGACGGGCGACGCGTCGGGCAGGGTGGAGCTGACGGCCCTGCTGCCCGAGGCGGAGCGTGCGCAGCTCGACAAGGCGTTCGACACCTGCGCGAAGGAGCTGCTCTCGGCAGGCGTCGAAGTGGGCTGGTCGAAGCAGGTGAAGACGGGCTTCAAGGTGGGCCCGAAGGAGGGCGGCTACTACATTTCGTTCTCCGACGCCGACCTCGAGGCGCTCCTTTCGGAGTACCTGCGCGAGAAGGTTTCCCGCATGTTGTTCAAGGCATAGCAGGGCCATGTTCGGAAGCGATTATTACTGCCTGGTGGCCGGACTGCGGGAGTATGCGCTCGACGCCGATACGAAGGGCTTCGACGCCCGCGCGATCGTCGCCGAGATTCTCGACGGAGTGTCGGCGCGCGATGCGAAGCAGGTGCGTCTGCTCTACGGCTACTACGACTGCGAGAACCTCGCCGCCCTGCGTGCGGGACGCGCGGCGCACAACCCCCTGGGGCTGCTGACGCGCGAGGAGCTGGCGGCGGAGCTGAAATCCCCGAAGCGCCTGCCCGAAGCCGTCGCCCG
>ERZ857840.3061-NODE-3061-length-14793-cov-3.790677_pt1 | contig 14793 bp, 14 predicted proteins | sample MGYA00519760_ERZ857840 | MGnify/ENA primary metagenome ERZ857840 (study PRJEB31778, sample SAMEA3449371) | human gut metagenome | biome: human gut; feature: human-associated habitat; material: faeces | place: United Kingdom | collected 2010/2012 ... | reverse complement strand
GTTCATAACTAAACTCCTTTTATTTCTTTTTTTGAAAGTTGTTTTTTTACTTTCTATAAATATTATACAATTATTTTTTATAAAAATAAAATGGGGAGCGGTGCTTCTTGAATAATAATAACCGAGGGTAGGGTTTCGGGATAATATCAAAATATTTGAAGCAAGCGTTTAGATTACCCGCAAACAGCGACCAAATGAAATGAAAAATCGCCGTTATCGTTAAAACACAAAATATTTTATTAACTTTTTTAATATTGCAGTAAATTAAATGCAATATCATTCATTTTAGTTGAAAATAAATCGTTTGCAATAAAATTGCATATTTTGCATGTTTTTTCAACAAAAAACACTTGACAATATATATATATATATAATTGTATGTATGGATTTTGCGCAACGCGTAAAACACCATACATTTTTTATTTTTGGAGGGACGCATCATGCGTATTATTCTTGACACAGACAAACGGACAATCACAGTTCCATGGAACTATCAAGCAAAACTTGATGAAATCAATCGTATCATTATGGAGGTTAGTGATGACGAGGAAAAGAAAAAAACTTTTACGGGTTATATTGACGAACTTTGGAAAGATTGTATTGCAAACTCCGACCAATGTGTAAAGACGGGCGAAAAGCCATTCCGCAAAAATAAATAAAATGGCAAAGCGCGTAACACCTCAAGAAATTGTAGAAATGCATCGCCTATATATTAAATACGGTAATTACGCCGCAGTTGGTAGAGAAATCGGGCGGAGCGGTTCTACTGTTGCAAAGTATATAAATTTAAAAAATACCCCTGCAATCGTAGCACATACTTTTAAAGAGGTTGTAAGGGGTTAGTATAGGAGAAATAAATATGAAAAAAGCATTTATAATATTATTGATTATTTGCCTCTCTTTTGGTTGCTGCTCATGTAAAAATAAGAGTGCCAATGTTCTAACAGAAAAAAATTCGGAAACTAATCCAACAATTGAAGATGATAACAGCAACAATTACAATATAATTTCTGATAATTCAACAATAGAAAATACGAAGAAATCAATGGAGAATAATGGTGATGTTATTATTTCGGGCAAATCAACTGAAAATGATACTTCTTCAACTCCAAAAAAGTCAACATCTAAAAATAATTCCTCTACAACCTCAAGTAAAGCATCGACAGATACAAGCAGTAATTCCTCTACAACCTCAAGTAAAACCACACATGTACATAAGTTTTCAAATGCAACTTGTACGCAGGCTGCCACTTGTTCGTGCGGGGCAACAAAAGGTAATAAATTAGGTCATAATTACAACGGAGAAACCTGTACTCGTTGTGGCGAAAAAAATCCAAATTATATTAAAACCTATTCAGCAAACGAATATTGGATAGTAGATGGGCAGTGGAAATTTAAAATAGATTCCGTCAAATCACATTATCTATGTAATTCTTATGCAAATAAGACAGATGGGTATACAAATGAGCAGGTAATTACAATTAAATATTCTTATGAACATATCGGATATAACGGTTCAAATACATCAGGATTGATTTTTACTTCTTTGAACTTTAATGTTTATGATGAAAAAGGTTACTCGGGCGAAATATATCCTTGCACACATGATAAGGCAGCAAAATATTGCCCATTTTTTGGAGCAAAAAGCCAAGGAGAAGAATCTTATTATTTATCAAACGATAGCACAGAGGTAACAATAACTGTGAAACAATACAGCGGCAATCACAATCTGGAACAAGCAAAATTTAAACTTAGTATTTCGTAAAAAAATACATGGGCGGCCAAGGCCGCTCTTTATTATGCTATTCGCAAATGTACACATTTACAAACATATTAAAATCTTTGTTCCTGTTTGTTTGTAAAACATCAAAAATATTTTACAAACATATTCGTAAAGTTCTTGACATTTACGAACGGATATGTTATAATACAAACATAGAAACAAAGGAGTGTACTATTTATGGATTACAGAACTTACTATTATGCGAGGGTATCAAGCAAAGACCAAAATCTTGACAGACAGATAGCGGCTTTTATTGCTCTTGGTGCTAATGAGCGGGAAATTATAACCGACAAAGAGAGCGGCAAAAATTTAGACCGCGCAGGGTATCAGGCACTTAAAAACGCAATGTTGCGCCGCGGTGACACTCTTGTAATTAAATCACTTGACCGATTAAGCAGAAACAAGGGCGATATTAAAAACGAATTGCAATACTTTAAGGATAACGGAATAAGACTTAAAGTAATTGATTTACCAACAACAATGATGAATTTGCCCGAAGGTCAAGAATGGGTGTTTGAAATGGTTAATAATATCTTAATTGAGGTTTTGGGAACTATTGCGGAGCAAGAGCGTGAAACAATCCGTAAAAGGCAAGCAGAGGGCATAGCCGCCGCAAAGGATAAAGGCAAAAAATTAGGACGCCCCGCGCTTACATTTCCTGATAATTGGAAAGAGGTTTATTCCTCTTGGAAAGCGGGAAAAATAACTGCAAAGACAGCAATGGAAATGACAAATACAAAACGAACAAGTTTTTATAAACTTGTTCGTATGACAGAAGAAAATACTAGGCATTTTCAATACAAAGAATTATATTAAAATTACTCAATCAAGAGTACCAAATGTACTAAAAATCAAGTTGCTTTAAATTATAAAAGCTAAAAAATCCTTTGTTTCAGCGTGTTTGCGCGCTTGTCGTTTAGATTGCCATTTATGGCAATCACTGGGGGTCAAGAGGCCGCAAGTTCAAGTCTTGTCACTCGGACCATATCGAGTATTCATAAGGGATTTGACTTTATGAATACTCGATTTTTTATCTTGATACGGCTTTATGTACTGAGCAGGCGGGATGCCTGCTCTTTTGTTATGCCGGAAGTGGCTCGGTGAGATACTCCACGGCAACGCCTTTTCGGGTGTCTGCTTTGATGCGAGGTCTTTGAGATACTTCGGGTATTTCCACGTACCCGACAAAGCGGTAATAGATAACGATTCTTTGGGTTCTGCTTTTGCCTTTGCCCTCTGTTTCAAAAACATCAATATGGTCGATGAGTTCACGAAGCAGCGGTGCGGTCAGTCTGTCCATTCGCATAAACCTGCGGATTGCCGAAGTGAAATTTTCGCGTTCCTGTTCGCGCTGTCCGCATTCGGAAAGCTTTTGCCGAAGCGCCTTTTCTTTTGCTTTCAGCTCCAGCCTTTCCGTTTCATACTTGTGGGACAACTGCATAAACCATTCGTCGCTCACTTTGCCGACGGCGTTGCCCTCATAAAGCTTTTAGTATAGATGGGATACGGTATCGTTTCTGACGATTGCTTTTTGAAGTTCTGCTTCGTCGTGCTTCTTTTCCTTCAAAAGCTCTTTATCGGTCTTTTGAGCAAGCAGTTCGGCAAAGGCTTCTTCATCCGCAGCCAAAAATTCTGCCATTCTCCGCAGTTCAAGCATAACCACCTGTTCAACGGCGTCCGCTCTGACATAGTGTCTGCCGGGACATTCACCTCTGTAATCCACCTTGTTGTTTGCACATACGAAGTAATGGATATCCTTATTGATTGTATTTGTATGATGACGGAGCTTACCGTGACAATCACCGCAGAACAGCAAATCACAAAATATGCTTTTCTCACCGTTTTTAGATTTCGGTGCTCTGCGCTTTGTTTTGGATATTAGGATCTGGACCTTTTCAAAATCGTCTCGTGCAATAATCGGTTCGTGGACATCCTTAAATATTGCCCAGTTCTCAGGAGCGTTGGGAAGCCGTGTTTTGTTCTTAAATGACTTGGAACAGGTTTTGAAATTGATCACATCACCGCAATATTCCTGCTGAGACAGAATCTTTTGTATTGTTGTCTTGCACCTCTTATACGGGTTAGGTTGTGTTTTCTTACCGCCTCTCGGTAATCCCTTGCTTTGCCAGTATGCCATAGGAACGAGAGTTTTCTGTTCTTGCAGGATTCGTGCTATTGTTTCGTTACCTTTTCCTTCAAGACACATTTTGAAAATGCTTTTCACCACCTCTGCTGCCTCCGGGTCGATAACCCACTTCTTTTTGTTTTCAGCGGATTTCATATACCCATATGGCGGTTGGGATAAAGGCTCACCCATACAATTATTCAGCATAGTATTCTCTTGGGGTTCTTTGTAGTTGGGCTTTTGAAATCTCGACTCAACTAAATATCTTACGCCGTTAATCACATATTCCTGTGGTGCAGTGCCAAAGCCTACAATAAACTTATTCATAAGCCCTCCTTATCTCGCGTCGCGATTATGCTGACGGTCATATTCTTTTTTGACAAGCTTAAGCAGGTATTCCAACATTTCAGCCGGTGTCATAGAGGACGGCACATATTTGCGAATATCGTTCATCGGGATTTTGAGCTTTTCCACCTGATTGGGTTTAACCTCTGCCATAATTCCGGCTACGGTATCATAATCAAGTTTGCCTTCTTCAAAAGCGGCGCGCACACGGCGAGCCTGTGCGTGGGACGGAAAGCTTTCCGTTTCATCAATGCGGTCGATAACATCTCTTTGCGCGTCTTCATTTAGGAAAGACAATTCGTAAGCCGGGAGCATTTTCATCTTGCCGCTATCTACAAACGCTTGAAGTTCAGGAACGAGATAGGTCAGGCGGATTAGGCGTTGAACGGTTTTATAGTTATCTCCGCTTTCTGCACCGATTTTTGCCGTTGTTCTATTATCATCTGACTTAGGGACATTCTGTCCCAGAGTTTTGCCCTGATGAGAAAGAGCTTCCGCTTTCATTCTATAAGACCGTGCCTTTTCCATAAGGGACAGATTTTCACGCTGACAGTTTGAATCAACCATTAAAATCATGGCTTGATCTCGGTCAATAAAATGAACAACCGCCGGGACTTCTTTTATTTCAAGAAGCTCGGCGGCGTACACTCTGCGGTGTCCGGATATGATTTCGTATTCGTCAGGCTTGTCCTCAAGCGGACGGACGATAATGCGGTTTAGAAATCCGTATTCTTTTATACTTTCGGTTAACTCCGTCATTGACTCATCATCAAGCACCTTGTAGGGGTGTCCCTCAAATGGGTGAAGCTTTCCAAGCTTAATGTTCATAAGCTTCGGTTTAGGTTCTTTTACTACCTTTTCAGCAGACATTTTCGTATCTTTCATAAGGTTTTTCCTCCTGATTTTAATTTCTTTTTGTCTGCCGTTTCTGTTGTAGAAAATTGTGTATATAAAAATATGATTGAAACGGCAGCGTAGTTTGTTCGGTTCATAATTACTGCCTTTCAATGTTGTTACTTGCGGTTTTCTCCGTAGTGTGCTTCTGCGAATAATCCTTTGAAAGTGATTTTGCAATCGCAGTCATTCAGCTCCTTTGAAAACCTGTGATATTTGTGCTTAATTTTTCCGGACAGATTACTGTGACCGAGCCAAATGTGATCAATATTGGTTTGAAGTCTTAAAAGCAGCCTCGTGATTTTGAAAAAGATTTCCAGCGGCTTTTCGTTAACAATCATATCGTTTACAAGCCAATACAAAACGGTTTTCTCGGGTGCCCGGCACAGCGTACTGAGCCTTAAAAATTTGTCTTTTTTCGGATTTTGTCATCCGAACGGGGACATAGTGCTTTCCGTTTCTCAAGTGTTCACCTCCTTTGACTTTTCAATTTCAATGTCAAGCTTTTCGGTCAACTCATCAGATAATTCTTTTGCTGTTTTGACCGCGTCTTCGCAGAGATGATTAAACCGCGACTCGTCAAATGTTCCGATTTGATTCAAAACAATTAAGTGGTGGTTTATTTCATCGCTGATACATTTAAGCCGGTTATAATAGCTCTCATAATCAACGTTAGGCGTGTGCACAAGCTTACATTTTGCAATGATATGACGGATATATTCCGAGCAATTCATACCGAGCTTTCCTGCTTTACGGTCGATTTGCTTTAACTCCTTATCTGTCAACCAAAACTTGATTCTCTCTGTTCTTTTTTCGATAATTACCATCCTTTCTTTTCGGGGTTTTAGGGGCGCGGGTGTCCGGTGGACACCTCTGCCGCAGGCAGAAGCGCTGACCAAGCCGGCAGGCGAGACATCCTAACAAGTGTGTTTGCGGTGTGTGCACCCAAATTCAGTGCTTGCTAAACCGGTGCCGCTAATCTGCGGATTGAAATAATACAATCAAGGGCATTACCTCATTTCCGAAAAAATTGCCGTTTTGCCTGATGGCGTTTTTATATCCCCGCCCGGAATTTCACCGCACAGTCGCTTCGCTCGGTCTGCTTTCCGCATACATCGTGGCAAAGTCATATCTCCATTCAGCCGGTCATTCAATTTTCAAGGTGCTGTGATCAGTCCCTCCACCAATCGTCAAAAATTAAAGAAAATATGCATAGTTTACGGAAAAATATTTTGATTTAATTTTTGATTTGTCGCTTTTATGTGTTGTCTGCTCTCTATATTGGATTGCTGAAAAAATATTGGAAAATTAACTCCCTTGCCATTAAAATTTCTTGATGAGTTACTTTAAGCTTGTGCTGAAATAAAAAAACACCGCATGAAAAGCAAAACATATTTCTCCGTTCTATTTTTCATACGGTGCCGGGAATAAGCCTTTTGTTGTTTTACGCTTTTTAAGGCATAAGCAAATTCATATTGTATCGTACATTCGACTATTTCCACTGTTTTTTCTACAATAAACAGTGACAATTTTTGTTTTCATACTTTTCGGGTAAAATATTAGAAAAATACTCGGAGGTAAATCAAGATGAAAGGACGAATTATTACAGCAAGAATGATTGCCGAATTTAAGGAACATCTGATTTTAGAGGAAAGGAGCGAAATAACGATTGAAAAATATATTCGTGATGTTAAAGCGTTTTCTGTATATATGCAGAGTGCTGACATTACAAAAGAAACCGTGATTGCATACAAAAAGCACTTACAAGAAAACTACGCTGTGCGGAGCGTTAATTCTATGCTTGCAAGTATAAACAGTTTATTTGCATTTTTAGGTTGGCACGATTTAAGGGTGAAATCCTTAAAACTTCAACAGCAGGTATTCTGCCCCGAAGAAAAAGAACTGACAAAAGCAGAGTACACTCGGCTTTGCAAAACAGCGGAGCGTAAACACAATGAAAGACTTAACCTTATTTTGCAGACAATTTGCGGAACGGGTATTCGCGTCAGTGAGTTGCAATATATCACTGTTGAGGCGGTAAAACAGGGCGAGTCGGTTGTAAACTGCAAAGCAAAAACACGGTCGGTATTTATCGTGAAAGGATTAAAACAAAAATTGCTCCGCTACGCAGCAGAGCAAAATATTAAAAGCGGTATGATCTTTGTGACACGGACGGGTAAACCCATAAGCCGAACAAACATCTGGCGGGAAATGAAAGCGTTATGCGAGGAAGCGAATGTAAACCCGCAAAAAGTATTTCCGCATAATCTGCGCCACCTGTTCGCCCGTGTCTTTTACGGCATTGAAAAGGACATTGCAAAACTCGCGGATATTCTCGGACATTCAAGCATAAACACCACAAGAATTTATATTATTTCCACCGGCACGGAACACCGTCAGCGTATGGAAAATATGCGGTTGATTATATGAAAAAGCCACCGAAATCGGCGGCAGAAACATAATACTGATTATGTTGTATCTTAAATGCTCGTAACTGCATTTGCCCCATATTATACATATTGAATTATAGCACAAAAACAAGATAATGTAAAGAACGACAGTGATGAAAAGTGCGAAAACACGAAATTGTCAAGAATTAAACATCACAATAAAGCCTTTTTTAGGGCGCATTTTTTGACCCGTAAAATAAGGCTTGGCTTTTTATGCTCTTTTATGACTTGCTGCGTTACGGCAAGTCTTTTTTATTACCTGCTCTACAACATAATCAGTATTATGTTGCCGGATTCAGGGGTGATAAAGGGCGTGACAAAACAAGTTAAATCAAAACAGCGTGTTGCCGATCACGGCGAAGTTTTTACCGCCGAGCGTGAGATCAAAGCAATGTGCGATTTAGTCGCACAGGAATGTGACCGAATTGACAGTCGTTTTTTGGAGCCTGCCTGCGGCATTGGAGGCTTCCTTGCCGAAATTCTTACAAGAAAACTGGCAACCGCAAAAAGACTTTATAAAAGTAATCCGTATGATTTTGACCGCTATTCCGTGCTTGCTGTTTCAAGCATTTACGGCGTTGACATTATGCAGGATAACACCGAGGAATGTCGCAAGCGGCTGTATGACATTTGGGAAAAGGAGTATAAAGCGGTTTGCAAAAAGCAATGCAATAACGATACACGCAAATCGGTTAAGTACATTTTAGAGAAAAACATTTTATGCGGCAACGCTTTAACGCTTATGTGCGTTGACGAATATCAAAATGACACCGATATTCCGATAATTTTCCCGGAATGGAGCCTGATGCTCGGAACAAGACTGAAAAGGCGTGATTTTCGCCTTGATGTTCTGCTTAAAGCAAACGAAAAGCCAAAGCAAAAGCAAAACACGCTGTTCGATACGGAAGACGATATAACCCGTTATTTATCTGAAAACCCCGTTACAGGAGAATATATGGCGGAGCCGATATGCGAATATCCGCCCATAAATTACAGGAGGATATGGAAAAATGGCTGACAGTTTTTTTGATAAAATCTATAAGGATAAAACGCAGCACACGCCCGATGTACTTTCATGCCTTGCAAATCTTTCAAACGACGAGGTTTTCACTCCGCCCGATGTGGTGAATAAAATGCTTGACCTTTTGCCGCAGGAATTATTTTGCGACCCGAATACTACATTTTTAGACCCGGCTTGCAAAACCGGCGTATTTCTCCGTGAAATCGCTAAACGGTTATTGGTGGGGCTTGAAGATAAAATTCCCGATTTACAACAGCGCATAGATCATATTTTTCATAAACAGCTTTTCGGAATTGCCATTACAGAACTGACAAGTCTTATATCCCGCCGAAGTCTTTATTGCTCGAAATATCCGAACGGTCCGTACTCAATCACGCACTTTGATGACGCCGAGGGAAACATTCGATACAGAAGAATAAACCATACTTGGGTGAATGGAAAATGCAAGTATTGCGGAGCAAACAAAAAGCAGTGGAAAAGGGACAAAGAATTAGAGACATATGCATATGAACTAATTCACCTGAGCAATCCCGAGGAGATTTTTAATATGAAATTTGATGTGATTATATCAAATCCGCCATATCAGCTTAAAGTAAATGACAGCGGAAAAGGATTGGGTGCAATACCTATATATCATAAATTCTTTGAGCAAGTAAAAAAACTGAATCCGAGATACATTACAATGATTATTCCGGACAGATGGTTTGCAGGCGGAGTCGGTTTGGAAGATTTTAGAAAGAATATGCTTAATGATAAGCACATTAGTAAAATTGTCGATTATTCAAATGCCAATGATTGTTTTCCGGGGGTAGATTTAAACGGTGGTGTTTGCTATTTTCTATATGATTCCGCAGAACACACACTTTGTGAATACACAAATATAAATAATGGAAAAGAAACCACATCCAAAAGAAAGCTGAATGAATTTGATATATTTATTCGAAGCAATGAGGCATTATCAATTGTAGATAAAGTGCTTGCGAAGAAAGAAAAAATGTTGAATTCAGCGGGAGGATGTAGTCCGCAAACGCCATATGGCTTTTTATCTACATATGTGGGTGACTCAGAAAAGGTATACGCAGATGATTGCCAGCTGCTCAGCAGTAAAGGATGGTCATATGTTCGCCGCAGAGATGTAAAAAAATCGATAGATACAATTGATATGTATAAACCTATGATTTCCAAATTATCTTGCGAACATGCGGGTGCTCCTGATAAGGCGGGAATGTACAGGGTGTTAAGTCGAATGGAATTACTGACACCATCACAAATATGTAATCAATCATACTTGACAATATGCCCTACGCCAAAAATGAGTGAAGCAACAAATGTGTATAATTATCTCAGAACAAAATTTGTTAGATTTTTGATATTGCAAACATTGATAGGTATGAATCTATCGATAGCGAATTTCAAATTTGTTCCGTGGGTTGATTTTTCAAAATCTTGGACAGATGTGTCTCTTTACAATAAGTATAATTTAACCGAAACTGAAATCAGCTATATTGAAAATACGATACGCCCAATGGATATACCGGGAGGTGATAACTAATGGCGGGAAATATCAGCCTATCCGACATACTGCATAACCGTCCTGCGGTTGTGCCTACAATTTACGGCTACACTCTGCCCGATGTTGCCGACCATAACGGCTACATAAAAATCGGATATACCGACCGTGAGGACACGGAAACGAGAATCAAAGAGCAATTGCATACCGCTGCGATTCCGTTCAGAGTTTTATTTAAGGAATCCGCAATGCGTTCCGACGGAACTTGCTTTACGGATAAAGATATTCACCGATTACTAAAGCACAAAGGTTTCAGGCAATTAAACGAGGGCGAAGACCACAACGAGTGGTTTTGTTGCACCGAAAAGGATGCGCTGGACGCCATAGAGGAAATGCGTACCGGTATTCGTTTTGAGGGGCAGCGCACTTGGACCTTTTCTATGCGTAAAGAGCAGCAGACCGCCGCTTTGATGGCGAAAAAATATTTTGAACAGGCAAAGGAAGAAGACCCGACCCGTCCGCCTAAATTTTTATGGAACGCTAAAATGCGTTTCGGCAAAACCTTTGCCACATATCAGCTTGCACGGGCTATGGATTTCAAAAAAATCCTGATTTTAACCTTTAAGCCCGCGGTTGAATCAGCGTGGCAGGAAGATCTTACACACCATGTTGATTTTGCCGGGTGGCAATTTGTTTCCAACAAAGAGGCGCGGTTTGACGCAAAGCAGCTTGACGAACAGTTTGAGGCTTGCGATAAAACAAAGCCTATTGTTGTTTTCGGCTCGTTTCAGGACTTGCTCGGCACAAATGACGCAGGCGGCATTAAAGCAAAAAATGAGTTTATACACTCAACCAACTGGGACTTGGTGGTATTTGACGAATACCACTTCGGCGCATGGCGTGAAAATGCCAAAAACCTCTTTGAAAGGTTTGATGAGGAAAACGACGATTTTGATATTGAAAAATATCAAAAGGAAGAAGCGGGAAACGCCATTAACGAAACTTTCCTGCCCATATCCGCTTTTCATTATCTCTATCTTTCGGGTACTCCCTTCAGGGCGCTCAATTCCGGTGAATTTTTAGAGGATCAGGTTTTCAACTGGACATATTCGGATGAACAGTCGGCAAAGGAAAGCTGGCAAGGTCCCGGTGAAAACCCGTATGCGGCACTGCCAAAAATGATTATGCTGACATATAAGGTGCCAGACTCCATTACAAATGTTGCCACAAGCGAGGGCTATGACGAATTTGATATCAACGAGTTTTTCCGTGCCGAATATGAGGAAAAGAGCAAACCGGAAACCGCAAAATTTGTATATGAGGATTATGTGCAAAACTGGCTTAAAATGATACAGGGCAACTATATGCCCGTAGACGGCTTACAGCTCGGTGCAGAGCGACCGCCTATGCCGTTTTCGGACACAACACTGCTTAATGTACTTTCACACACGCTTTGGTTTTTGCCGAATGTGGCAAGCTGCTATGCAATGGATAATTTGCTGCGGCAAAAGCAAAACAATTTCTTTGACGATTATAAGGTTATAGTGTGTGCGGGAACAAAGGCGGGTATAGGCATAGACGCATTAGCACCCGTGCTTAACGCTATGGGCGACCCGCTTAAAACAAAAACTATTACGCTATCCTGCGGCAAACTTACAACCGGCGTTACGGTAAGACCGTGGGCGGGCGTGTTTATGCTGCGCAACTTAAAATCGCCCGAAACATATTTTCAAACGGCATTCCGTGTGCAGTCGCCCTGGGAAATTAAAGACGAGCACGGCAACCGTGAGGTTGTAAAGCAGGAGTGCTATGTGTTTGACTTTGCTTTAGAGCGTGCGCTGCACCAAATTTCAGACTATTCCTGCCGCTTAAAGGTGGATGATACAAGCCCCGAACAAAAGGTTTCGGAATTTATAAGTTTTCTGCCGGTGCTTGCGTTTGACGGGTCATCAATGAACAGAATAGACGCACAGGATATACTGGATATTACATATGCCGGAACATCCGCCACATTGCTTGCAAAGCGCTGGCAAACCGCGTTGCTTGTTCATGTTGATAATGATACTCTTAAAAAGCTACAGAGCAATCAGGATGCACTGGATGCGCTTATGAATATTGAGGGCTTCCGTTCGCTTAATTCCGAAATACAGACAATTATAAACCGCTCGGAAAAGGTTAAAAAGCTTAAAAAAGAAAAAGGCGACGCCCTTACAAAGGAAGAGAAAAAGGAACTTTCAGAAGACGAAAAGAAAGCAAAATCACTGCGAAAACAGGTGCAGGAAAATTTGCTCAAGCTCGCCGCCCGTATTCCGGCGTTTATGTATTTAACGGACTACCGTGAGCAAACAATAAAGGATGTTATAACGCAGATTGAACCGGAGCTTTTTAAGAAAGTAACGGGTCTTTCGGTTAAGGATTTTGATATTCTCTGTTCCATAGGCTTGTTTGACCCCGAAAAGATGAATCAGGGAATTTTCGGCTTCCGTAAATATGAAAACTCCAGTCTTTCCTACACTGGGATTGACAAGCACGGGGGAGAGGCGGTCGGCGGCTGGGATACGGTACTCCGCCGTGAAGAATACGAGGCGCTTTATTCAAAGCAGCAGGCAACCATTGTCGATTTAACGGAGGCAATTAGCCCCGCCGACACTAAAGCGGCAAATATTCAGCAAAAATCGGACGGCACAGTGCATAGCGCAGGCGCAGCCTACAAACTTGCCACCTCGCAGCCCGCCCCCGAAAAAGATTGGGACAAGCTTCTTGCTCCCGTAGGCGTGGGAACTGCGGTAAAACACAAGACCTTCGGCAAAGGTAGCGTTGTTTGGATGGACAAGGCTAAAAAGTACATCCGCGTTAAATTTGCTGCGGGTGAAAAACAGTTCATCTTCCCCGATGCCTTTATAGGCGGATTTTTGAATGTTGAAATAAATTTAGCTGATGGGTTGCAAGAATAAAGGTGGACTAAAATGATAACTGAAAATAAAACTTGTAATGAGTGCTGCAATAATTATCTAAATAGTTGTTTGAAAAATATCCTTTTTATGGTATTTTTCAAGATTTGTGTAAACATTGTAAATGGCATAAAATACAGAATCATAACCACCCATTTGATGCAATAGTAAAATAAAGGTAGACACATGGAAAACCACCATGTATCTACCTTTTTCTTATGCTAAAATGTATCAGGGGGTATTAAAATGAAAAAGGGACAAAAGAGACGAATATGGACAATAGAGCAAAAATTAGAAATCATAGGTAAACATTTAAATGAACATATCTCAGTTCTGACACTCGAAAAGGAATATAATGCGGACAGAAGCATGATCTGTCATTGGTTAAGGGACTACGGAAAATATGGCGAAGCTGCCTTTAATCCTAAAGGACATCCCGGAAATCCTTTTGCAGCATCGCATACAATCAAAACCTTAACTGAAATAGAAAGATTAAGATTGCAACTAATAAAATTAGAAATAGAAAATGAACGATTAAAAAAAGGAAACCAAGTGAAAGGAGCTGGTGCAAACAAGGAGTTCGTTTCTTTAAAAGATGCGAATACGAAATAATATATTCATTAAAGGATAAGTATGGTGTTAAATTTCTTTGTGAGGTAATGTTAGTTAACCGTTCGGGATATTACAAATGGTTAGCAAGAAAAGATAAGCCGAATAGGTATGAGCAAGATAGAATAATACTTACAGAATTACTGTTAGAACAACATAATAAGCACAAAACAAAAGGTTATCATTATCTTACTAACTTAATTCGTAACGAAACCGGTTGGGTTTTCTCGGATAACTTGGCACACAAATGTTGTAAATTAGCAGGTATATGTTCTAAAACCAAGCGTGGCAGAAAAATTGCGGGTAGAGAAAATATTAAATTTCCTAATATCATTAAAGGTAATTGGAATGCAGCTAAGCCTTTAGAAATTGTTGTATCAGATATGACCTGTATTAAACATAAAGGTATCAGATGGGAATGGACTTATCTATTAGATGTGTTTAATAATGAAATTATTGCAAGTTCTGTGACAAACAAGGTTGGTAGTAGTTTACCATATTATCATTGCTTAGAATATTTAATAGAGAAAAAGAAAGAGCAGACCTACCCAGCCACACTTCACACAGACCAAGGTAGTGTCTACTCATCGGCAGGTTTCTACCAAACCCATAAAGATTATACTAACATAATACGTTCTATGTCAAGAGCCGGAACTCCAACAGACAATCCAATAATTGAATCCTTAAACGGTTGGTTAAAAGAAGAAATGAGAATAGATTTTAATTTAAAAGCCGCCGAGGGTATACCCTCGTTCATTGAAAAGTATGTTCATTACTTCAACAATGAAAGATTATCTTACAAACTTAATTACAAAACCCCTGTTCAATATAGAATTGAACAAGGGTTTGAATAATTGGTGGTTTTCTCTGTCTACTTTTACTTGACAAGTTCACTATGCGGGTGGTTATGATTCCGCCTAACACCATTTGTAAAAAATAATTATTTTACGCAAAAGGCTTGACAAATTTCGTTTGGACGAATATAATATATTATGATAGGTTTATTTGAGAGGTGTGTAATGGAAAATTATATGACTGTAAAAGAGACTGCTGCAAAATGGAAAATTACTGAACGGCAAGTCCAAATCCTTTGCAAAACAAACCG
>ERZ857840.3060-NODE-3060-length-14806-cov-8.117551_pt1 | contig 14806 bp, 16 predicted proteins | sample MGYA00519760_ERZ857840 | MGnify/ENA primary metagenome ERZ857840 (study PRJEB31778, sample SAMEA3449371) | human gut metagenome | biome: human gut; feature: human-associated habitat; material: faeces | place: United Kingdom | collected 2010/2012 ... | reverse complement strand
TCTAATTGCGGATTACCCTTTTCTTTTGGAACAGGACTAATTTTATTAATTGTAATTACTTTGTTTATTGGAACATTTAGTGTACTAGCACAAGATGGTGGATCTAATAGTGAAATTGTTTCTTTAAGTGAAGAAGTTATTGCATATGAAGATACAATACGAAAATACGCAATAGAATACGATATAGAAGATTATGTATCTTTACTTCAAGCGATTATGATGCAGGAATCTGGTGGTAAAGGAAATGATCCAATGCAAGCTAGTGAATCAGGATACAATACAAAATATCCTAGAGTTCCTAATGGCATTACAGAACCAGAGTATTCCATAGATGTTGGTACACATACCTTTTCGGATTGTGTTAAAAAGGCAAATGTAAAAGATCCATCAGATACAGAACACATCTATCTAGCTTTGCAAGGATACAACTATGGCTCTGGCTATATTGATTGGGCAATTTCTAATTTTGGTGGTTATTCCAAATACAATGCACAACAATTTTCAGATATGAAGAAACAACAATTAAATGTATCTGGATATGGAGATCCATACTATGTAGATCATGTTATGCGCTATGTTGGCATTACCTTTAGAGGTGGAACCAATCCTAACTTTAACAACATGGAAGCATGGATTACGAAAAATCCATATGCTAAAGCAGGATTATATGGACAATGTACATGGTTTGCCTGGGGAAGATTCTACGAATTATATGGTTATGATCCTGGCTTTACTGGTAATGGATGGGATTGTGTAGATGAACTACTAAAAGCACATCCAGATAAATTTGAAAGATCCACTACCCCCAAAGCAGGAGCAGTATTTTCTGGCATTGGTAAAAATCATGTTGGTATTGTACTAAAAGTGGATGGAGAAAACATCACCATCCAAGATGGTAACTATGATGGCAAAACCAATACGTTTGAAGAAGCAAAAACAGATTGGCGAACAAACACTTATACCTTATCAGAACTTAGAAGGAGGTATGGAGGTATTGTATTCGCTAATCCAAAATAAAGGTGGAGGTGAAATCATCATCTCCACTTGTTTGCATTTTGATGTTGTTCAACAACCTTCTTCGCCTCTTCTTCTGTACGATACAATTTACTTTCACGAACACGTGTTCCAGAAGTCCCACAATTACCATCTGAAAATCGTATTGTACAAAATCCACCAGCATTACGAATAACAGTAGCTTTCTTTATAAAAACAGAAGAGGAAATAAAGTAAACAACATCACCTTCATTAAACCGTTTCAAAATATCATCTCTCTATTCTTTAAATACAACCTAGGACAAATTGTATTTAAGTGGTAATTGCTGCCCCAAACTCTGCAGTACCTTTTATCATTTTCATTCCCTCCACAGCAGTTTTTATAAACAATAACTGTATGTTGACCTACTAAATATCTTACTAAATAAAATTTAATTTCTGATTTTAGTAAGCTGAAAAGCCGAGTAATTATGCACTTTAGCTAACAATAACTGTATGTTGACCTACTAAATATCTTACTAAACAAGATTTAATTATTGATTTTAGTAAGATGAAAAAGTCTGGTATTTATGTATTCAAATTTCCATCTGTGTGATTTATTATGCTAAATTTTATTATTTACTAATATCCAAGTTGAATTTATGGAATTTTTGTTTAAACATTGGACGACTCCTTTTCTTTTTAATGAATATAACAAATTTCGAATTTTGTTCTCTTTTTGTTTTTCATCAAGATTATCTGGCAATTTATCCATTAAAAGAATTCTGAAATTTTCCCTTGTTCCAGACTCATATTTTTGGAGATATTTAACAATTAAATTCCGATAATATTCATCATCAAAGCCTTTATTTTTTACGTATTGTTCTTTCTGTTCTAAAGTCTTTGCGATATTAGCAGAAAGATAGATATTCGGCATTCTTCCTTCAATAACCTGTAATTTTCTTAAATATTTAACTTGTTCATTTGTTATTGTATGATGCTTTTGGACTTGATCGATTAAAAAGACAGTTTGAATATCAAATTCCGAATGTTCAAATAATAGTTTCGTATAGTTTTCATCCAATACTTTACCATATACAGTAACTCCAACTTGATTACCTACCGACAAATTGTAATCAGGCATAGGGAAATACTTTTCTTGTTGAATCTTATATACTTTACGTATTCCCATAGATTGTGTATCAATCATATTGAATTTCATCATTGTTTCAGCTAACAACTGATTTCGATAAAATGGAGGTGTGTAATTTTTTTGGAGAGCCACTTCAATACTGCCAGGTAGAAAAGAACCAGGATTTCTTAAGGTGATTTCATCCTCTTCTTCATCCACATTAATTCTTCCTCCTAATGCATAGTTAGAATGAGCAATACAATTATTCATAAGCTCTCTTAAAAGCCACATGTCATATTGTTTCGTTTCTAAAGGAAACAAGGTTAATTGATTTGGCATATACCGATATGTTAAATTGCGAATTCGAGAAAAAATACGATCACTCAATGTAATAAATGGAATTTTGTAGATTTCATAATCTTTAATGTTACTCTTAGAATCATATAGTCTCCATGCTGCTTCAGGCGTGTAATCAAATAAGTAATCATAATCTTCATTCCCTAGTAACAGCATACAAGCATTTGTAATACGACCATTCTGTATAAGTTTCATTTTCGCCAGAAATTCTTCATCACTCATAGAATCAATTTCTTGAGAAATATGTGGCTTTTGCATCTTCTCCTTATAGTTGTTTCTAGCTAAGCTAATTGCATCTTTATTTAGATGCTGAATTGTTGCACCCTTTACAAACAATTTTGACCAATCTCGATTACTCTGTTGACGAATACGATCCATTTTTTCTAATGATAATGGAACTAGAGAATCTCCTTCCCTAGCATAATATTGGTCTTTCCAACCTGTAGGAATACCAGCTGTTGCAGCAGGTATCTGAAACATAATTATTCTTTTACCTTCTTTTTCAACTTCATAAATTTCAACAAATGAAATACCACCCGTTGTTTGCAATGAAATTTCATGTTTTAACGTATCAAGACCTTTTTTCTCTCTGTAATTGGTTCCAACAATCTTTTTACCTTTTTCTTTAATACCAAAAATCAACCATCCGCATTGTACATTTCTTAAATTTGCTTCATTAGAAAGAGCAGAAAAATATCTACCAATTTTATCTTTATCATAATCATTATTGGCTTCTTTAAACTCAACTGTCTCATCTTCCCAATTGGAAATCAAAGCATCTAATTTTATTAATAATTCATTATCTGTATTCATTTCTTCACCTCTTTCATTCTATTTAAACAATAAAGTAAAACATATCTCATGGATTAAATTGATTCAAAATTTCATTACCTCTGATAAACTAACAAAGCCCCTGAAATCCGAACGACTCATCTCCAAATGGAATCGCAATTTTTCACATGTATAAATATTTGATATATGTTATTGAAATTTATCGTATGTTTACTGGATTTTTTTGTGTTATAACCGTTATACAGTTATACTTTACATCATTAAAATATAATTAATATTTCATGATAGGCTACTAAATTCATCTAAGTTAAATTAGGCATGCATGATTCTTAAAGAATTGTTGACACTATTTATATCGATTAAATACTTAGATGAGTTTGGTAGCCTATCATGAAGAAATTATTTTCGAACTAGAAAAAGGGCACCTATAAAAATGTCCCTAATCGATATTCCAAGATGTAATCATCCATGATGAAATCATTTCCTATATCAGTCTGTACAGAATCAATCCATTGAAAACCAAACTTCTCATATACAGCTAGACTATGTTTATTATATTTATTACAAGTCAAATAAATAGATGGGTAACAATACTTTTCTGCCTGCTTCTTTACATATTCAAACATTTCAGTCGCATAGTGCTTTCCTCTAGCTGAATCCTTTAAATACAGTTTAGACAAGAATAAACGATCTGGCTAATTCTGCAACCCAATATATCCAACTAGCTCATCACCTTCATATACCTTATGATAATGATACTGCTGATGTTTTACTTGGTCTTGCATGGCATCAAAGCTCTGAAACTTATCTACCATATAATCAATTTGTGCTTCTGAAATGATTCCAGGAAAGAATTCATGCCAAATCTTTTCGGCAAGAATAGCTACTTCTTTTAAATCATTTTCATTCTTACACTCTACAATATTAATACTTTTCATAATGCACCTTCGAAGAATCAAACTTATCTTTTACAACCTCTTCTTGATCTATATATCCAAATGAAATCATCCACATTGGAACAATTCCTTTTGGCAATTTAAAATATTGGTTTAAAGCCAAATAACGCTCTTCATTCGGATACACACCCAGCCAGCATGAACCAATACCCAAACTTTTCGCTTCAACCAACATATTCTCTGTAGCCGCTGCCAAGTCTTGTTGACAATAATCCAAACTATCATTCTTATTTTTATCTGCACAAACAACCATTCCCATAGCTGCATCTTTTAGAAAGGATGCATAGGGTGTCATTTGACTTAAATCCTTTAATGTATCTTTGTTTTGAACAACAATAAATTGCCAAGGCTGACTATTTCTAGCGCTAGGTGCACTAAATGCTGCCTTTAAAATTAAATCGATCTCTTCTTTTTTTAAAGATTCCTGTTTATATTTTCTTATACTCGTACGATTAAAAATTGCATCCATACTCTTTACTCCTTTTCTGTATTATATCACCATTTTGAAAATTCGCTTTCATTATATAATGACTATTCTTTTCTTTGTGTTACAATACAAGCAGGAGGAATTTAACCATGTTAAAATTTGAACCATTCTATCAAGAATACGAAAGAACATTAGATGCCTTCTCATTGGCATTCTCAACCATTTATTTTGAACAAATGACAATTGCACCAAAGAAAGGAATTCCTTATTCAAATGAAATGTTGTCTAGACTATCTAAACAAGCATTCATCATTGAAAATGATCCAGAAACAATCAAAAAGATCAAGGAATACGCAAAGACATTGCCAGAAGGAAGTTTAGAAAAGAAAGAAGTCGACTATCGCCTTGAAGCCTTAGCACAATCTGAAAACATTCCTAGTGATGTATATGCGAACTATGTCAAAGTCAAAGCCGATAGTGAACTTGCTTGGCATGAAGCTAAAGAAGCAGATAACTACGAACATTTCAAGCCTCATTTACAAGCAATCATGAAAGAGACTTTACACCTTTTAGAATATGACCCTAAGTTTAATGGAAACAATGCGTATGATGTATTGTTAGACCGTTATGAAAAAGGCATGACACAAGAAAAATATGATGCATTCTTTAATAATGTGAAAGAGAAATTAGTTCCACTAATTCATGAAATTCAAAACAAACCACAAATCAATGATGACTTACTTCATGAAACTTATGCAGTGGATCGCCAAGAAAAATTTATGGATGTTATTTGTGACTTCATGAAAGTAGATTTTGGGAAAGTATACCTTTCAACGACAGAACACCCATTCACAGATTTCTTCTCAAGCAACGACACTCGTATCACAACACACTATTATCCAGATCAATTCTTAAGTGCCATCCTTTCAACTGTACACGAATATGGACACGCTCTTTATGGACTACAAATGGATCCTGCTTTTGAAGGAACCATGCTAACACAGGCTGTTGGTTCGGCTGCGCACGAATCACAATCTCGTTTCTTAGAAAACCACATTGGTAGAAGTCACGCATTCTGGCAAGCAAACTATAATCAATTAGTAAATTTATTCCCAGAATTTAAAGATGTGTCTGTTGACGAGTTAGTAAACATGATCAATAAAACTGAATGTGCTTTGATTCGTACAGAAGCGGATGAATTAACATATCCATTACACATTATGGTTCGTTATGAAATCGAAAAAGAAATTGCGAAAGGAAATGTAGATTATGATAAGCTACCAGAAGTATGGGCCGATAAATACGAAGAATATTTAGGTGTTCGTCCTACAAACTATAAAGAAGGTGTCTTACAAGATATGCACTGGTCTACAGGATACTTAGGATACTTCCCAACATACGCATTGGGTAGTGCGTATGCTGCACAATTATATGCAACAATGGAAAAACAATTTGACGTAGAAGAAGCCCTACTAACAAACCACTTTGAAAAAATCACAAACTGGTTAAAAGAAAATGTACACCATTATGCTGCAAGTAAATCTATGGCTGAAATCGTAGAAGAAGTAAGTGGAGAACCATTTAATCCTGATTACTACACAGATTATTTAATCAAAAAATATAAGAAATTATACAATCTAGACTAAGAAGAAGTGAGTAACATCACTTCTTTTCTTATTGACAAGAATGGTTAGAAATGAATCATTCTGAATTTTTAAGAAAAAAAGCAGCTAACCTATTTTCACAGACTAACTACTCATATTTAGTACCTTATTCAAATTTATTCTACAAATCCGACAGTGAAATTCTATCGTATGCGCCATTTTTCTTATCTTCCGGATGTGGCTCCAATCCAATAATCGTGATATCTTTCTGATCCGGTCCGTAAACCCAATACATTCTCATTGCACCACTTGTTTTATTTTCCAAATAAGATTGCCACACTTTCATTCCGTAACGTCTAGATAAAGGCTCTATTTCATGGGTTTGAAGACTCGGATAAAATGGATCCGCCGACAACAACTTTAAAGCTTTCCCCCATTTTTTATAGAGTTGCTCTTCCTTCTTTTTGATCTTACCAGAACGATATTTTTGTTGCAAATCTTGCCAAAGTTCCTGCATTTCAGGAATTCCCATTCGTATATTAAAATTCATTTATTATTCCTTTGAAAAATCCGACAAATCAATAGCCGTGGAAACATCTCCACACTTAAAATTACTTACCGCACGATCCATATCTGCCAATGTTCTAGCTGAAATGCTCTTTGGCACTGATAATTCCCGAGGTTCAAGAATTATACAACCATTTCCATATTCTTTCACATTGTAGTAATGATAAGTAGCTCCTCTAAGAGTAATTCTTTTTTTGTTATCCAAATGTGCAACATAATCCTTTATTGTTTCCATTATCAACACCTCCAATATAAATCTAAATGTGGGAATTCCCACTCCCTATCATTATAATAATTTTTTCTTTATTCTTTGTCAATCTAATTTTTCTTGTTCACTATCATCAGGAAGGGGGATATGCACAACAAGAAAAACAAATTCTTTATTGATTAGAATGGTTAGATTGGTTAGTATATGGGTAAAAAGGAGCTATTTTATGATATTTCAAGAAGATTTTGAACAAATGCGTTCTTTAGAACAAGACTTAACTTTTCTTTCTGCTAAAACTGAATTCGATGAATCAAACATCCCATTTAAAGAAAAGAACTTAGGCATTCAAAATCAAGATGGTATATACACGAATTTAGGACTACTTTTATCGGATCAATGTAAGCACACAATTAAAGTTGCAGTTTTTAATGGAGAAACACAGAATGTTTTTCAAGATCGAAATGAATTTACCGGTTCATTATTCAAACAAATGCGCGAAGTATATTCTTATATCGATTTTAGAAATCAAAAACATTCCAACTTTTCAGGATTGAAAAGAATTGATAAAAGAGATTATCCAGAAGTAGCCATTAGAGAAGCTTTATTGAATCTAATTGTTCATCGTGAATATTCATATAGCGCAAGTTCTTTCATTCGTATGTATACAGATCGTATTGAATTCACTTCAATCGGAGGCTTATTAAAAGGAATCACTTTAGAAGACATTCGACTTGGTATTTCTGTTTGTCGAAACCCAAAACTCGCAAATATCTTTTACCGATTAGAACTCATTGAAGCTTATGGTACTGGCATTCAAAAGATTATTGATTCGTATTCAGAATTTGAATTCAATCCTCAATTTGCGACAACAGAAAACGCCTTTAAAATTATTCTTCCAAATCTAAATTATCAAAAGAAAAACAATAAAATTCAGGAAGATATAGTTGTATATGATTGTCCTGAAAACAAAATAGTAGAGTTTGCGAAAACACACACCCAATTCACTCGTAAAGATGTTCAAGATACATTTAACCTTTCTCAAACAACTTGTGGACGCATCTTAAACAGAATGAAAGAAGAAGGTCAAATCAGTCAACATGGAAAAGGAAAAAATACATTCTACATTCTAAAAGAAAAGAAGTGAGTCAAATCACTTCTCTTTATTTATAGTCAAATAAACCATCATTCTTTTCTTCCATAGCCTTGATGATATGATATACAAATTCATTATAAGGCGTTGGAATATTTAGTTCTTTCCCCATCTTCATTATTGCCCCCGAAAACATATCAATTTCCGTATGCCTTTTGGCATCCAAATCCTGCAGTGTAGAATATCTGGCCGTTTTAGGCACTGCACTACCACGTGTTGCACTTGAATCAGCCTTTGACATATCAATACCTTTAGCTTTTGCGATAGCCTCTAATTCATCCTTTAATCCAGACTGTATAGCTTTCACATGATCACTATCCGAATAACATCCAACACCTGCTCCAAGAATAGCTTGAGGTAAGTTTTTCGTTACATTTAAGCGAAACTTACTCCATATTTCTTCCTGAATATAGGAAGTTGTTCGATAATGTAGATCACTTTGACTAAACAATTCATCGATTTCCTTATTTTCCTCAAGTACGATTCCAATCGTTGTTTCTGGATCAAATACATATCCATTACCTTCTTTGTGACTGGCTACTTTTATGAGTGAATATATCATATGCTGCACACCAATCTGATTTCCAATAATTTGTTCACTATCCACACCATTCATTAAAGACATCACTAATGTATGTTCATCTACAATTTGTTGAATATCTTCTAAAGCATCTGGCAACGCATTGTATTTTAAACATACAATAAGAAGATCTACTCCATGTGCTTCTTCAGGCGTTAATACTTCGGGATGATAAATGACATCATTGATTAAACAACCATTCTTTTTTAATCTTTCATTTCGTTCATCTTTTGCGATGACACTTAATTGTATATCGCACTTTGATAAACCATAAATACAATAGGAGCCAACAGCTCCCGCACCGAATATCGCAACCTTTTTAATTGTCATGTACTTCACTCTTTTCTTTTAAATGAACATGGTACTTTTCTTTTACATAAATCCCCAACAAGATTCCAACTACATATAGAGAAATATCCCCTAAATCAAATACGCCTCTATGAAAGATCAACTGCATAAATTCACACAGAAAACCAATGAATACAGAAACAATAAAGTTTTCTTTATTTGATGAAATAAGCAGTCCATTCACCCATGGCATAAACATAAAGTATCCAATATTAAATGCGAATACGATCCACTCTGTCCAAGAACCATAATAGATTTCTCTAAGACAGGCAAATGGATTCAATTGAATAATGCTGATACCTTGATCATAGCGTATCAATAGGGCAATAATCAAAAATATATAATATACAAAGAAAAACATGGCTCGATGTTTTACATTCCAGTTTTTCGTAAAAAACATCAACGCATCATATATAACAACCAGTTCAATGCACCATACGACGAATTGAATTGGATACCATCCCATGCCAAAAATTTCCATTAAAACAGCTGTGACGTAGTAATGAATGAACAAGGATAAAACTAAACTTAAAATTAAGTATCTCCAATTTTTCATTTTAAAGTCCCCTTATTTTCTTTCTATTATGACACACCAAACTTTAAAATTCATTAAAAATCTAAAATTGAAGAATCCCAACCCATATCCTTATAGCCTTGTTTACAACGTTCCATATACGAATCGCTCGGTTTACATATTGGAAAACGATCATACATTTGGTAGATAAAACCAGTGATTGTTTCATTGTTTTCTAATAATACCTTTTCTTCAAAACAATCATATAAGTATGGATAGTCTTCATATTCATCTAAACTCTTCTTATCATTTTCACTCACATCCCATATAGCTACTCGCACAAAATCCCCTTTTTTCTTATCTACTGTAAGATAAGCTCGTCCAGGATTTCCACGATATGTAAGTGTATAGTTTTCAAGTCTTGCCAAAGACACAAACTTCGCATCTTTACATCGCCGCTTCATTTCTTCTTTGTTTAAATTACTTCCATATGCGATATAATACATATTTTCCCCCTAAAGAAAATAGGATGACGAATCATCCTATAGTTTACTTTCAATATTTTGCATCAACATTGCCTCAGGCATATATCCTGAGAATGCTGCAGCTTGTTGTCCTTTTTTAAATAGAATCATTGTTGGAACAGACATAATACCAAATCTTTGCGCTAAATCTGGACTTTCATCCACATCCACCTTTACAATTTTCACTTTTCCATCTAATTTATTTGCGACTGATTCAAGTACAGGTGTCAACATTTTACATGGTCCACACCAAGTTGCGAAAAAGTCGACTAAAACTGCATCTTCGTTCATTAATGAGTTAAATTCTTCTGTATTTACAATTTTCATACAAGGTTCCTCCTTATCTGATTCTATTCTATAACAAGCCTTTGCGTAAGTCCATTTCTTTGCCCGCCAACAAAGCATCAATGACTTTTCCAATACCATTATTCATATTTGTGTCCGTAACTACAGTAGCTGCATACTTAGCTTCATCCATCGCATTCCCCATAGCTACACCAATACCTACTTGTTGAAGCATCTTCAAATCGTTTTGTGCATCTCCAAAAGCCATGACCTCATTCATGCTGATTCCAAGCCTATCACAGATTTTCCACAATGCACTAGCCTTGTTGACATGTTTTGGCATAATTTCCAGCCAATCTGGACCAATCAACAATACATCATAATCACTTAAAGCCGCTTTAATTCCTTCAAAATTCTTTTCAAAGAATCTAGGAGAATGCACCATAATCACTTTATTGATATCTTGCGTCAAACGAATTTCTTCAAAAGGCAAATCAATAAAATTACGATTTTCTTTGCCATCCTTCAAGCCATAATCATCTGGCTCTCCTAAAATGGCATTTTTGACTTTTTTCTTTACACGATTCAATGAAGATATGTAACTATAAAAATCATATCCACATTGAAAAATTCCCTCTACACCAAATTGCTTACAAACTTTCTGAATCTTAACTCCATCTTCTGCCGTTAAAACATCATCCAAATCATATTCTTTATTTTCAAAATCATATACAACTTGTCCGTTTACCAATGCCAAAAAATGATTTCCATTTTCTAATCCCAATGGTTCATATACAAATTTACATCCGTTTTTATCTCGACCCGACGCAATCACAACGTGCATACCTTGTGCCATCGCCCTTTGAATCGAATCCACCGTTCTTGGATCCATTCTTTTCGATTCGTCTAAAAGTAAAGTTCCATCTAAATCAAAAGCCAAACACTTTATAGTCATAATTATTTATCCAATTCTTCTTGATATGAGAACAATTTTGTACAATATTCTCCATTAAAACATGCCAAGCATAAACCAACGCCATGCGTAGCTTCCTTCATTTCTTCTTCGGTCATAAAACGTAATGTATCCGCATGAATGTAGTCACGAATTTCTTCTACACTCATCTGAGCACCAATCAATTGATCCTTTGTAGAAGTATCTACACCATAGAAACATGGACTCGTGATGACTGGACTAGCGATACGAACATGTACTTGGGTAGCTCCTGCATCCTTCAATAATTGTACAATTCTTCTTGAAGTCGTACCACGTACAATCGAATCATCAATCATAACAATTGATTTTCCTTTAACCACGCTAGATACAGGACTTAATTTTAATCGAACGCTACGATCACGCATCGCCTGTGTAGGTTGAATAAATGTACGTCCTACATAACGGTTTTTAATCAATCCAGTTTCAAATGGAATACCCGCCTCTTCTGCATAACCAATGGCTGCTGATAAAGATGAGTCTGGAACACCAATAACGATATCCGCATGTAAATCTTTATCTTCTCTGGCAAGAATAGATCCTGTAGCCTTACGGAACGCATGTACATTGATACCTTCCACTACACTATCTGGTCTTGCGAAATAAATGTACTCCATTGCACACATATGGTTATCTGTATTTGTTGAATAAAATTCATGTTTCACAATACCCTTATGGAACTCTACGATTTCTCCTGGTTTTAAATCCACACTTTCATAAATTCCCATAACTTCAAAAGCACATGTTTCACTACTAATTACGTAGCCATCTTTACTTTTGGCATAACTTAAAGGTCTTAAACCATGACGATCACGAACCGCATAAATAGTATCCTCATTCATAACTAAGAAAGAGAATGCACCCTCAATACGATTTGCAGTCTTCATGACACGTTCTTTTAAAGTACCTTTTTGTTTCTGAATCAAGTGAAGAATAATTTCACTATCACTTGTTCCCTGGAAAATAGCCCCTTCATTTTCAAGTTCAATACGAAGCTCTTTCTCGTTAACAATCTGTCCATTATGAACGATAGCTAAACTTCCATTATGTCCCTTTGATACAATTGGCTGAATGTTTTCATTTTCCTGACCGCCCGCTGTACTATAACGAACATGCCCAACAGCTAATCTTCCGACCATAGAGTCTAATTTTTCTCTTTGAAAAACATCTACAGTCAAGCCTTTTCCTTTCTGTAAAGTGATATTTTCGCCATCTGAAACGGCAATACCACTCGCTTCCTGACCCCTGTGTTGCAAGGAATGCAAACCATAATACGTAATACTTGCTGCATTATCTACGCGATATGCACCAAACACACCACACTCTTCATGAATTTCATCAAACATAACTGATCTCCTTTGCCACAACATTATATCATGCATATAAGAAAAAATGGACGATTTTTCGTCATCCATTCATTTCTTTTAAGCGTTCTTTTCGATTTAGATATAAAACACCAATTTTATACACACTTGCCATTGTAGGAATTCCTAGAAACATACCTGGAATACCTGCTAAAGATCCAAAAATCACAACAGTCATCATGACATAGATTCCTGGTAATCCTACTGAATTTCCAACGACATGTGGATAGATCACATTACTTTCGATTTGTTGAAGAATACATAAATATAATAAGAACCAAAGAGACATAATTGGACTTACAGTAAATACCATAAACATACCAATCGCCCCACCAATATAAGCTCCAATCATCGGAATAATATTAATAAATCCAACTAATGTTCCAATCATAGCCGGATATGGCATACGTAGTATAATCATACCCAATGTGCATAGTGTCCCTAGAATAGTTGCCTCAATACATTGTCCACCAATAAAAGCACTAAAAGTCTGATTAATAATTTGCAAACACTTATCTATTCTACGTTTCACAATTTCGCTTAGATATAGATTCGTTAAACGGTGATACAACTGAACGAATCTTTCTTTCTCTAATAAAACATAGATTGCGAAAATAAACATCAACACAAAATTAAATACACTATTCACTATGACTGTCACAACATTAAATGTCGTACCTACAACATTGGTAACACCAGTCGAAAGAACATTAATACCGGATTGAATCAAATTTTTCCAGTTGATATCTAAGTTATTAATAGATTCCGCAAGCTGTGGATTGTTCTCAAATAAATTCACCAAAAATTTCTGTGTATTCTCAAAATATTTTGGCAACACAGCCACAATCACTCCAATGGCTTCGCTTAATGATGGAACAACGAGTGTAATTAAGAAATACACAAAAAGAAAAATTAAAATCAAAGAAAGAAGCAGGCTTGTTGCACGCTTCCCCTTCTTCATAAAACCTAAGCGCTTTTCAATCTTAGCCATAACCAAGTTAATCACAAAAGCCATCATAGCTCCAAACACTAAAACTCTACATGCATTCCATAATATAGATACCATAGAAATCAATGTATCCAATTTAATCAATCCAATAATGATGATTGTGATTCCAAATATATATATCCATAAATTTCTTTTATTCATAAGCACCTCGCCCCCCTTATTCTAATACATACGTGTATACTTTTTAAATAATTTGTTATTTCTTTCTTCCGTACCATCACAGTTTAAAGAAGAAAAAACAGGTACTTCTACGCTGTGTTCGATCAAATATTCGGCACATGCCACATTGATACATTGTGCAATGAAAGAATTGGCCATACTTGATGTTGGACAAAGCTTGGCATCCAAACCATCAATAGATAAAGCGCAATCTCCAATTTCTCCACAATTATCAATGACAATATCTGCAATTTGGTACAAATTCTTTCCACAAGAATGACGAGAAGATTGAGCAGTTGTATGTTTCATACTTGTGATGGCAACTACATGTGCACAACGACTTTTAGCTTCAAGTGCAAGTTCGATTGGATAGGCATTACGCCCAGAATTGGATGCAATCAAAACGACATCACCACAAGATATACCATATAACTCTGCTAAGATTTTGGCATAACCACTAAGTCTTTCAATATGTGAACTCTTTGTCGGATGCTCCGTCATCGTAAGTTCACTTGTCAAAATGGGAACCACAAAAGCTAAACCACCTGCACGAGCATACATCTCTTCTGCCATTGTATGAGAGTGGCCACTTCCACTTACGAAAAACTTATGACCTTCCATAAAAGCTTGAGCCATTAAATGACCAGTTTGTTCTAATTTTTCAAATTGTGTTTCTTGAATCTTTTTAATGATATCAAGACCCACTTCAAATACTTCTTTCATATTATTTCTCCTTGATATGCATATTTCTTTATATTCATTATACAACAAGAAGAAAAATAAAAAACAGCCATCAAGGCTGTATATTGTTTAAGTGGTGCCGACTATAGGAATTGAACCCACAACCTACTGATTACAAGTCAGTTG
>ERZ857840.3059-NODE-3059-length-14812-cov-2.853493_pt1 | contig 14812 bp, 16 predicted proteins | sample MGYA00519760_ERZ857840 | MGnify/ENA primary metagenome ERZ857840 (study PRJEB31778, sample SAMEA3449371) | human gut metagenome | biome: human gut; feature: human-associated habitat; material: faeces | place: United Kingdom | collected 2010/2012 ... | reverse complement strand
TTATGACTAAATATGCAGATAGATTTTACAAATCGCCCGACATGAAGCCGCCGCGCAGCCAGCGGGCGAGGTCGGCCGGCGAGCCGGGGACGCCGACGGTGGCAAATTCCGTGCGCGAGGGCACCATTTCGGCGTCGTCCGAGCTTTCCGCCCATTGGACGCGCTGCAAAATTTCGTCGGTGCAGTTTTCGAGCGGGCCGTCCGGCGCGCTCTTGTATTGGAGGAGGATCGTCACGCAGCGGTTGTCGCTTGTCCAGCGGCCGAAGTTCGTGGTGGGCTTGCGCCACTTCCAGAGGCACTTGTCCCCGCGCTGCTTTTTGAGCTTCAAGTAGCCGTTTTCGATGTCCTGCGTGCAGCGCATGAGCCAGACGACGTGGTAGCCCGCGCGCTGAAAATGCGCGCAGACGTCAAAAAAGCCCTGCTGCATCAAAAGCCCGTCCTGCAGCATCATCACGAAGTGGTTGATCTGCACATAGGCGGTCATCGTCTTTCCGTCCACCGTGACGGGGACGTTGCGGCACTCCGGCGGCACGAGGTCCTGCCATTGCTTCCGCCAGTCCTCGGTGGAGGACTGGACGAGAGGGGCGCTTTTCCGTTTTCCAAAGAATAGCATGGCGTGCTCCTTTTCGGCGTCTTTATTCTCTGCGTCCTTATTATTATATAAGAGCGGCGCTGTCCGTGCAAGCGCTATTTCGTGTCCGCCTGCACAGAAATGCGCCGGCTTTCGCGGCGGAAATTGCAAAAACGGCTTGTTTTCCACACACAGCTGTAGTATAATACACGTTACGATTCTGCACTTTTTGCGGCGCGGCAGCGCGCCGCCGCATCAACTACGAAAGAGCGAGGGAAAAAGCTATGAATATGATCCAGAGCGCAAAGGACCAGATCGCCGCCCTGACGCGCAGCGCCTACCGCGCCGCCGTGCAGGAGGGTCTGCTGCCCGATGGCGTGGAGACCGTCCCCGCGGTCGAGATCCCCAAGGATACCGCCAACGGCGACTACACCACCACCTTCTGCCTGGCCGCCTCCAAGGCCATGCGCAAGAACCCGCGCGAGGTCGCGAATATCCTCACCCAGCACATGAAGCTCGACGGCACCTACTTTACTTCTGTTGAGATCGCCGGCCCCGGCTTCCTGAACTTCCGTCTCGGCGAAAAGTGGTACGCCGACGTCGTTGAGGACGTGGAGCGCGAGGCGGACGCCTACGGCCGCGGCGAGGGCCTCAAGGGCAAGAAGTACATGGTCGAGTTCGTCTCCGCCAACCCCACCGGCCCCATGCACATGGGCAACGCCCGCGGCGGCGCACTGGGCGACGGCCTGGCCGCCTGCCTGGACTGGGCCGGCTACGACGTGACCCGCGAGTTCTACATCAACGACGCGGGCAACCAGATCGAGAAGTTCGGCAAGAGCCTGGCCATCCGCTATCTGCAGCTGTACAAGGGCGAGGACGCCTGCCCGCTGCCCGAGGAGTGCTACCAGGGCGCGGACATCATCGCCCGCGCCAAGGAGTTTGCCGAGGTCCACGGCGACGCTTACGTCAACAAGGACTTTGACGAGCTGAAAAAGGCCATCGTTGCCGACGCCCTGCCCAAGAACATTGCCGGTTTGCAGCGCGATCTCGGCAAGTATCGCATCAAGTACGACGTTTGGTTCCACGAGAGCGACCTGCACAGCTCCGGCGCAGTCAAGGCCGTGGTGGACAAGCTGCTGGAGACCGGCGCGTGCTACAAGGCAGAGGACGGCGCGATCATGTATCGCGGCGTTGGGCTTGCATTCATCGACGAAATCCATCACGATATCGTCTGCTATTGCGACGACGAGACTCATGACTTTACAGCTTTTGTTATCGATGACGGAGAGGACGGCGCACCATACCTCGAAATCAGAATTCCTGCGGAAGATAAATATATCCAGTTTGCGGACGGTAAATGGTTTTTCGTGTAAATCCGCTATTTGAAAGGATTTTTGTATGATTGCAAATGAGATTTTAAATCGTTGGTTACAGTATGCCGGTGCCGAAGAGAGCCACAACTTACTCTCTACCCAATACAAAGTCCAGCAGTGCTGTCGGACACTTGCCAAGCTGCAGGAGTATGACCCGGAGCGCCTATTTTCTGTGATGTACGCAAAGCGCTGTTTCCTTCGCATTTGCGGAGAGTACTCCATAAAACTCTACGACATTTTGAGTGATGCCGATAGTCTTAGCGAGGAGCGGGAGCTTTGGGCAATGTTTCACTCCCCCGAAGTGACACACGTTGAAAGTACGCTGCTCAACAGCGTTGACAGCCTTGTTTCCCGGGTAACGCAGCAGAAGCAGCTTGGCGAGCGGGATTTGGAGAAAGAGAAGGATGTGCTTCTCGACTCCGTTGAGGCAGTTGTGGACGATATTCAGAAGTGCCAGACGGACTTGTATCTTGGCAGTGATAAGCCGATTGGCCCCGTCTCAAAATTCAGCACCAGCATCCATGTATTCGAGAGGCTGGCTGAATGCCTTTTGGCTCTGGAGCAGGCGGACGATGGTATCTACCTCTGCTATATCAACAATGGCGGCACCTCTGACGGGTATTTTGGGTTCTTTATCAAGAGCAACGGGAATCTCATCTCCATCAACGAACGACAGGACGAGGCGTACCCCGGGCAGCATAAAGTCGGCCGCAATGGGCGTTGGCAGGACGGAAAAAGCGCCTCCCTTTTTCCCTACTCTTTCATCTTTGACTTCAGTGATAGAGACTATAAGGGCTATGCCCGCAACTGCATGATTGATGAGGAGCAGCTCCAGTTCTTCCACTTATCACCGGAGGCCTATATGCCGCTCATCATTGCAATGGTCATGCTTGTTGCTCGCTATACCGGGCTATCCGGCAACTCGCTCGGGCTGAAACAGACACTGACCGACTCTATGCTGAAATGTAATCTCCGAGAGCCACTGCCCGGCAAAGAACAGGCATTGGTCGTGCCGGAGCATAGCGCCATCGTTGCTGCTCATGAACAGGCTCAAGTTGAGATGTCTGCGGAGGATATCAAGAGTCCTTCTTTTGGTAAGAAATTTGCCTCTCGTACGCCCGGAAAGACCTACAAGGAAACCGGCGCATTTGGCGGCACAGAGGATGCAGAGCTGTTCATCTCCCTCTACGGAGATGGGTTCAAGTTGGATACTTCTTCCCTGCTGAAGGCGAACCAGGGCAGTCACCTTCAGCTCCCCGGAGACGCCAGTCCTGACGCAGAGTTCGTAGGTTCAAAAGACCGGTTAGAGATGCTCGCTTATGCCCGTGGCAGAGAGCAGCTTGCGGAGTACATCCGAGGTCAGATGTTCCTTGAGTATCAGTCCTTCGGCGGCAAGGCTGCGGTCATGGAGTGGTACAACAACGCACTTCTGGCTCATAAAGAAGAGATAATGCAGATGCTCGGCTTGGCGGTCACTCGCTACCCCCACTGTTCGAGCAAGGACCTCCGCATCGCCATTGGCGGAGAACCCAATCATACCTACTTCACACCATTCAACCAGACGATTGGTGACCGGTATAACCAAAAGGTACTGTGCCCTGTGACCGGGAATCGGTGTTCTATCTTTTTTGTGGTGACCCCACGCAACTGGAAACAGATAGCAGCACTGACCGGCGGAGAAGATACCATTCCTAAAATTCTTCGAGGCTGGAAAGAAGAAGGGCACTCTATCTCCGGCAATACGTTTTTGGATATGACGGATGCCGTTACCGGGGTTGGTACTCCCTTTGAGCACCTTGAGGGGCATTTAAACAAACGGTATTGGACAAAGAGCCAGTGGCATGATTACTACTATCACAATTCCTCTATCTACAAGGACTGGTCTACGAGGGAGCCGGAGATGCCTGTACAAGAAGTCTCTCCGTTGGCTGACTTTACGTTTGCCGTTGGGTTCAGTAAAATCGGATTTCGCAAGACTTTCAATGCGACCATTGACCTTTGCAGACAAATTCTCGGCGAGGACGAGTAAAAAACAAGGGGGCCTACCGCTGTCGGTAGGTCCCCTGTTTGTCGTTGATTATCGTGTGCTGGGTGTGGTCAGGCGAGCAACGAACACGGCTGCCTGGGCTCTCGTAACGGAATCGTTGGGACTGTACTTCCCATCTCCCGTGCCATTCACGATGCCGGCATTGGCCAAGCGCATGATGGACGCATAGTAGCTGTCCGTGGCAGGTACATCGGAGAAGGTCTTGCCCTCTCCGATTGCGGCATAGCACTCTTCCGGCAGTGCGTTGGCGAAGACATACGCCATCTCCGCACGGGTTGCATCCGGCGTATAGTCGGAGAACTTATCCTTTTCCACGATACCCTTCTTTACGGCATACTCCACATAGGGTGCATACCAAGGCTGACCGGCAATCGCTGTAAACTGCTCATTATCCCCATCGTAGATATTCCGCAGGCGAGCTGCCATGGTAATAACTTGGGCCCGCGTCAGATGAGCGGAAGGAGAATAAGTCGATGTGCTTGTCCCGCTGATGCTCCCAATGTTATAGGCGCGGACCAGCGCAGCCTTGTACCATGCGTCGTCTGGGACATCCTTGAAGCGCCCGTCATAGGTGGCAGTTGCTGCAAATTTCGCCTCAACCGCTTTAGCGACCTCCGCAGCCTTGATTTCCGCGTCTGTTGCATCACGCAGGATGCCGACGACAGTCAACGCCTGCGGCTCATCCGTTGCTGTCAGGTCGATGTGTGCGGTGTTCCCGTTCACAGTGTACATATCTTTGTTCCCATCGATACGACTGATTCCTTCTGGGAACGTCATGTCGATAGTAACATGGAACATATCCTCGATTGCTGCGGCTTCCTCATCGGATACTTCGATGGTATTTGCTTCCTTTTCAGTTGGTTCTGACGCCTGCACATCGATTGTTACGGTCAGGACCTTCTTCTTCCCTTCGACGCTTTCTTTGAATGTAAAGCCGGTGGCATCATTCGTTTCTTCACTGGTCTCCGCCATAGCGTCGCTCAGTTCTTTGACGCTGCTGAATTTTTGCGTTTCAACAATACCGGTGTACGGTTTCCCGTCATAAGTCTTCTTGGTGATGGTCCCATCTTTCTGGTCGGCAAACAGCTCTTCCGGAGTTGTTCCCATAGCAGCGATGGCCTCATCAGCCAGGTAGACCCCCACAGTGGCGGAGCCGCTTCCGTCCTTCTGAAAGTCCATGCTGATTTCTTCTGCCATACAACCGGCAAGAGACAGTGCCATAGCCGCAGAGAGTACGACTGCGAGCAATTTCTTTTTCATGTGGTTACCTCCTTATTTTTTTGTTGGCTATTCCACATGAAAAAGAAATTGCAATACCACTCTGTTCGATATTTTGCTATTACAAGAATGTTCCGGAATGTTCCATAGATGTTTCTGAAAATAAAAAAGGCGCCCATCTATTGATGGGCGCCTTTTGTGGTGGAAATGGATTACGGCCTACGAGCAATTCGCTCGAACTCAGATTTTCTGATAGGGCAATCGGTAGCAGCAAGGATTTTGTAGCCTTCCTTCTCCATGATTGCCTTCATGCCAACCGCCTCTTCTTCAGACTTGAATGCATTATACTTGCTGATAGGCACGGCCTTGAAAAGCCGATGAAAGGAAATCGAGCTTTCTTTGATGGTCGCTTCCCCACGCCAGTTAAGGATGCCTTCTTCGGGGTAGTCCTTCGCAAAGGAGAGCGAGGAAATAACGGCTTCCTCAATAATCAGAGTGGATTTGTGGCGGACGCGGCCAAAACTGTCTACCGTTCTATCCCTGGAAACGACATAAACGGTATCACCGAGGCCAATGCCGCAGCCATCGCCTGAGTCAGCAGCCAGTGCGAATCCGGGGATAGTTACGATATTTGCATAGTTAAAGTCGCCGTCGTGGGAAAGAGAATAGGCTTCTTCGGCAACGGATACGCTGCACCCGTCATCTTCCTTCTCGAAACCCACTGCATCATCAGGGATATCCCAGTCGATGTCGCTGCGAGCAAGAGTGTCCCTCAAGAGGTCGACCATTTTCGCAAAGGCGGACTCCTTCGTCAGGAATATGCCTGTCATATTGGCCTTTTCGTCGTAATTGTTTGATTCCAAAATCGTGTACAACATTGAAAGTTCCTCCTTATAAAGTCGAGCTACACTCAGAACTGAGCATAGCTGCCTCTTTTTGAATTATCACTGGTTAGCCGCTAAGAACTCCTCCAGACACTCGACCGTCTTCGGGTTGAGTGGGTAGGTGTTCTTCGTGCCGCCAGAAGTCAGTTCTACGCGCTTCGTCTCAACCATCTCGTTGAGTTTCTTATGGAAGGTGATGACATCCCCTCGCTCAGCCGCAGGGCTGAGCACTTTGCGTACCAAGTCCCCCTGCGATTTCGGTAGGTAGTATTCGGCACTCATGATATGGCCATCAGAAGCCATCATCGTCGAAAGCTTGACCGTTCCTGCGTTCAGGTTCCCCTTTTTTTGCTCTACCCCATCCAGCACGGCGTTCTCAATGCGAACTGTTAAAGCGACTAAGCAGGACGCAAGAATAGACTTGAGTTCTGCCGTCATTTTAACAGCTTGCTGATATTGCTCAGAGAACCCCTTTTTGGTGCGGGCGTCCTCGGTCTCAAGGTCCCGCGAAGAGATACTATGCTGCGGAGCAAAGGCATCGGGAGCATCCTCGGCAGTAACGGACGTATATCCTTCCGTCAGGCTCTGCATCGGGTGCCCGCAAACCTTATCATCGCAGCCGCACTCCTCCGGAGATTCTCCGGAACCGCAAGCACACAGGTCCAACCCGTAATGGTTCACACAGTGGTTGCAAGCGAGCACATCCGTATAATGGACCAGATTTTCAGGCTTTCCGTCCGCACAGTACTTCGGCAGTTCTTCCTCAGGGATGAACTTGTCCAAGTTCTTCTCTAAGCAGGAAAACTCCCGATTGTCATCGGCGACGAATGTGATGGCACCGCATTTGCAACGGTAGAATCCGATAAACTGTAACATGATTATTCCTCCTAAGATTTTAAATTTCCCGGAGCGGTTTATCTCAGCCCGCTCCGTTGGTACAAATAATTATTTATACCCTTCAGCAAGCATCGCCTGATAGCAGAAGAGCGTTGCCAAGGCATCGTTCTTACTGTTATGTGCGCCGCCGGGCCACTCAAACCCAAAGAATGCTGCGCAATCAATGAGTTTATGCCGTTTCCTCGGTGCTGTGTTGCTGCCATGTAATCAGCGAATTGCCACATGACGTCCTTCCTTGCCAAATGTCCAAGTTGGACATTCAGGCACCTCTCCACAAATCCGACATCAAATGATGTGTTATACCCAACAATGACTTCCGCATTTTCGAAGATAGCTGCCACTGCAGCCGCTACCTCTTCAGGCGTCGGGGCGTCTTTGACCGTATCATAGCTGATGCCATTCACAGCTTCCGCGTCCGGCCATTCTGTGAGGAATACCGGGCGGATATAGGAGTCATAAAGAACTTCTCCTGAGCCGCCGACAATACTCAGCTGCAAGAGCTCGTCATTGACAGAGACGCCGGTCGTCTCAGTGTCGATTGCAATAATCTTTTCGTACATAAAAAACAGTCTCCTTTATAGCTGCGCCGGCTTATTGAGCAGCTCTGCAGCATCATTTACTTCGTATCCTTCACCCATCGGGCGGAGGTACTCTTGTGTCCATGCCGCCTGGTCGTTATCGTGATAGATGCTTCTGGAATAATCAGGCTCATCCAGCACAAACCCAATCAGGCTCCACCCGAACGGTTTCAGCGCATCAACGAATGCGTTAATAGCCGACAGAAATCGACACAGGCCTTCTCCCGTGAAGAAGAACATCGCCCCAAGAGGCTCGTCGAGATAAGGGCTTTCCAGAGACTCAAACGGGTCCATGAGCGAAAGGTAGGTCTGGTTGTCCAGCCCTACATCGTCAGCACCCTGGAGGAACCCTACCCCTTGCGGCTCACCGTCAAAGGCGAGTTCAAACCGGTAGAACCTCATCAGAACGCCACCTCAAGGAACCCGAACGGTTCGACATAGAAAGCTTTTGCTTTCGCGCCATTTCGGAACACGATGACATCCGACACAGACATGGATGCAGCCAGATAATCAGCGGGTTTCTGGCAGTTGAATCTGCTAAACAAGTTGCCGAGCAGTGTGTGCCCCGGTTTCGTGTCGCTGTCGACTTCTTCGCGGTAGACGCACCGGTAAAAGTCCTGGGCCACATAACCAAGTTGGTTGGCCGTTTTGTAGTCGAAGAACTTATAACCGTGCGCCCAGTCGTCATCGCGCATCTGCCAAATCTCGAACATATTGGAAGGTTCCTCAGTCCCGACGATTTTGCACGGCCCATGGGTTCTCCCCCACCGTTTAAGCACCGCAAGAGCATTCACCGCATCGTTGCGAGTCGAATAGATGTTTTTGAGTGAGACATTCTCACTCGGGTTACTCTGGATTTTGAAAAACATATTTTACTCCTCCTAAAATTAGATTTCTTTGTTGTTGAGGGTGAACCACAGAAGCATAAAGCTTCTTTCAGGTTCAAGCTCTTCAGAACTGAGTACTTCTGCAATACTCAAGCCACGGGTTTCCAGAATCGAGGCATATTCGTTATACTCGGGTCTGGAGATTTTTCGGCCAAGCAGTTCAGAAATTGCCGCTCGCCCTGATTGCCTTTTCCGTTTTGCCATAAAAGTCCGAACGAACGGTGTCCTTTCGGTTTTCCTCCTTTCTTGAAAAACATATATATAAAAAATACACCTTTCCCGGCAAAAAGCGAAAAAGGTGTATAGATAACAGATATAGAAACGACCTCTCTATGCAGAGCGGGAAAGAAACTATCCTCGTTAGAGGAGAAAGAGAGACATTTACAAGTATGATTATAATGGAACGAACTTCATAAATCAAGAGTTTTCCGGGAAATTTTGTGCAAACGGCTCGCAATCTTTTCGTGCATCCCGGCCAGTAGAAAATCTCACGCCCCCATGAGGGGGGCGAATGCGCTGTAACCCCGATGTATCTACAGGACTACTACCTATAACTCACGCCCCTGTGAAGGGGCGAATGAAAAGGAGGTATCGGCATGAGCCAGGGAAGTGCTACAACTCACGCCCCTGTGAGGGGCGAACGGCAATATCGCCCTCGATTGGAAAAACGAATTCCTCACAAATTCGGCTCCGGTAGCCAGCCCATATTCACGCACAGTGCCGCCAGCATCAAGATTGCGAACGAGACCGCAAACCAAAGCTTGACCTTGCCCTCGCAGAAAAAGTGGAACCTTGCGTCTTCTTTGCCATGTGAGTTGAAATACAGTAGCAGGTAGAACCATGCCACGACCTGGCCCACGGCGAATGCTGCGAACATAAGCGTTTCTATGCGGTTGCCCGCTTGCGATGGCCCAAACAGCAGATAGAGCAATGCGAGACCGCAGGCGACCCATCTCCACGGGAATCGGTTCCTCTGCCGGCGACGATGCCTACTCTTTGCCAAAGCCAACGCCGATACCCCCTTACGAATCATGCAATTATTATACCATACGCGGCACAATATCTCAACAGGAAACGCGCAAATTGGGAATGAGAATATTGGAAAAGAAAAACAGCGGGCGCCGTGGTAAAACCACGACGCCCGCAAACAATCAGGGTGCATCAGACATAATCGTAATCAATGTCGTTGTCGTTGAAAAGTAGCTCGACATCTTCGCAGAAGTCATCGTCTATCATGAGACGGTCACCGCTGTCCCAATCGTAGTCGATTCCGGCTTCGTCCAGCATGGCCTCGACCAGACTGTACTGAGCAGGGTCCCGAATGATATAGCGGCTCATTCCTCATCCTCGCTTTCCAGAATCATCGAGGCATCGCCACTCACCTTAAAGCAAAGGGAGGTGGAAGAACTGCTCTCCGGCATAAACTCGTAAGCCGTGCCGCAGAGCAGCGTGGAACCCGTCAGCTTCTCAGACAGAATGTCCAGCAAGGATTCGAGGTCTCCACCAATGATGGCGTCGATGGATACGAAAACCGCGCCGGTCACGATGCCATTGTTCTCCAGCGCCTGCCGGCGAATCTCCTCCATAGAGAGTTTGATACTCATAAAATTTCCTCCTTAAATAATAGCCGCAGCAGGTTTTGCTGCAAAAGATTGTAGTATTTTCAGTAAAGAGTTCTTGATAAACCGTCCAATGGCGATAGGTACGCAGTTGCCGATTTGCTGCTGCATCTGCCCCAACGTTCCGCATACCTTAAATTGCTTCGGCAAGCCCTGTAAGGCTTTTGCTTCCGCAACTGTCAGCGTACGGTTTTCCGTTGGATGGATGAGCGGCGGCTTCCGCCAATTTACCAGCGTTGGTGACGGTTCGTCAAGAGCCAACCGTCTGTAGGTACAGGAGTGTCTGTCCTTACTGGCGGTCTGATACTCTTTAGGGATGGACGTATAGTTGCCACCCTGCGGTACGAAGCTCATTCTGTGTTTTACCTCATCAGAGGATTCCGACACATCACCGTAGTTCGGCCAGCTGGCATCGATTTTGGAAAGTGCATCCCGAACGGTGTGGTACTTCCCTTCTATGCCAATATTGCTGAATGACGGGGTCCCAATGCGGCTGCCGATAATGATGGCCCGCTTTCTGGTCGTGTATCCGCCGACTTTGCAGTCCTGCACGATGGTCGAGCAAGTCTCATAGCCTGCGGCCTCTGCGGTCGCTTTGACAGCCTCGTAGTAAGAACCATCGCAAGCAGTCAGGACGCTCGGCACATTCTCGATTGCCCAGACCTTCGGCTTTAGCGTCTGTACGATGCGCATATACTGCATCAGCAGGTCGCTGTCCTTGTGGTCGGACAATCGTGTGTGCCGATTCGCATTGCTGAACGGCTTACAGCTGGGGCCACCGATGATGATGTCCGGAGACTTCACCGTATCATCCAGGGGATAACCATCTGCGGTAAACGCCTTATGGATATCGCCATGGGTGATGTGCAGTCCGATGTTCTCACGGTAGGTCTTACAGGCTCCCGCGTCGTAGTCGATGGCGTACTGGATGTCAAACCTATCGTCCGTAAAGAACGGCCAGTCCAGCACGCCCGCACCACTGAATAGGCTCACAACTGAGTAGACATCCGGCAAATCCTTGTGGATAGCCGGGATATCCAGTGGCGTCGAAAGCGATGACAGATATTCATCAAGCGTGAGTTGTACGCCTTCGAGCAATCGAGACGTCGCCTCAGCATCGGAGATTCCTGCAACCCGTCGGTTCTGAACGAGTAACTCACGTGGGAATCTTAAGATGACTCCCTTGCTCTTCCCTGCTGCCTTTGCGCTGGAAACGATGATTTCGTCTTCAGCGATATGGAGTCGGATATCTCCCATCTCCGCGATAGCCGCAAGGATTTCTTTGTTCCTCAAGTCAATGAGAGGGTTCCACTGCTCCGCCTTCCCCCGTTTCCGGGACACCTTATAGCGCCCGGAAACGGCAGGGACGATGCGGATGCGGTCCTTCTCGATGACGTAGTCGTAGCGGCTGCCAACACCCAGCTTGTCCGTTGGGGCAAAGCTGAATGTCAGCCCTCGCTGACTCTCTCGAATGACCTTATCCTTCATGGCGCGGCCTCCTTACGCAGCGTAGTGACGCCGGTGATACCGAAGGAACTTGTCCTCATCGATAGGCAGAGGTTCGCAGGAATCGAAGCAGCCGTACCATGCATAGAGGTTCTCCGGGGTATCATAGTCATTGAGCGCCTCGTAGTACCATTTATCCGGGATACCGTCGTATTCCATCAGTTCCTGCAGGTAGTCACTGTAGCCTTCAAAGAAGGTACAACAGTCAAACTTTGTGACCCCGAAAGTGTTTCGGTAATCACTCAGAAACAGAGAACAGAGCGTGATTTCTTGCCGCAGCTGCCACAGAGTACTCTCGTTCCACTCAAAATTTTCGAACATAATTACTCCTCCTATTTTAAAAAATTTTTATCAAAATAGCGAGATGACCGGCATGGTCAACTCGCTATTTCAAAACTATTTGGCTTGAGGTGGCGTTCGCCTCAAGCAATTACACGGTATGGACGGCATCAGAGCTCTCGCTCAGTTTCAGCCACTCCTCTTCGGCGTTGCAATCGACCGATGAGCCATCCTTGAAAAAGACCGCAGCGGAATCGATTTTTGCAAGGTCATCGTTGGTGATATTGCTATCATCAACTTGTCCAGACGTCATGTCGAGGTAAGTCGCAACGTCCACGATTTTCACACCGTTCTTATATCCGACCCAGTGGACCGGAACATCATACGGCAAAAGAATCGAATCATGGTTCACAACGATTGTGTGAAGCATGTACTGTCCATTCTCTCCGCTCTGGATGGCGGCGGGGACTTCTTCTTCGGGAATGGTACGGAGCGCCGCATCAACAATGTCGGAGCAGAAAGCATCGCCCCAGTTGAAATCGTAGCAAGAGAGTACGACTTCCGGCCAATACTTGGCGCTCTGGATGGTTTCCTTGATTTTAGATACAGCGAACTGCTCCATAGCCCGACTGCTGGACTTAATGCGCTCGAACTCTTCCGCCGTCACGGGGAAAGTATAGCCCAGGTTAGATGCGTAGCCATCAGACTCAGCAATTTGAGTGACAATGTTCAACGCAACATAGCAGTTGTCGGGGCTCACATGGAACGGAGTATTCTCCTCCGGCAGCTCGGCATTCATCTGAATGGCAAACTGCTCGATATTGGCGATTCCCTTGTCCTCAACAGACAGGACTTCGATGTCATTTCGTGCAGAATGCTCCAGGAGCATGTCTTTTGCTTTCTCCAGAGCCGCTTCTGCGCTGTCGCAGAGGGTATACCGCTGTGTCTTCGTGTTCAAAACATAGAATTTCATAATTACTTCTCCTTTTCTTTAGCCAGTTCGGACATCTTTTCCTTATCCGTGTCCCAGCCCTTGAAATATACGAATTTTATCACGAGGAGCTCTTTAAGGAATGCTTGGTGCTTCGGAGTAATGCTCCCGAAGATTCCGGCAATGTCCGCCTTGAGCTTCTTGTCCAAAGCAGTAATCTCCTCCACACTCGAAGCGCGGAGCAGCATGGTATGGGCTTTCCGCATGCGGTCATTTGCGGTCATCAGCAGTTTGAACTCTTCAGAAAATTCCGTAGCGAACTGTCCGATAGCGCTGACGACATCCTTCTCCGTCACTCTGCTTTTGGTTCTCGGCCGATAGCCTCCTAAGCAATAGCGAAGGAAAAGCTTATTCGAATCATAGGGGACTTCCCGTTCGAAACTATCTACCCCACTCACACGAATCGTCGTATAAAGTCCGAATTCTCTGAATTTCTCATAGCGGCGGATTTTGATTCGCAAGAGGCTTTCAGAATGGAACGGCTCGTCGTCTCCGGTTTTGGCCGGTCTGCCGAGGATACAAACCTCTTTCACGACAGTTGAGTAACGGTCGATTTCCGGGAAATCCGGCTTGTCTACCGTCCATAAGATGTCCGGAAGCTCTTGGATAGCCAGTTTCAGCAGAGAGAGGTTCCACAAATCAAGCTGCTTTTTGATTGCAGTGATGTTGTAGGGCTTCAGCTGATTCGTGTATCTGTCCCACAGGACAGCCTCGCTGACGGCATGGAAGTTCTTCATAACGAAGGAAGCGTATTCGTAATCGCTCTTTGGGCAACCTTCGAACAGTAGTTTTCCGTCGTTATAGCACTTCAGAACATCTTTCTTTGGGTCATACACATAAGCATAGTCCTCTGCCCCTACGTAGTCCTTCACGGGGAGAGCGGGGTCCGGTGCGGCCTCCTCTTCGTAGTATTCCATCAAGTCCCGAATCAGTTCATCGGTCTTGTCATCGTGGATAGCGTCCACAATGATTGCTCCGTAGTAGGACGGATACGCGGAAGACGAGATGGGTGCGATTGCCTCGATTTTTCTTTTGAGACCAACAATGATAAAGTAGCCTCTGGTCATGATTTACTCCTCCTATACAAAAAAGATTTTTTCGGTTATATAAAAAATGCGCCTGTCTGCCCAAACGGACAAACAGACGCATGTATATTAAGATTTAAGAAACGACTGCACCTATAGCAAGGCACAGGAAAGAAACGATTCCATCAGAGATGGATAAGAGAGACATTTACAGTATTAGTATAGTAAAAACAAGTGCCGTTGTCAAATTATTTTTCTGATTTTTGTGGCGCCGCGTATTGTGCCGCGTATTGTGCGAAGAACTGAGCGACTTCCGGCGTGAAAGCGACCGTTCGATTGACCGGGTATTTCTTTCCGCCGGCGTTCAGCACGACTCTGACGTTCCCTGGGTGCTGATGGACAAAGGATAGGACTTCCGTTTGCTCCTGCTTATTCGCAACAAACGCCTCAAAATAATCGGGAGCATCCCTCGGCGGGAGCATCTCCTCCGGCATACAGACGCTCAGAACTGACAGCTGCATAACTCCTTCGTTCCGGTTATCCGGGACGAGTGCGCCTTTGAGGCAATATACACGGTTCTCTGCAAGGAAGTCTTTTACCTGCGGCACGCTGTCAGGGAAAACGATACAGGCCAGTTCTGAGAATTTCGTTTCGATGGAGAACGAGAGCATCTCCTTCTCCGCCTTCGTGTAAAACCGCTTGATGCCTTTGACCATACCAAGGGTCACAAGTTCACGCCGCTGTTCCTGCATCTCTGCGACTTCACTTAGCGGCAAGACTTTGCGCTGTTTTCCCATCTGAGCAGTATATTCGTCCGTAGGGTGTCTTGAAACGAACATCCCCAGCGTCTCCTGCTCTTTTTCGAGTTCGAAGCTGTCCGAGAACTTATTCACGACCGGAGCACGCAGCGTCGTTTGCTCTTCGGAAAATAGCGTGT
>ERZ857840.3057-NODE-3057-length-14824-cov-3.621978_pt1 | contig 14824 bp, 9 predicted proteins | sample MGYA00519760_ERZ857840 | MGnify/ENA primary metagenome ERZ857840 (study PRJEB31778, sample SAMEA3449371) | human gut metagenome | biome: human gut; feature: human-associated habitat; material: faeces | place: United Kingdom | collected 2010/2012 ... | reverse complement strand
TGATCTGCGCCGCGTTCATGGCCGCGGAAAACTCGCAGGATCCCGGCAGCGTGGAAAACGGCGGCTTGTACGAGGATATCTATCCCGGCAAGATGGTCGACGAGTTTGACGCCTGGTGCTTCGATCCCGCCCGTCAGCCCGGCGACACCGGCATCGTCAAGACCAGCTACGGCTATCACATCATGTATATGTCCGGTGTGTCTGATGAGCTTTACTGGAAGTCCGTCGTGAAGGAGGCCTACCTCAACGAGCAGGCGTCCGCACTGCTCGACGAGATCTGCGCCCGTTATCCCGTGACCTCCGACCTGTCGAACGCAGGCATTCTGGAGCTGAAGCCCTCAGCCTCGGAGAACGCTGCCGAATAATTCCGGAGATCCCTGGCGGAAAACCGCATTACGCTGCGTAATTATTTTACGGCGGCGCCGCACCATATCCATTGCGCGGCGCCGCCTTGTGTATTTTACATGTTGAGGTAATTATGAAGAAAAAAATGTTGTTTTTTGTCAACCCGAACGCCGGTCACGCCGCCATCCGCAGCAGCCTGATGGACGTGCTGCAAATTTTCTCGGCCGGCGGCTATGACGTGACCGTTCACCCGACCACAGGCCCGAAAAACCTGACGCATGAGATCGTCTCGCGCGGTGCGCAGTTCGATCTGATCGTCTGCACCGGCGGCGACGGCACACTCAACGAGGCCGTCTCCGGTCTGATGCAGCTGCCGGAGGAGATCCGCCCGCCGCTGGGTTATATCCCCAGCGGAACGGTCAATGATGTGGCCTTTACGCTGGGCCTGCCGCTCAATCCCATCGAGGCCGCGAAAACCATCGTCGAGGGGTGGGAATTTGCCATCGACATCGGTTCGCTTGGGACAGACCGCTGGTTCACCTATGTGGCGGCCTTTGGGCTGTTCACCGACGTGTCGTATGAGACACCGCAGGCTGACAAGCGTGCGCTCGGAAGGCTTGCGTATCTGCTGGCCGGTGTGCGTGCGCTGAACGACGTCAAGCCCATCCATATGCGCATGGTCTGCGACGGCGAGACAGTGGAGGCGGACGTGCTCGACGGGCTCGTGTGCAGCACGGCCAGTGTCGGCGGCTTCCGGCCCAAGACCGATCTGGACATCAGCCTCAACGACGGAAGGTCCGAAGTCATTCTGGTTCGGGATTTCAAAAACCTGATTGACTTCTCGAATGCCGCCGGATGCCTGCTGCGCGGCAGCTTCCAGAACGAGTATTTCATCACCCGCCAGACCGACCACATTCGCTTTGAATTCGACAAGCCGGTCGCGTGGACGGTGGACGGAGAATACGGCGGCGACCGCAAGGCCGTGGATATCCATGTCAACCGGCAGGCCGTCCGCATCATCGTACCGCAAGATCGACATTATCTATGAGTTCTCCGACGGCACGACGCAGTACGACGAGATCGAAGATCCGCTCCCGTTCGACCTCAACGCGCCGGTCGTGGAGATCGCTGACGAGGATTACGCGCTTTTCTACCGCGATATCACGGAGGAGCCGAAGAAATATGCCGGAAAGACCGTGCGCTTCAAGGGGCAGGTGGCCCGCCTGCGCAAGGAGAAAAACGGTATGTTCGCGCCGGGACGATTCGTCATGACCTGCTGTGAGGCGGATATCACCTTCATGGGCATCCCGTGCAAATTCGTCGGAAGCGCCGGGCTGATGGTCAAATCGTGGGTGACGGTGACGGCGACGGTGGAGGTCAAGTACCACAGCCTCTACAAGGGCATCGGCCCGATCCTGACGGCGCTCACCGTCGAGCCGGCGGAGCCTGCCGCGCAGCAGGTAGCGACCTTCTGAGCGTAAAACGAAGCATAAAAACCCCCGGAGCACATGTTTGAAGTGTCCCCTGTCAAGTAGACAGTGAAAAAATATTTTGTTGGAGATGGTCTCTGCATTGGCAGAGACCATCTTTTCATGCAGCAGCGTGAAACTCCATAGGCGTCATGCAGCGAAGGCGCTTCTGGTACCGCTTGGTATTATAGAAATGGATATATTCTTCGATGGCGGAAGTCAATGTCTGCTCGCTAGAAAATTTTCTCAAATAGTACATCTCGGATTTCAGAATTCCCCAGAATCCTTCCATCGGACCATTGTCAATACACCGTCCAACTCTGGACATACTCTGCACCATCTTTGCGGCGTCCAGCTTTGCCCGAAAGTGCTTACTTGTATACTGGAATCCACGGTCACTATGGACTAGAGGATGTGCATTAGGATTCTTCTCAATTGCTTCATCGAACGTATCAAATACCAGCTTGTTATTGTTGCTGGTGCCAATTTTATATGCCACAATTCGTCTGTCATAGAGATCAAGAATTGCGCTGAGATATATCTTGTGGACAGCTGGACCGTCGTACCACTTAAATTCCGTTACATCCGTCAGCCATTTTTCGTTTGCTTTGTCTGCATGAAACTCCCTGTTCAGAATGTTCTCTGCTGTCACTTCCGGAGTGGATGGCGTATAGCTGCAGCGCTTTTTGCGGCATACCGACCGTAGATTCAGTGCTCGCATCAATCTGCGGATCCGTTTCTTGTTAAATTGGGTCTGATGCGTCCTGTTAATAGCAATCGTCATCTGTCGATATCCTAAAATTCCATTTTGCGCTATGTAAAGCGCTTTGATCCAATCAATAATCTGTTCATTCAACAATTCATTCCTGTTTTTCTCCCGTTTCAGCCATTTATAGTAGGAACATCTTGGTATATGCAAAGCGGCGCACAATTTGGAGATGGGATACTTCTTCGTCTCATGAAGATACTGAATTGCCAGATAGGATGGTTCCTGTCTTACTTCTCCCACCAAACACCTCCTTCCAACTCCTTCACTTTTTTTAGAAGCTCTATCTCCATTTCCTTATCCCGCAGCTGCGCTTCCAGCATCCGCACCTGAGCTTGAAGCTTTTCGGACTCGGTCATTTCACTCTCCGGCCTGGTACGCCCCCTGCCGTCTGCCAGTCCATCTATGCCCTTTTCCTCGTACTTGCGGACCCAGGCGTAGATTTGTTGGTAAGATACTCCATAGTGCTCTACGGTCAGCAGATAATCCCTGCCGTGTTCTAAACAGAAGGCTACAATCTCTGCGCGTTCTTGTTGCGTTGTTTTCTTTCCCTTGGTCATATAAAGCGCTCCTCTCGCAGCACTCTGCCGCTTAAACTTTCTATGACCATTATAACTCTTCAGCCAATCCCTCACACGGCTTTCGTCAGAGAGCCCATATTCCTTTGCCAGTTCTGCCATGCTGCCCTTTCCTGAAAGATACGCTTCTACTACCGCTATTTTCAATTCTGCGCTGTATCGTTTGTTCTTTTGTCTCTTTCTTGGCATAATAATAGTCCCCTTATTGTAGTCTCGAAATTTTTGCTATTTCGAGTGTCTACTCTAAGGGGACTATATCAATCTCCGAGCCGGGATGCTTTTTATGTATTCAGTTTTTTTCGGACACAAGCACGAAGCCATCCACATCCAGCACATGCAGGTCCGTGTTCTTGGCGCGTGCCATGAGCGTCTCTGCTTCCTCCTGCGCTTCGCGGAAATCGTAGATGAATACGCATTCCATATCGCACACGATCGTCAAGGCCGGTTCAACGGTCAGTGCCTGAGCCTGCGCCGCGAAAGCCATTGGGATCCCATCTGTTCTGAACTTCTGCATAACGCGCCAGCTGTCCGCCGTCTGGAACGCCTCCGTGATATCCAGAAGCACATCTTCGACACGAAGCAGGAGAACGTCCTTCTCCGCTGTCTCCGCTGTCTCCGCGTTCACTTCCTGCGTATCCTCCGTCTGCGAAGCCGCATCCTCTGCCGTTTCCCCGGCCGGATAGATGGCGTCCATCGCCGTCAGCGCCAGCATCTGCATCTCCGCGTCGCCATAGACGATCATCGTCAATCCGTTATGCCGCAGGATCAGCGACGCATCCGGGATCTGCCTCAGCTTTTCGATCAGCTCGTCCTGATCCACTGTATCGTTCTCCCTGAACAGGATCGCGTACTTTTCCTGTTCCTCGGACGGCGTCTGCGTGTCGGCGACAGGCGTTTGCGCATCCGCAGCAGCTGCATCGCCGTTTTCAGCAGGCTCTGTGCCCGCCGCTCCGGCATTCTCCGTCTGGTCCTCTGCCGTATTATCCGCACCGTTTTCCGGCATTGGCTCCGCCGTTTCCGTCAGCGCAGCCGGAGCCTTCGGCTGATTCGAGAACGCCATGAGCACAACTCCAAAGCCGTTCAGCGGTTCCGGACAATAGTCCCGCTGGATATTCTCGCCTGTGAAGGTCCACGCCATGCCGGACACCTTCTGGATCATTTCCTGAGTGGCTGTCTCGTCGTTTCCGTTCTGAGATCCCGGTGTATCCTCCGATACGGGCGTTTCCTCCGGCTCTTCCACCGGCTGCTCTTCCGGCTCCTCAGGCGTCTCCTCGACGGGCTGCGGCTCCTCCTGCGGGACCTGCTCCTCCGGAGCCTGCTCGGCTTGGGCGGTCTGCTCGTTCATGATCGTACCGTTGTCATTTCCGAGCCAGCCGATCAGGCTGGTCGTCAGCCAGCAGATCCCCGCGCCCAGCAGCGCGGCGATCAGGACCGGCAGCCACCATGGCTGCTTACGGATGAAGCGCGGCCGGTCGTCCTTGACGCGGCTGCGGCGCTGCGCGTCCTCGCCGAACTCGCGGTCATATTCGACGCGCATCAAAGCCTCCTCGGCGGTCTGACGCCTGCGGCGCTCCGTTTCCAGCTCCGCCTTCTGGCGGGAGATCACCGAATCCTGCTCCCGGAGCTTTTCCTGACACTCCGCCTTGGCCCGCGCCCGCTGCTGCGCGAGCTGCTGATCGAGCCGCTCGGCAAGCTCCTGCTCATGTTTGCGCTTCATGTTTTCCACATCAGCAGCCGCTTTCTGCTTCTGCTCGTCGAGCTGACGCGACGTTTCGCTCAGCTGATGCTCCGCTGTCTGCGCGCGTTCCTGCTGCTCAAGGATCTTCTTCCGGGCAGCTTCCTTCAGCTGCGCAGCGTTTTCCTGCTCCTGCCGGAGCTGCTGACCCAGCGCATCGAGCTTTGCGGTAAACTCCGTTGTCAATCTGGTCCGCTGCTGCGCTAACTCCGTCGCATGGCGTTCCTTCAAAATTCCGGAGACGCTGTCGCAAAGGCCCGGCACATCCGTTTCGCCGAACTGCGCGCCGAACTGGTACAGCTCTCCCACCTTTTTCTTCGTTTCGCTGTCCGCTGCAAGCTTATACTGCGCCGCAGCGGCGTCCAGCCAGCTGCTGAACTGGACGTTCTTCGGAAGAAGCCCCGGAAGCGCAGCGCGCAGCAGCTCCTTATACCACGGGATCTGCTGCCAGGACGGCTCATCCGCGAGCAGCCTCCGCAGATCCTCCAACGACCGGAGCGTTCCCTCGCCGTGCGAGGATATCCAGTTCTGGCAGTCCTGCAGGCTCGCAAAGAACGCCTGCGAACGCTGCAAAAACGCATTGCTGTCCTGATAATTCTCCGCGTCCGCGAACAGGCTCTGATATGCCTCGCAGCGCTTTTCCCAGCTCAGCTTGCTCCAGCTCAGGAGCACTTCCGTCAACGGCGTCTGCCGCAGCGGAGCGCGGTATGCTTCGTCGGAAAGGTCCAGAAGGATGTTCTTCCCGCCCTCGAGCGGCCGGATATCGGCGCTTGCGGGAAGAACAAAGACACAGATGCTGTTTTTCCGGCTGATCTCCGCGATATCCTCGACCGGATGGTAGGTGGCAAATCCGGTCTCCACTGCCAGCCGGGGCGGCAGCAGAGAATAGATCTGCGCCAGCAGCGCCAGCGCGCGGCGGTTGAAGCTGCGATCCTTCTCCAGCCGGAGGATCAGATTCTTTTCGCCCCTGCTCTCCAGCAGAACGGAGGCCGCGTAGAGCGCCGTTTGAAGGTCGGTGAATTCCGGCTGCACCTTCCGCGGTGCGGCGTCGAAATTGGGGGTGCGCGTCTTGTCGCGGAATGCCTTGACCTCCTGCCATGAGAGCAGATGTGTGCCGAACAGGAGATCCAGCGCGTTCACGCCCTTCTCCTTTCCGCGCATCAGCTCGCACGGGAACAGGAAGGTCTGGCTGTAGGTGCTGTTGCGTCCGCCGGGGCGATTTTCCGCGCCGGTCACGGACAGCGCGCAGAACGGCTTCAGCTCTGCCGGAAATTCCGGCAGCTTGTAGAGATGCATCGGCGCGTAGTGTATGGCGACCGGCTTATCGTCCGAGGGCTGCGCGGGATAATCCGGAAAATCTCCGAATGCGCGGAGGATATTCTGCGTCGTATCCGCCGTTTTTCCGCGGTCCGTTGCGCCGAGGGAGCCGAGGAAATCGGCCATGCCCCGGCTGCTCCAGAGAAGGCGGTATTCGCCCGAGGGGCTCGTGCCCCAGAGCATACTGTATCGATTCATAACGCTTCTCTCCTAATTCTGTTACTCCTTATGATTTTTTGAGCCGGGCAGCATGGCATGTACTCTGGCAGCCGTCAGCGCTGCCTTGCTTCCATGCGCCTGAACGAGCGCAACGTCCACATCGCCCGGATTTTCAAAGAGGATGACCCGCGCCAGTGCCTCCCGGAGGTCGTCGCTGCGGAGCGGCTTGTCCTTCCGGAACTGGAGTCTGGTGATGTAGTTCTCCGCCTCCTCCCAGCCGACGCTGTTGAAGGTCGCCTTATACCGGCCCCTGACCGGCGCGCAGCCGCAGACCATCAGGATCCATTTCATCAGCTGATCGACGTAATGCGGCCTCGAAACGCAGGCCTCGCGGCCATACTGCTCGATGTCGGCGCGCGTCGGCGCGTTATAGCCGTAGGCCGAGCAGCGGATGCCCGTTTTGAAGGAATCCTTCAGATTCTGATAATTGTCAAACTGCCGCAGAACGAACGCATAGGCAGGATTTTCCCGGATGCGTTCACACTCGCCGTAGAACATATGCGCCTGCTGGATCATGTTCCCGCGCGTGCTTCCGACCGCCGGGTCCTGCAGGAGCGACTGCTGCTCGATATCGCTGCACTTGGTGTAGACCACGATCAGAGGGATATGCGCGTCGCTCCTGCGGCCGTCGGCATGCAGCTTCTGCACGGCGTCGGCGGATTGCAGGGTCGCGTTGATCTGTACCTGCTCCTTGCCTTTCTTGCTGGTGTCGAAGCAGATCACATAGGCGTCGCAGCTCAGCGCAGTCGGGAATTTGTCCACCATATCCGCCGTGTTGATCGCGCCGGTATCCTCGTCAATCAGCTCGCCCGGAAGGTCGGTCAGCGTCAGAAGATGGAATCGGCCGCGGGCATCCTGAATGCGGAAGGTCGCGTTATAGGCGTTCACGCCCAGATTCGCCCCGGTCTTTTCCGGCGCGATTCCCTTTTCATACAGCTCAAGATCGGAATAGAGCGAGCGGTTGCGCTTTTCCAGGTCGCTGGACGCGCCGCCGGTCTCCGCGCTGCGGCTTCCGATTCAGAAGCTCGACCGTCTTGATCGAGCGGATCGGCTCCGTGCCGCCCCAGATCTCGGAGCTGAAATTCTCCAGCATGGCATTGCAGGCGTAATGCGTGAGCGCCAGCAGAAGGCTCGTCTTGCCCGCGCTCTGCGGCCCGAAGAACACGACGCGGTGATGCTTCGCCGTTCCCGCGTGCGCAAACACCGGATAGCCGCACTTCGGGCAGACACGCGGCTCGGCGGCCGCGTCGATAAACAGATTCGGCCACGCCCGGTATCCCGTCACGATCTGTGCGCCCTCATTGTCCTTCTCGCTGAGCATGGCGACCTGGAACTCACAGCAGCCGCCGTTTGCGAACAGGTTTTTCACGATCTCCAGATCGGCGGAAAGCATGGCCCGGGTCATGCCCATGTCCTTGTTGGATTCGTCCTTTCTTTGCAGCGCCAGCATGGCCTCCGACAGATGCTCCTCCGGCTGCGCGGGCATTTCCGGCTCTGGCTGCGGCGCGGCAGAGCCGAGGCCGAAGATATCATCCTCCTCCGGTGCAGGCGCGGCCTCTGCAAAGCTGTCAAAATCGATGGTGCCGACGTAATTCCGGACGTCCTCCAGCGTGATCCCGGCGATGGCCGGGTCGTTGAGGTTGTTGAAGTTGCTGACAATCTGGAAAAACTGCACAAAGGTCAGCTTCAGCTTTTTGAATCCGTCCTCCGTCGGGAAGCCGGTCTTGAACCACTCCTCCAACTCCGCAAGGCGCATACGGAATTTGAGAATATTGAATTTTTTGTCCTTGTTCTTGGTCAGGAGGTACTGCATGTCGAACAGCACCTCGTCCTGCGTAATTTTCCTGCCGCAGTTCGTGCAGTAATAATCGTAAGGCATTCTTTCTCTCCTGCTTCCGGCCGCAGCGCGGCCCGTCTCCCTGCTCTATGGGGTCACTTTCTCACAAGCTCATATGCGGCGTCGAAATACCGGTCTCCGCAAAGCTCGACTCTCTCCGGCCCGCATGGGAGCCAGACCAACTGCATTCCCTGATCCTGTTTCAGCGGCGCAGGGACCTTATACAGCGTCTCTCCGCCGGTCTTGGGCAGCGCCCAAAGGCGCGCCGTCGGGCATTCGCCGGAAATGCAGAGACACTGCGGGTCAGACGCGCTGACCGAATAGAGGAATCTCCTCCGCTCCGACTCCGGACGCGGAATGACCTCCTCCGTCCCGTCGTCTCTCCGCACCTCCAGCACCGCGCTGGCCGACACCTCGATTTTTGAGGTGTTCTCCGTGAACGGCTGATATTGTCCCGGCTTCACGTCCAGATCGAGCTGGACGCGGCGGTATGCCTGATCGTGTTCCTTTCGCACATAATACATGGTTTGCTCCACCCTTTCCTTCGCCTCACCCGGCGCTGCGCGCCGTGCAAAGGATGCTTGATGCCCGATATGCCGCGCACAGGCCGCGGGCGCTGCCCGCAGAGCCTGTCCGGCCTCTCTCAGATCTCCTGGATCAGATCCAGAAGGCTCGTCTCTGTGCAGTCCAGCAGCGTCAGCCGCAGCAGCTTCATCGGCGCGTTGTCCAGCTTCTGGATGCCGCCCATCTTTTCGTCAATGTAGAATTCCTGCACACTTCCGAAGCCCAGCGGGCTTCCGTCCGCCAACTCCTTCATCTCCGCACCGCGCAGCAGCAGATAGGTCTTGCTGACCGCGCTCGGCTCCGAGGTGTTGAACTCGCCGTTCAGCTGAAGCATCCCGGCGGCGGCGCGGCTGCGGAAGGTCCCCGCGTCGAGCTTGTCGCCAAGCTGTGCTCTCACCTTCTCCAGCTTCGTCCGGTTTTCACAGATCTTATCGAAGAAATATCCGTTCGGGAGGCGGTCATAGGCCGCCAGAAGCGCGTCGCGGTAAAGCTTTTCGCCCTTGCCCATCGCCGTCAGACGGGTCTGCAATAAGTAGGACTCGATCTCCAGCGCGCATCCGGTCTCCAGATAGCGCAGGCCGGGCAGCGGGAACGTGCCGCCGTATCCGCTCTCGGACGAAAGGCATTCCTTCATGCATTCCGGCCTTGCCGCCGCGCCAAGGCCAAGTCTGGACCGCGCGATCAGCTCCGGCAGCAGGCGGTCGGCCTCCGCATCACTCAGACGGAACATCTCCGTCACCGCCTCGGTCAGCGCCTCCGCCGTCCGTTTCAGTGCGCCGCCCGTCAGATTCGCGGCAATGTTATACGGCTCATATTTGCCCTGCATGGCCTTTTTCCGCTTTCCTCCGAACAGCCCGCCCTCCGGCACCCGCATGTCCGGGTGCTGCGGCTGACACAGGCCGTCGATGGGGAAGCGCTTCTCCACGTCCGCCTTCATCTCTCCGAGCTGCACCCGGAGATATTCCTTGAAGCGATCCGCTCCCTCCTCGCTGATTGAGGCCGTCAGCCTGCCGGCTTCCGCCTCGAGCGATTCACAGGCTCCCCGATCGTATTCCAGATGGGACAGGAAGCCCACGTCGTTGTTTCTGCAATGGTCCGCCGTCTCCGGAAGGAGTGCGGCCGGCGCGGGCTGGCGGCGCAGAAGGTCGAGCAGCAGCATCGCAGGCTGCCAGATCGACTGCGTGCCCGCGGCCAGCGCAGGTGAGGCCGTCAGCACCAGCTGTGTCTGGACCATATCGTCCATATTGTGCTCCACGAGCCGCTGGATGCTTCTGCGGGCCGGTGCGCCGGCGGACAGGCCGAGCGTCCCGCAGTATCCGAACTGGAGCGCCGCAACCACGCTGCATCCCAGCGCGATCTTGAGCCGTGCGGGGACCTTGCTCAGCTCCTGGAACCGCGCATCGTCAAGCTCGCCGGTCAGATCCAGAAATACGGCCAGAACGCAGAGCTTTCCCGCCATCGCCGAGATCCCCGCCGCCGCGATCTGGTCGCGGAATTTTTTCGTCAGGACGATCTCGCTGTCGTCCGGCTCGGCATCGATCAGGAACGATGTCATCTGCGAGAAGCGTTTTCCCCACTCTTCATGGATCGCTTCGCCCTGCGCTCCGGACATGGCGTTGATGCCGAGCAGCGTACATTCGATTTTTGAAATATTGTTCACGGCCATTGTCTTCGCCTCTTTTCCGTCCGCCGGAGCCCCGGCAGGCGGACGCATCGATATCAGTTTGCCGGGGGCTTACAGCTGCTCCCAGAGCATTGCGCGGAGGTAGAAGGAGCGGATGTCTCTGATCTGCGCCTCGTCCGTGATGTCCTTTCTCTTCATGGCCTCGAGGAAGGAGCCTCTGAGGTTGGCGTCCTCGCCCTCCGAGAGCATCGCGCCAAGCTCGTTGAGCGCCTCGGCCTCCTTCAGCACAAAATCGGACATTTCCACGCCCGCCATGATCGCCGCCTCGTCGAATTCCTCGGCAAGCTCGCCCAGTCTCCTGCGGGAGCGCTCGTAGGCCTCGTCGAAGCCGTCGCCCTGCATCTCGACCTGCTTCATCAGGCCGCTGAAGAGGTAGTAGGCGCTGAAGCCGTTCTTGATCAGGCGCGCACCCTTCGGGTTGGTCATCTCCAGCATTCTCATGCCGTTCGCGCCCATGTTGGCGATCGGCTTTTCCATGCCGTTCGCCAGCTTGAGCTTCCACATGCCGTTCTCGTCGCAGCGCAGGACCTGTCCGCGGATCATGAAGATCATCTTCGCGGGCTTCATTCTTGCAAGCACCAGCGCGTTTTCCTTCTCAATGATCTTATACCACGCTTCAAACTTCTGAACGGTATTGCGGATCTCGATCATCATCGGCATATGGGCGCGGAGCGTCCGCTCGACCCATTTCCATGCCCACTCCTCGGTGGTATGCGGGCCGGAGAGCAGGCCGCCCTGGCTCAGCTCCACAGCGCGGGAGATGTCCTCCAGCCGCCGCCCATTCTGGCTTGCGACAGCGTCCGCCAGCGCCATGCCGGTCGGCAGCAGGCCCAGCGCGTCGCGCGGCATGATCGACAGATCCAGCGACCAGTTGATCGACCGGTCGCAGTTGACGCGGTAAACGGTATACTGCTGGTCGCCCGCCTTCTTGCAGTACAGGACGCCGAGCTTTCTCGCCCGCTCGATCAGCTCCGCCAGCTTCCGGCGGACCTGACCCTCGTAGCAGACCGCGCCGCTGACCGGGTCGGGCTGCTTCGGATCGGTATTATAGCGCAGGACGGACGGATAGTCCTTCCACGGGGTGATCTCCGTATAGCGCGGAGCCTGTCCCGGCACGATCTCCGTCTCCACGTCCTGAGACATGCCGTGGAGCAGATCGTCAAAGCGCACCATATAGTTGTTTTCCCAGTCGCGCAGATCGTGGTCGCCCTGATCGGTTCCCTCGCTCTGGAGCCGGTAAAGCTCAAACGGCGCGGCAAGCTGATAGAGCTTGATGCTCTCCGCATCCTCGGAGGCGTAGACCTGAATGCCGGGGAAAGCGTTCTTGGCCGCCGTCTCGAGCGCGTTTGCGATCTGGATGCCGTCACTCGACAGCTTCAGAGAGCTGGGATACATGAGATACCGGTTGAAGTTGCTGCCGTCGATGTTCGCGCGGAGCATGATGCCGCTGGCCTGCACCAGCTTCTCCACGACCGCCTGTGCGAAGGTCGTATAGTCCGTGCCGGTCTCATTGATGGCCTCGAAGGTCTTTTCGATCGACAGGGCCAGCGTATCCGGCACGACGCTCTGCATGAGCTTGTCGAAGCGCTCGCGCGCAGGAACGGCCGTGCCCTCCTTGGCCAGCGCCGGCTTGCCGTCGCGCAGGACGACCATATTTTCCGGAATGCTCATCCACGCCGCGCTGTCCTCAAAGAAGTCCTGCACCATCTTCGTGCGGATCTCCTTGGCATTGACGGCACGGAGCTGCGCCTGCGCCTCGCGCAGGAGCCAGCCGTGCGACGCTGCGGAAACGGCGCAGAGGTTGATCTCCGTATCGTTGTCGCGTGCATGGCTGAACGTGCCGAAATCCTCGAGGCAATTGCCGTGCGCGGCATAAATATCGCTCATGGCCGCAAGCGTGTCGCCGAAGGCGCGCAGCTGATCGGCCAGCAGCGCTGCCGGGTGCAGGAACAGCTCATTGAACTTTCCGACATCGCCCAGCGCGAATTCGCGCCGCTTTTCAATGATCCTGGCCTGCTGCCACTTGTCATAGGCAAAGACCCACGCGCTCGCGGCCTTGGTACGCCTGCCGAGCAAACCCGCCAGATTCGACGCCTTATGGACCTCCTGCTGTGCGACCTCGAGATCCTTCGCCTTGGCCGCAGGCGTGTCCCAGCGGAACTGTGCGTCGAGGATGGTCTTACCGCCGCGCAGACGGCGGAGCATCGTTTCGATGCCGATGCCGCTGTTGTCACCGACCTTCGTGAAGCGGCCGTGATACAGATTGTCGAAGGCCAGCGGGCCTTCCTGCTCCACGAAGCTCTGCACATTCGTGCGATACGCCGTGAACGCCTTGGCGATCTCATTTTCCAGCGCCTTCATGGCCGCCGGGCCGATGCGGTCCTCAAAGGCCGCATTCAGTCGTCCCGGCATAGCGCCGACCTCGTGCTGGCGCTTATAGAGACTGTCCCACAGATTCTCGGCAGGCCAGCCGGTCGCCGCCATAAAGGAGAAGTCCGCCGAATGGATGGTCTGGAGGAGCGGCAGCACCGGTGCAAGGATCTCTCTGGCCTTGGCCGTGCCCTCCGTCGCGTTCATATAGTCGTCCACACCGCGGAACGGCAGCAGCGGCGCGCCGGACGCGATCATTTCATCGCGCTTTTCAACGCTCACCGGCTTGAAGCCTGCCTCTGCGCAGGCCTTGCCGACCACATAGGAGCGCACGATTTTCTTCGGCGCGGCGATCTGCGCAAAGCCGATCGCACCGTAATGGCGCGGGAACTCATGCCGCCAGCCGGCCGCCTCCGTCTCCGGGACGCCGGGCATCTGTTCCTTGACGCTCTGTCTCGGAATGACGTTGCTGAGGAACGAGGCCGTCAGGAAGGGGGTCCCGGAGGTCACGGACACGCCGGAAAGCAGGCTGATCAGGAACTCGGCAATGTTCTGTCTGGCGACGCGGCTCGCGTTTGCCGTTGCGCCGGAGACCGTGCCGATCAGGTACGGGATGTCATAGAACGGTTGTCCGCCGGTCAGCTCCAGCTCCGGAGCCGCCGGATCGTTATAGCCGAATTTCTCATTGTAGCCCGGCCGCATGGCGATTCCCTGATAATAGTTCAGCTCCTTCAGCGAGGCGTAGCCGTTGGCCTTCAGCTCCGCCGCATTGGCCGGATCGAGCGAGGTCAGCGTATCGGGCAGATACAGCATGGCGTAGATATGCAGATTGCCGACGCCCAGCGCCCGGCGGATAAGGGCCGGCATTTCCAGGAAGCCGCCGCTGCATGTGCCGCCGCTGACGCTGCCGATCACATAGACCTCATAGTTGCTTCCGCCAACGGTCGGGGCCAGCGTATTGGCCTTCAGATTCGCCAGCTTCTGTACGATCTCCATGTCCACCGCGCCGACCGTATCCCGGTCGTGGATCTTGAGCCGTCCGACCAGTCTCTTCCGGCTCGCGCCGCTGCTGTTCATATCCGGGACCTTCGCCATGACCTTCGGATCGGCAAAGCGCCGCCATGCCTGTGGATAGGCCATCGGATTCATCTTCCGGTTTTCTACACCGGGCCGCGTCGTCAGCACCAGCTCTCCCTGCTGGAGATACTTTGCGCGGCTCAGCTCCGTTCCGTCCGTATCGATCCCGAGGAAGCCGACATAGCTGCTCCAGGTGGGGTCGAGGCGATTCGTGATGACGCCCTTGACATAGTCCAGCGTCTGAATGCCGGTGCCGCCGAGGCCAATGAGGATCGTGCGATCCATGGTATTGGGCTTGAGAAGCGCCGCCGTGTTGAATAATGCACCGTCGGTCGCGTCGATCTCGTTTGCTGCAAGCAGGATCGGGTAATCCTCGCTCTTAAAGGACTGCATATTCGGCATGATTTTCTCTCCTCTTCTATATTTATTTATGAAATCCGCTGTTCAGGATCTTCGCTGTTTTCTCTTATCTCGCTCCGGCATAGCGCAGGCTGCACACCACGTCGGTCACGGTTCCCTCACCCTGGATCGTCAGACGCAGCTCGCCCATCGAAACGCGGCACTTGCCGCTGACCGGCAGGCCGTTATACTGTGCGGTCACGTTTGCGGGCAGCTTTTGCAGAACAAAGCCGCTGCCGAACGTAACGCCGCGCATGTGGATCTGGTTCATCGCGGGATAGAAGTTCAGCGACTCGCTCAGAAGGCCGCTCTTTTCCGCAAACGGCGCGATCTCATAGACGAGGTCCCACAGGTCGACCTGCTTGTTTTTTCTGCCGACGGTCGTATTGCTGGCGATGTTGAGGTTCGGCAGGTAGATGCGTCCGCCGTCGCCGTCCTCCAGATCGATCTCCCAGCTGCCCTTG
>ERZ857840.3050-NODE-3050-length-14854-cov-3.752281_pt1 | contig 14854 bp, 18 predicted proteins | sample MGYA00519760_ERZ857840 | MGnify/ENA primary metagenome ERZ857840 (study PRJEB31778, sample SAMEA3449371) | human gut metagenome | biome: human gut; feature: human-associated habitat; material: faeces | place: United Kingdom | collected 2010/2012 ... | reverse complement strand
ATGACCGGGGCGTAAAGATCGACACGGAGCTGGTGCAGCAGGCCATTGCCTGTGACCTGATGCTCTCGGACGCTATGAGTAAGAAAGCCTACGAACTGACCGGGCTTGAGAATCCCAACTCTGTGTCACAGCTGAAGTCATGGCTGGATGAGCGTGGCATCCCGATGGACACGCTTGGCAAAAAGGATGTAGCGCAGATGATCGAGGAACTGGACAAGAACGGAGTGGATGCCGAGGCAATGGATATGCTGAAGCTACGGCTTCAGATGGCGAAAAGTTCTGTGAAGAAATACCAGGCGGCAGAACGCTGTGTCTGCTCAGATGGCAGAGCCAGAGGGCTGTTCCAGTTCTATGGGGCCAGCCGCACAGGTCGGTATTCCGGCCGGAATATCCAGTTGCAGAATCTGCCGCAGAACCATATTTCCACGCTGGATGAGGCGAGGGAACTGGTGAAGCTGGGGTGCTTTGATATGGTCGAGACCATCTATGGTAATACCCCGGATGTGCTTTCCCAACTGATCCGAACCATGCTGATCCCAAAAGAGGGCTGTGAGTTCATCGTGGCCGACTTCTCCGCCATCGAAGCCCGTGTGCTTGCATGGGAAGCCGGGGAGGACTGGCGACTGGAAGCCTTTCTGGAAGGAAAGGACATCTACTGTGCCTCTGCCAGTCAGATGTTCCATGTGCCGGTAGTAAAGCACGGCATCAATGGAGAGCTTCGGCAGAAAGGAAAGGTGGCAGAGCTGGCCTGCGGCTATGGCGGTTCTTCCGGCGCACTCATCAGCATGGGTGCTCTGCAGATGGGTCTGAAAGAAGAGGAACTGCCGGAGATCATCGATTCCTGGCGGGAAGCCAATCCGAAGATCGTCCAGTATTGGTGGGATGTGGAGAAGGCGGCAACGCAGGCATTCAAGACCGGAAAGCGGCAGGAGATCGGCAAGCTGGCATTTGAGTTTTATTCCGGTACGCTCTGGATGCTGCTGCCTTCTGGCAGAAAGCTGGCGTATCTGAAGCCGAGACTGCAGCCGAACCGCTTCGGAAGGATGAGCCTGACCTATGAAGGAGTGGTGCAAAACCACAAATGGGCCAGACAGGAAACCTACTCCGGCCGGCTGGTGGAGAATGCGACACAGGCGATTGCCCGTGACATTCTGGCAGAAGCAATGGCCCGGATGGAAGGCTATGGCCTGAATATCGTCGGTCATGTTCACGATGAAGTCATCATCGAAGCCCCCAAGGATCGGTACACGGTGGATGAGGTCTGCAAGCTGATGTCCGTTAACCCGGAGTGGTGCAAGGATCTTCCTCTGAATGCTGCCGGATATAAGGGCAGCTACTACTTCAAGGATTAAAGGGGGAGCAAGATGCCTCATGTTCTGAAAATGAAGGACGGAAAACTTCTGACACCCTTTGGCATCCGGGATCTGCTGGATGCGGTGCAGGACTATGCCGGCGAGGAACTCCGCCGGGAGATCGAAAGCTATATCGATACCAATGTTGAGGACATTGATGACTATGAAAAGGAGTATGACCGCATGGAGCAGGACAATGAACGCCTGGCTGACCATCAGCGGTCGGTCCTCTGTGACATCCGGGACGAGGTGGATGCTCTGGACACACTCCTGCAAGATACCCGGCTGAACCGTAGACGTATGCAGGGAGCCGTTCGGATCATCCGGCAGATGATCAACCGGGAATTATAAGCACTTGTAGTTATAAAAACACGGCGTTTTTGTCGGAAGGACACGGACGCATAAACGGGCGTATAAATATGCGCCGCAGAGATAGAGAGGAAAATTGCTATGAAAACAGGAAGAAATTTGCAGGAAGTCCTGGTCGAACTGAACCGTCAGAATCAGGCAAAGCAGGATTTTATCAGTCCGGCGCAGGGAATGCGCCTCCGGGAGGATGGACAGACTTTTGAGATCAACCATCTTACGACCAGCCAGCAGGAAGTGTTCGGTACGACCTCGCTGTTCCATCGTCAGGTGGCATCAGCACTGGGTATCCCGGCCAAATACTATGATCTCATGCAGAAAGAAAAGCCGGAACTGCTGGCAGAGAATGTGAACAGCTGGTTTGCCGACAAGCCCAGTTCTTACATGGTCCGCTCGATGGACTATGGTGCCGGACAGGTGGCCCGTGCGCTGCTGTCGGAACGGTATCGCCGCATTGACAACATGGAGATCGCCACATCGGTGCTTCCGCTGTTTGCAGGTAACGACCAGTACGAGGTCATGTCTTGTGAGGTGACGGAGAACCGTCTGTACCTTAAGGTGGTCAACCACCGTCTGGAGATGGAAGTCCGCAAGGGTGATATCGTCCAGGCTGGTGTGATGATCTCCAACTCCGAGGTCGGTCTGGGAGCTGTGTCGATTCAGCCGCTGGTATACCGTCTGGTCTGCACCAACGGCATGGTGGTCAATGACATGGGTGAACGCCGTCACCATGTGGGCAGGCAGGCGAAAGCAGTGGAGGACAGCTTTGCACTGTATTCGGATGAGACGATGGAAGCAGAGGACAAGGCATTCCTGCTGAAACTCCGTGATACCACGATGGCTGCCATTGATGAGGCTCGCTTTTCCCAGGTGGTCGGCCGCCTGCAGGAATCTATGGCAGTGCCGATCACCGGCAGGGTACAGGATGTGGTGCAGCTGACTGCCCAGAGCTATGGCATCAATGCCGAGGAACAGGAAGGTATCCTCAAGTACCTCATTGAAGGCGGAGACCTTTCTCTGTATGGTCTGTCCAATGCGGTGACCCGTGCATCGCAGGATGTTGTTTCCTATGACCGTGCTACCACACTGGAGGGCATCGGCTGGCAGGTTGCCACGATGGAGCCGCAGCAGTGGAAGCAGATCAATCAGTGAGGCGGCAGTATGGAAGATGTCATTCACTGGATCACAGAACACAAAGAGGAAGGATCTCTGAACAGGAAAGTCAGCCACAGCCACCCGGACTCGACCGCCAATGAAGCCATCGGCAATGTGGTTCGGGAAGAGCGCAGGAAGAAGCACCAGAAAAGGAAACACCCGAAAAGGGAATGCCAGGAAAAGAAACGCCCACGCATCGGTGTCTGGCGGGCAGAGGAGGCGAAGCCGGATGAGGGAGAATGAAGTCGAAAAGCAGTTTGTGGAAGCAGTCAGGGCCGCCGGTGGGCAGGCCCTTAAATTCACCAGTCAGAGCATGAACGGTGTGCCGGATCGACTGGTTTTGCTGCTCGGCGGCAAGTGTGCTTTTGTGGAACTGAAAGCTCCCGGCAAGCAGATGCGTATCCTTCAGAGAAAACGCAGACTGCAGCTGGAGGCACTGGGCTTCCCGGTATTCTGCGTAGACCGCCCGGAACAGATCCAGCCTGCTATCCATGCGTTGATTTGCTGGAAACCGGGCGAGCCTATCCCACAGGGGATCGGGGCGAAGATCCCGGAGATGCCGGAAGTTACGCTGCCACAAGGAAATACACAAAGCGAGGAGCTGGAAACACGGGCACAGGATGCCGGGGAGGAGGTGATGCCCAAATGAAGTTCATTCCACATGATTATCAGAGCTACTGTACGGAGTATATCAAAACACACCCAGTCGCAGCCCTTTTTCTGGATATGGGCTTGGGTTAAGGAAAGACCGTTATCACATTAACGGCCATCAAAGACCTTATGCTGGAGACCTTCGAGGTCAGCAAGGTCCTGATCATTGCGCCGCTGCGTGTGGCCCGTGATACGTGGCCGGCAGAGATCGAAAAGTGGGATCATCTGCAAGGTCTGGATATTTCTGTCATCGTAGGTGATACAAAGACCCGCATTGCAGCACTCCACCATCCGGCGATGATCTATGTCATCAACCGTGAAAATATCAAATGGCTGGTGGAGTATTATGAGAAAAACGGAATGCGCTGGGATTTTGGCATGGTCGTGATCGATGAGCTTTCATCGTTCAAGAACTACCAGTCCCAGCGTTTTAAATTCCTGCGGAAAGTCCGCCCGTATGTGAAACGATGGGTCGGATTGACCGGCACCCCTTCTTCCAATGGTCTCATGGATCTTTGGGCGGAGATCGGGATTCTGGATGGCGGTGAGAGACTCGGCAAATTCATCGGTCGGTATCGGGAGGCTTATTTCAAAGCCTCTTCCATGAATCCATCCACCGGTGTTGTGTTCCAATACAAGCCCAGAGAAGGAGCAGAGGAGCTGATCTACCAGAGGATCTCGGATATCACGATTTCCATGAAAGCACTGGATTACCTTCATATGCCAGACTGTATTCCAAGTCGGTACGAGGTGGAGATGAGCGCACCGGAGCGAGAACTCTACGATATGCTTCGGAAGGACCTGTTGATCCCGCTGAAAGATGGTGACATAGATGCTGCCAATGCCGCATCACTGACAGGAAAGCTGTTGCAGATGAGCAATGGTGCTGTCTATGACGAGAACGGCAGAGCACGAGTCATCCATGACCACAAGCTGGAAGCTCTCGAAGACCTGATCGAAGCGGCCAACGGACAGCCAGTGCTAGTGGCCTACTGGTTCAAGCATGACCGCCAGCGAATCATGGAGCATTTGGCAAAGCAAAAGATTCCGGTACGAGATATCAAGAGCAGTACTGATATCAGGGATTGGAATGCCGGGAATATCCCGGTGGCCCTGATCCATCCGGCATCAGCCGGACACGGTCTGAACATCCAGCAGGGCGGGCACATCCTAATCTGGTTCGGATTGACATGGAGCCTGGAACTGTATCAGCAGACCAATGCCAGACTCTGGCGGCAGGGGCAGACGGATGTGGTCACCATCCACCACATTATCACCAAGGACACAGTGGACGAGGATGTTATGGCGGCTTTGGAGCAGAAGGACATGACACAGGAAAAACTGATCTCAGCGGTCAAGGCACAGCTGGGGAGATAGGAGAGAATATGAAAAAGTATCTGTTTTTGAATGCAGAGGACCGCCGCCCGGCAGAGGAGAGCGATTATCGTTATAAAAAATCCAAGCCGGTAACGGCAATGAAAGCAAAAAGAGACGAGGAGGGATTCTTCATCCCCTGGGCAATGTTCCGGCCGATTGGCGAAAAGGGACTCCTTTGTGAGCTCTTTGGCACGAGTCCGATCCGCAGGGCAGCAGACCTGCGGCTGAACCGGGATCTTCTGATGAAGGAAGCCTATGAGCATGAAGTGGAACTTCTGATGTGCCATATCCGGGCAAGCGAGATCTGGATGCAGCAGGAATTCTGTAAGGAAGAACAGACCATGGAACTGTATCAGAAATCCAAGATCCAGAATATGCCCAAGCTCACCCCGGATGGGAAACGAAAGATCCTGTTGGATGCAGTCACGTGGAAATACGACTGTGTCCAGCAGTACAAAAAGATCTGTTTTCAGTTCGCAGAGGCGGTCATTGCAAGGGAAAAGAGCCAGAATCTGGGGAATACGAACCGAGATCATTTTATTGAGCAGTTTATCAAGAACGCAAATGAACTGCCGGAAGCAAACCGCCGTTTGCTGGATCTTTTGTATGAGACGGCATGGCACACGATCTATGTTTTCAAATACGGTATTGCTCCGGAGAAGGTGCCGGCTCCCTGGTATGACAGGATGGGAGGCGTTGAAAAATGAGCAGAGTAAGAAATGCTGCAATTGCCGTCAGTGAAAATATGGCCTGCTATGAGAATCTGGCAAACGCCATCATCCTGCAGGCGGTCAAGGATTATAAGCGGGTACTTCACCGGCTGGGTGCCAATCCAAGGAACCGGGATGCGATGCACGAGAAAGAAAGATTGGAACGATTCTTTCACTCTCCGTGGTATGAGGCACTTACAGATCTGGATGCAGACCGCCTGATCGAAGGGGTGCAGGAGCGGGTGCTTCAGGAAGCAGCCAAGCGGCGAAAGAAGAAAGCCACCGGGAAAGCGTCCGGATAAAAATCAATCGGATCGGTCAGAAAGGAGGACGAACTATGGCTGAGGAAAAGAATGTGGCAACTGTCACAAAGCCTGAACAGGTGGATTGTCTGGAGTTGGTCAAAAAACTGGCCGATTCCTATCGTTGTTTGATCCGCAGGCGGGAACTGCTCCGACAGCAGTATGAAGAATCGAAGTCATGGTTTTACACGAAGGATGAGATCGTTTACAAGTTGTCGCAGGGCGCACATGAGGAATCCGAACGGGTGCAGACAAGCGGCTTGTCAAACCCAGTGGAACGCACGGTCCTTAATTGCGATAAGGTGCTGGCATCCATGAACCGGGAAGTGCAGACACAGCGCACGGAGCAGTTTCTGGAGCCTTACTATGAGGTTTGTGAGCAGATCGAACTCTTTGAGATCGGGCTTCGCAGTCTGCGCGGCCAGACCCGGCTTGTGGCGGAGCAGTTGTTTGTGGATGGGAAGAAGCAGTCGGAGATTACGGGGGCGGAAGGGAAATTGCTGACCCGGAGAACGGTAGTCCGGGAGAAAGAAAATGCCCTTATTGGAATGGCCGACACAATTGGCCGCTATCAGAGGAGGTGATACGGAATATGAAACAGGAAACAGCAGAGGACATGCTGGATTTTGCAAAAGAAGTCTGCCAGAAATACAGCAGGGTAAAAACGCTGGCGGAGGAAACACAAGTGCAGTGGAGGCGGGATCTTGAAATGGCTGCGGATTCTAAATATCCGGGTGAAAAGGAAATGTATGACCGGCAGGCAGAAGAAAGCCTTGCAAGGTATACAGCTTTAAGAGAGTGGTTTAAGCTGGCTGATGCAGCGGCGTTTCGGATCAGAGACAGTAAGGCACAGGTCGTTGTGAGACAGCACTGTCTGGACCGGATTCCTCTGAAAGCAGTCGAATTTGAGAATGGGAAGCACATGGGAAAAACAGCCGTCTTTTATCATAAAAAAATCGGGCTGCAGCAGTTTTCAGAAGAGCTTCTCTTCAGCAAGGAGCAGATGCGGCAGCTGGAAAAAAAGTTCTGCAAAAACTGAACTTTACGAACGGAAACGAACCGTTTTTGAACTTTTCCTTCTTAACTGTACATCGGTTTTTTGCTATACTTTAAACTAGAAAAATAGGAAAACAAAGGCATAAAGATACTGGAAAGCATCCGGTGTTTTTATGCCTTTTTACATTTACGGCCGCTATGAGGATTCCATCTTCAGCGGCCTTTTTGCTATCAAACTGGAGGTGAGATCCCAATGGGGAGAAAGAAAAAGAATGCCCGGTCAGCAGCACATGGACGAAAGATCCACGTTAATAAATACATCAATCAACGAGGGAAGACCAAGAAAAGGGCAGTAGCATCCTGCCAGCCGGCACTTAATAGAGTGCCGATTCAGGAGATGCCGCTTACCAGATGGCCGGTACCAAAGATACCGAAGCAGTATGAGATCTGGTTTGCAGAACTGGGGAATCATTATGGCACTTCGGTGCAGAGCGGGAACCGCCCGGTGCTGGTTATCAGCAACGATATGGCAAACCGCAATTCTCCGATCATCACGGTGATTCCGATGAGTTCCAAGCTGAAGAAGCTGGAGCTGCCGGTACACATTCCGGTCACCGGGAGAGACTGCGAAATGCTCCGGGATGAGTGTCTGGAAGAATCCATTCTGCTGGTGGAGCAGATCACGACCATTGACAAGATGGTCCTGTGCAACCGGCTCTGCCGTGTGACCTCGGCCAAGAAAAAGCAGGAGATCGAAGCTGCTGTTAAAAAGCAGTTTGCGATGCAGGCTTGCATGGGAAGGGAGGCGCAGGCATGATGGACATCAAGAACATTCCGGGCAAGCTGAAAACGACCTGCAGCTTCTGTGTCTGGAAGTTTGAAAAGCGCAATGGCCAGAAGACCAAGATGCCATTTAACCCGGCAACGGGGGAACGGGCGAGGATTAATGACCTGCGTACATTCTCAGATTTTAAGAATACCCTCGTCACTTATGCAATGGGCGGCTATGACGGTATCGGTATTGCTGTTGGCAACGGAATCGGAGCTTTTGATATCGACCACTGTATCCGGGAGGATGGTACGCTGAACGATACGGCGGATACCGTCCTTTCCATCTTTCCTACGGCTTATGTGGAAAAATCTCCGTCCGGCAAAGGACTGCGAGGTTTCTTTTGTGTGCCGGAAGACTACGTCTATGACAAGACGGTCTACTACATCAACAACCGCAGCAAGGGTCTGGAAGTGTATATGCCCGGTGCGACGAACCGCTTCGTCACCGTAACGGGAGATGTTTACCGCACAGGGGAGATCCCGAACGATGAAACCGCAATGACGACACTGTTGGACACGCTGATGAAGCGAAACAAGCAGGTGCAGCAGACTCATTTCCAGCACCATTCGTACTTGGATGATGAGGCTGTCATCGCGCACGCCAATGAAGCCAGCAACTCGGAAAAGTTCAAAAAACTCTTTGCCGGTGACTGGGAAGACCTCTATGGCAGCCAATCAGATGCAGATATGGCATTACTGTCGATTCTGGCATTCTGGTGTGGCTGTGATGAGGAGCAGATGGACCGTATCTTCCGTACTTCCGGTCTGATGCGTGACAAGTGGGACAGAAAACAGGCTGGTTCGACCTACGGCGCGATCTCTATCCGCAATACCGTCAATACCTGTTCGGCCGTCTATATGCCGGTCAACGCACAGGATATCGTGGATGAGGAGTTTTCCAAGCTGGATGAGGATGACTATATTGAATTCCAGCCGGATCTTACCAAGATCACGATCACGCTGGAGGAAATGGCACCGCACACAAATGCCCGGTATGGCAGAAATGAGATCGGCATGGGCAATATGTTTGCGGATTATTTCAAGCAGATTGCCCGGTACAACAGTGAACGTAAAGGCTGGTATGTCTATGACGGATCTGTCTGGCGGCCGGACAAAGGCAATCTCAAGGTGTCGGAACTGGCAAAGCTGCTGGCTGACAAGCTGTATGTATTTGCCCTGACGATCACCGAAGAGGATGCCAGGAAGCGGTTCATCGACCGTGTCCGAAAGCTGCAGCTGCGTAAGAATCGGGAAACAATGCTAAGAGATGCCATGTCCGTGTATCCGATCTCCATGCAGGCATTTGACAGGAACAAGTATTTCTTCAACTGCAAAAATGGAACGCTGGATATGAGGACACTGGAATTCAGGGAACATCGGCCGGAGGATTATCTCACAATGGAATCCGGTATTACCTATGACCCGGATGTAGACTGTCCACGCTGGCACTCGTTTATCAAGGAGGTCATGTGTGGAGATGCAGATCTGGCAGACTTCCTTCAGCGTTCTTTGGGATACGCCCTGACAGGAGATACCTCGCAGGAGTGTATGTTTATCCTTTACGGAGCCACTTCCCGAAACGGCAAAGGCACTGCAATGGAAACGTTCCTGAAGATTATGGGCGACTATGGAAAGACATCGAATCCGGATATGCTGGCAGCTAAATTCCGTGGTGGGAACACAGGCGGGCCTTCGGAAGAAGTGGCTCGTCTGGTCGGCTCCAGATTTGTAAATATCTCTGAGCCGGAGAAGAAGATCACATTTAATGCAGCTCTCGTAAAAAGAATGACCGGCAACGATACCATCAACGCCCGATTCCTAAATGAGAACAGCTTTGATTTTGTGCCGGTGTTCAAGATTTTTATCAATACGAACTACCTGCCTAATGTCAATGATATGACCTTGTTCCAATCCGGCCGACTGAAGATCATCCCATTTAACCGTCATTTTGAAGAGGGAGAACAGGACCAGGGGCTGAAGGGGCAGTTTGCGAAGCCGGAGAACCTGTCAGGTATTTTCAACTGGTGTCTGGAAGGGTACAAAAAGTTCTGCCAGCGGGGTTTGGAACTTCCGCGGGCTGTCACGAAAGCCACGGAAGATTACAAGGATGATTCTGATCGGATCGGGCAGTTCATTGAGGCGTGGCTTGAAAAAGAGGAAGGATCGGAACTTCGGACGGCGGCAGCATACCAGCTGTACACAAAGTGGTGTGAAGAGAACGGGTATTCCTCGGAGAACCAGAAGAACTTTAAAAATGCTATCGGCGTGCATTTCAAAGTGGTCCGAAAGCGACCCAAAGGCGGTGGCGGACAGACTACGCTGATCATGGACTGCAAGTTCAAGGAAGTAGAAGATGGTGCGGAAGACCTGACGGTACAGGACGCATATAAGCCAAAGGACAGTCTTTTGTGACCTTTTTTTCTGATTTTGGGTGCTCTGTAGCATGTAGCTGGTTTGTAGCCGAGATTTCATAACCTTTTTATTATTACTTTCTTTTATAGCTTTCTTATATAAAATTCAGCTACATGGTTGCTACATGCTACATGAGTTGAGAAGAAGAAAGGAAAATAAGAGAATGAACGGAAACCATGAACTGAGACAGGGCAGGCAGTTTTTGTGGGGGCCTATTTGTGGGCAAGGGCAAAGGCAGCCTGCTTTGTGATACATGAAAGAGAGGACAGAACATGAGTAAGATCATCACTTGTGAACAGGTCAGCAATGGTCATCCCGATAAGATCTGTGACCAGATCGCAGATGCCATTGTGACCGACATTCTCCAGCATGACAAGACCGCCCGTGTGGCAATCGAGTGTCTGCTGAAAAAGAGCCAGCTTTTTATTGCAGGCGAAGTTACTACCGATTACCAGCCAAACTACCACCAGATTGTCCACGATGTGTTCAACCGCATCGGTGCCGAAAAGCTGGGGTGGAACCTGACTGAGCTTCTTCGCATCGGCATTCTGGTGGACAAGCAGTCCCCGGACATTGCACTTGGTGTGGATAAGGGCGGAGCCGGTGACCAGGGAATCATGTACGGCTACGCCACCAATGAGACAGCAGAGCAGATGCCAATTCCGTACATGGTCGCCACCAAGTTTCTGCAGCTGCTGAAGAACCATCCGTCCAAGATGTTCCGGGCGGATGCCAAGGCACAGGTCAGTTACGACTACGACACCGGACGCATCACCACCTTCCTCTGCTCCGTGCAGCACAGCCCGGATGTGGAGGTCAGCGACTTCCGGCACATCATCGAATCCATGATGGTGCTGGCCGCCTGCGAGTACGGTCTGGATGGTGACTTCACGAAGCTGGTCAATCCGACCGGCCGTTTCGTGCTGGGCGGCAGCTATGCCGACTGTGGTGTGACCGGCAGGAAGCTGGCGTGTGATACCTACGGTGGCATCGGTCGCATGGGCGGCGGTGCTCTGAGTGGGAAAGACCCCACCAAGGTGGATCGTTCCGCAGCATACATGGCACGGAAGATTGCCAAGGACATCGTGCAGGCGGGCTACGCTGACAAGTGCGAAGTCCAGCTGGCTTACGCCATCGGTGTGGTACAGCCGGTGGGTGTGGCTGTGGAGTGCTTCGGTACGGAGCATGAAGCACTGGACTTCATCCAAGCCTACATCCAGGACAGCTACGACCTGACTCCGCAGGGTATCATCCAGCGGCTGGGTCTGCTGGACGTGGACTACAACAAGGTCAGTGCTTACGGTCACTTCGGCAAGGCTGGTCTTCCGTGGGAGGACTGACCCATGCCGTACAGACCAAAGACACCGTGCCATCACCCCGGCTGCCCGGAGCTGGTGGAAGCCGGCCGGCTCTACTGTGAGAAGCACCTGTCTCTTCACCCGGAAGTTACACGCCCAGCGGGTAAGCGTGGATACAACAGACGTTGGCAGAAAGCCAGGAAGTCGTATCTCGAAGCACATCCGCTTTGTGTGCAGTGCGCCAAGCAGGGCAAGTACGTCCGGGCAACGGTGGTGGATCACATCATTCCGCACCGTGGTGACCAGAAACTTTTTTGGGACCAGAATAACTGGCAGTCGCTCTGCAAGAGCTGCCACGATCAGAAGACGTTGACTGAGGACATCAACCCGACCTACACCTACTGACACCCCCACCGGGGCCGGGGTCGCTTCTCTACGGTGAAGTCACACGGAGACCGGTGCGCCCTTTTCTGTGAAAAACCGCAAAATTGATAGGCCGGGGGTCAGAGGATTAACGGCGCAAAATGAAACAGGAAAATGTACAGGCATCGGAGCTTCGGTTTCGGTGCCATTCTTTTTCCCCGAAATGAACCAAAGTGTGTGAAACTTCTCGAAAACAGGGAGCTTTCGCACATTTTAGCTTGTTCCGGGAGGAGCGAGGGCGAGCGGGAATCGGCCGCTGCAATAACAAACCAACCTGGCGGGGCGGTGCCGATTTCCACTTCGCCGCTTTTCGTATGAATTATGAGATTTTTCTAAGAAACCGCCGAAGAAACGGCGAAAAATGAGAGTGAGGTGAGGGCAGATGGATGATTACACGGCTGAGATGATAAGGGACATGGCTTTTTCGTTCTGCCCTCAGTGCGGTACAGCCATTGTGCCGAATCATAAAGGCAGACCGAGAAAGTTCTGCTCACCGGAATGCCGGTCACGGTGGAACAACACCCACCCAAAGCCGGAAAACTGGAGAACAGTGCGGTCAAAGATCTGTCCGGTGTGCGGCAGGGAGTTTTCCTACCGGCATCAGTACGGATTAGAACGGAAATATTGCAGTCGGGCTTGTGCCAACCGGGGCAGAGGAAAGGAGGCAAAAGATGCAGCCATTGAGTATTGAACGGGATGTCAGAAGAAATGGCATCCGTATGGATTGTGTTTTTGAAGGAATGGCGTTTGATGCGGCCAGGGAGCAGGTGAGGACGCTGCGGCTTTCTGGAACGAAACTTTCTCAGATCGCAGAGCAGACGGGAATGCCTGTGGAACAGGTGATGGATTACTGCCGGGAACTGGGATTGCCGGAAATGGGAAGCTGCCATCTGGTGCCGCCGGGCCGAATGAAAGAACGCAGATGTCCAGTCTGTGGAAGAATCATCGGGCAGAGTGGAAGAGGTGCACCGAGAAAATATTGTTCGGATGAATGCTATGCCGAATATGAACGAAGGAATTATAAACGGGAAAAGGCTGGCAGGGTAGCATTCTGTCAGAACTGTGGCCGTCCGTTTACGGCAATCTGCGAAAGCAGGAGTCAGCGGATGTTCTGCAGCAGAAATTGTTATTTTGAATTTCGATATGGAATGAAGGAGGCGAAGGAGCATGAGTGAAAAGGTGATCGGTGTGTACCCGTTGTTCAACACCGGGGGTATTTGTGTACATGCAATCGACTTTGCGGAAGATAAGGTCCTGGCATCTGTGAACGGGGAAAACCCGGAATGGTGCGAGATGGCAGAGAAACCGCAGCCAGAAGAAGATGGTAGTGAAATGGAGTCGGGCTTTTTGTTCGGCTCCTTTTTCGTGCCGTTCTCCGGGGTCATGCGCATGTGAATCTGAATTAGGAGGGCTTACATGAAAGCGACTGCTGAACTGAAGATGCTGCCGGTGTCCGTACTCAAGCCGGCTGCATACAATCCCCGGAAAAAGTTGAAGCCGGGGGATAAAGAGTACGAGAAAATCAAGAACTCCATCACGGAGTTCGGCTTCGCAGATCCTTTGGTGGTCAATGCCGACATGACGATCATCGGCGGCCATCAGAGACTGACTGTTGCAATGGAACTGGGATACACAGAAGTGCCTTGTGCGGTGGTGGACATCGACAAGACCAGAGAAAAAGCTCTGAACATCGCACTTAACAAGATTACGGGTGCATGGGATGATTCTCTGCTGGCTGACCTGCTCAAGGACATCGAAGATTCCAACTTCGACCTCGGCAAGACAGGCTTTGACCCGCCTGAGATCGAGACGCTGTTCAACAAGGTCCACAGCAAAGAGGTCAAGGAAGATGACTTCGATGTGGAATCCGAGCTGAAGCAGCCGTGCTTCTCCAAAGAGGGCGACCTCTGGCATCTGGGAAAGCACATCGTTCTGTGCGGCGATTCCACTAAGGCAGAATGCTACGATACCCTGATGGAAGGTACCAAGGCAAATCTGGTTCTTTCCGATCCTCCTTACAATGTGGATGTGGAAGAAACGGCCGGTAAGATCATGAATGACAACATGGGCGATTCGGAATTCTACCAGTTCCTTCTGGCAGCATTCCAGCAGATGCATGGGCATCTGGCGGATGACGGCTCCATCTACATCTTCCATGCAGATACGGAAGGGCTGAACTTTAGAAAGGCATTCAAGGATGCCGGGTTCTACCTGTCTGGGTGCTGTATTTGGAAGAAGAATGCTCTGGTGCTGGGGCGCAGTCCTTACCAGTGGCAGCACGAACCGTGTCTTTACGGTTGGAAGCAGAAGGGGAAGCACCAGTGGTATTCCGACCGAAAGCAGACGACCATCTGGGAGTATGACCGGCCGAAGTCCAACAAGGACCATCCGACCATGAAGCCCATCGGTCTGATGAGCTATCCCATCCGAAACTCCACCATGACCAACGGCATCGTCCTTGATCCGTTCCTTGGAAGCGGCTCGACCCTGATCGCCTGCGAAGAAACCGACCGTGTGTGTCGGGGCATCGAACTGGACCCGAAGTTCGTGGATGTGATCGTGAAGCGTTATATCGAACACAGCGAGGGTCACTACGATGATGTGTATGTCATCCGTGACGGTCAGAAGCTGAAGTTTGAGGAAGTGGCGACCTTCGAGCCGGAAAGGGAGGTCGCTGATGGAGAATAAACAGCTGACCCTCGGCAGCCTCTTTGATGGCTCCGGGGGTTTTCCATTGGGCGGACTTTTGACCGGGCAGATCACTCCGGTGTGGAGCAGTGAGATCGAGCCGTTTGCCATCCGGGTCACGACCAAGCGTCTGCCGCAGGTGAAGCATTACGGAGATGTGTCTGCCATCAGCGGTGCGGACTTGCCTCCTGTAGACATCATCACTTTTGGCAGTCCCTGTCAGGATATGTCCATCGCGGGTAAGCGGGACGGTCTGGATGGTTCACGGTCCAGCCTGTTTTACGAAGCAATCC
>ERZ857840.3046-NODE-3046-length-14877-cov-2.686614_pt1 | contig 14877 bp, 12 predicted proteins | sample MGYA00519760_ERZ857840 | MGnify/ENA primary metagenome ERZ857840 (study PRJEB31778, sample SAMEA3449371) | human gut metagenome | biome: human gut; feature: human-associated habitat; material: faeces | place: United Kingdom | collected 2010/2012 ... | reverse complement strand
TGCCAATGATTTTATAAATATTATTGCAACTGAATATCTGAATTAAATACAGGTAAAATAATGTGACATTATCATAAGTTAACAACAAATCGGGATATGCTGATATTGGCATATCCCGTTATTTATGTTAAAATATTATTTATATGATACCAGAGGCTCAATGTCTAAAACCCCTAGAGTACAGGATACAGGAGGGCACAGCACGAAACAATCCGCATGTATCATAATTCTGATTTTTTTAAATTACTAATAACAGAAAGAGGTATAACATGGAAAATGTATTTGTAATGAACCCCCCACTTATCAAACATAAAATTTCCCGCCTGCGCAACAAAACAACAGGCACTAATGAATTTCGGGCACTTGTTGAAGAAATAGCCATGTTAATGGGCTATGAAGCTTTAAGTGATTTACCTACAGAAAATGTAGAAATTGAGACCCCGATAGAAACTTGTATGAGCCCTGTTCTTTCAGGAAGGAAACTCGCTGTTGTTCCTATTTTGCGTGCCGGACTTGGCATGGTGAGCGGAATTACAGCTCTTGTTCCGACAGCAAAAATCGGTCATATCGGCTTATATCGTGATGAAGTAACACATGAGCCGCACGAATATTACTGCAAACTGCCTGACCCGATATCAGAGCGTTTAATCGTTGTAACAGACCCGATGCTTGCAACAGGCGGTTCTGCCGTTGAAGCTGTCGATTTTATCAAAAAACACGGTGGAAAAAACATCAAATTTTTATGTATAATTGCCGCTCCGGAAGGAGTTAAGCATTTCCACGAAAAACACCCTGATGTACAGCTCTACATCGGCTGTCTCGACCGCGAACTTAATGAAGACGCATATATATGTCCGGGACTTGGCGATGCCGGAGACAGAATATTCGGGACTAAATAATAACATAACAAAACAGTGGCATTTCTCACAACTAATGAAAATGCCACTGTTTTTATGTAATATATTATTTACAAAATTACTTTTGCAGGAAATGCTGCTCAAGCTCTGCTGATTGTGAAGATATATTGTCTATTTCTGTAGAAATATCATTTATCGAATTATTTTGTGCTGTAATTGTATCTGCTATATTTTGTATTGTAGCAGAATTTTCTTCAGTTGTAGCAACAAGAGTTTCTATTTCGTTTTGTATAACCCCAAAATGCTCCTTAACATTTTCTATTATCTCAAATTCTTCTTTAACTATCTCGTTTGCATCATTTGTAGCACTGTTTATGTTGTTAAAATAATCTAACAGGCCATTAACTTTCTCTACACTGTATGCAGCCGCATCTGTTCCTGCAGTAATCTCCGCAGAAATCTGACCTGTAGTCTCTGTAAGCCATTTTAAAATACCATTAATATTGTTTGCTGCACTTGCACTCTCTTCAGAAAGTGAACGAATTTCATCAGCAACAACTGCAAAACCTCTTCCATGCTCTCCGGCTCTTGCTGCCTCAATTGATGCATTAAGTGATAACAGATTAGTCTGTGATGCAATTGAATTGATTTCTTCAAGACTTGTTGCAATTCTGTTCATTTCTGTTAAAAGAGATTCTGTTGATTTATGCGCTGACGCAACAGTCTCTTCCATTGAAATAATAGAATTTTTTGCAGTATATACTGCATCATTTCCAAGCTTTACTGCGTCCTTAACTTTATCAAACCCATTATCAAGTCTTAAAGCAAGTTCGTAGTTACGATTAATTTCTCCGGTTGCGGCATGTATTTTATCCATAACCTTCACTGTTGACTGGGCGGTATCATCTACGACCTGCCCCATCTGTGTTGCCGCAGTTTTCACATTATCACTGCTGTCCGCAAGCTGGTGAATTGTCTGCATGCTTTTATTTATTGTTTCATTCAAATTAACAGATATTTCATTGGCAACTCCTGTATTTTCACGAACAAGCTCGAGCATTTTTTCTGTTTTCCTTACAGTCTTTGCTCCTCTTTTTGTAGCCATGTACAAAATAACCGCAGTTATCGCAAACAACAAAATTCTTGATATAACGCCGGCAAGTGTTGTATTTACTCCTGCTATAGTCTGTGGATTAATAAACATAAAAAGAATTGAAACAACAGTAAACGGAACTGCAAACCGTATAATTACCGATTCTATAAAGTACAATGTTGTCATTGCAAGAAGAACAAAATTTGCCAGATAAGGAATCGAATTACCTCCCATTGAAAAAGAATACAGCAGTGTTCCTATAGCTGGCGGAAATACTAAAAACAATGCTTTCTTATCGTCCGGCATATTAAGAAAATACCCTATCGTTGATATAATACCTGATGCTGCCAATATGGCAATACCCTGTAAACCTCTTCCTGATATTCCGTAGCCCAATATAGTTACCATACACAAAGCAAATACAGAAAACCATATGACAATTAAATTCTGTCTGTGAATTTTTTTCATATAAACTCCTCCATTATATTTTACTTTAGATGCCTATTTTATCGTAAAATCATAATTCAACTCAGATTCCTATATCGAAAACCTGACATCTTAAATATCTTATATATTATTATATTTTCTAATCAGTATCAAGCATTGTACATATTTTTGATAATTTTTCTGCATAATAAAACTGTTGCTTTAATTACTCATTACATAATATATCTTTACATTATTTATTGGAGGAATCTATTGTGTATTTTGATATAAAACAAAACTGTAAAATCTGCAGCAGTGAACAAATTCCCGTCAGGAATTTCATAGCATACTTAAAAATGTCTGACAGAAACAAAATCAAATGTGCAAATGAAAATCTTGTAAAAATAGTCGATATGTATAAAGAACTGCCTTACACAAGGGCAGAATTTTTTGATGGCGTACTATATGGAAGCATTTTTATTCCAATGCTGCTTAATCATGAAGATATACACATTATTTTTGTGATGGATAAAGAAAAACTTTATCTTATTTCAACTTCTGATATTATAGAACAAAAACTTATAAGTTCTATAAAACTTCGTCATGACAATATGACTGACCCGGGAACTGTACTGTATTATTTTTTTGAGCAGTTAATTGATGATGACCTGGAAAAAATAAATGTTATACAGGACCATTTATCACAACTGGAATCTCATATTTTTGAAAATCTTGACGATAATTACAGTAAGAAACTTACTGATTTTCGCTGCAAAACATTGCAGCTTTCACACTATTATATGCAGTTTTCCGCACTTTCAGCATTACTTTCCGAAGACACCTACAAATATTTTAATAAACGACAACTTGAACTTTTTTCTTCATTATCAAACAGAATTATGCTCTTAAAAAATGAAGCTGACCAGCTTTGGGATTACACACTTCAGGTTCGTGAAATTTATCAGGAACAACTGGGCGTGCGCCAGAATGAGATAATGAAATTTTTTACTATGATAACAACATTATTTTTTCCACTGTCACTTATAACAGGCTGGTATGGCATGAATTTTGAACACATGCCGGAAATAAAAGGAGAATACAGCTATTTTATTTTAATGGTAGTAAGTTTACTAATAATTATTATTCTCTGTATCTGGTTTAAGAAGAAAAGTTATTGGTAATTGACCAATTTTAACCAAAAATATATCTTAACACATTGCATTTTCAGCACTAATACTGTATAATTTATAGTAGATTTATTTCCTGTTACTAGTAATTATACAACAGATACTATATTTGCAGATAATTATCATAATGCTTACCGTACTCTGTTAATGAATAATTAATTTCATAATTAGTAAATCAATAAAAGGAGGATAAAAAAATGAACTCGAAAGAAAAGAATCAGTTAAAAAAAACTGACAAAAAAAAGACTCTGGGACTTATTTTTAAAATATTAGGCGTAGCAATGATTCCTTTATTAATCATTATTATTATTGCAAGTCTTGACATTCAGAACATCGCAACAAGAGTCTCAACGAGACTCTCCAAACATGAATTAAATACCGCCGTATATTCAATTGAAAATTTACTTGATAACACGGGAACCGGAGATTTTTCTTACTCAGACGGTGATTTATACAAAGGCTCAACAAACATAACAGCTAATTCACAATCACTGGACAAATTCAGTGATAATACCGAGCTTGATGCAACAATAATTGTCGGCAGGAAGCGAATCCTTACCTCTATCAAAGACAAATCAGGAAACAGAGTACAGAATACAGAAATCGATAATAAAATTTATGATGAAGTGCTAAAAACAGGAGAATACTTCGCACCCCAGATAAACATTGATGGTGAAAGTTATGAAGGCTATTATAAATTAATTGATGACTCAACATCAGGCCAGGAAGTAATCGTATTTGCCGGAATCAAATCAGAAGTTGCCAAAAGTGCTTACATAGTGCGCATGCGTTCAAGTATTATCCTTTTAATTGTAATTGCACTTATAGCCGCAATATGTGTTTCAGCAGTTCTTCTCGGAATTGTAAAAGCAATCGAAATTGCAGTACATAACCTTGATAAAGTTGCTGAAGGTGAACTTAATTTTGCAGTAAGTGAGAAGATTCTTAAGAGAAATGATGAAATTGGAACAATTGGTCAAGCAATACACTCTCTCATCCAAAATATTGCAAGCACAATTACCAATATTCTTCATTCATCAACAGAACTTGATGAATTTTCAGGTAAATTCAAAGATAACTTTGCTTCAATCAACAACTCTATTTCAAATGTTAATATTGCAATTGAAGAAATTGCCAACGGTGCCACAAATCAGGCTAATGAAACACAGAATGTTAATACACAGATTACTGATATGGGTAATGCAATTGATGCTACAACATCAAGTATCGAATCCTTAAATTCAAGTGCTGAGACAATGAAAGACCACAACAGACAGGTTAATACAACACTTGATGAACTTATCAAAATCAGTGACCGTACAAAAGAATCTATTGACGAAGTACATAAGCAAACAAATATTACTAACCAGTCTGCATCAGAAATTGGCGAAGCTGTCAACATAATTACAGATATCGCAAGCCAGACTAATCTCCTTTCTCTTAATGCAAGTATTGAAGCCGCAAGAGCAGGAGAATATGGCAGAGGTTTTGCTGTAGTTGCTGATGAAATCAGACAGTTAGCAGACCAGTCAAGCGAATCTGCAGAAAAGATAAGCCAGATTGTTGCAGAACTTGTCCGCAATTCGAATACAAGTGTTGATACAATGGACACTGTATTGACAGACATTACAGACCAGTTTGATAAACTTAACACAACCCGAAAAGTATTTGATAAACTTAATGCTGAAATCAACAATGTGGCTAATGCAGTTGAAAGCATAACAGACCAGGTAGACTCAATTAACACCGTTAAAAATGAAGTTCTTGGCAGTGTAGAAAGCCTTGCCGCTATCGCTCAGGAAAATGCTGCAAGTACAGAAGAAACATCTGCTGCAATGTTTGAATTAGGTCAGATTGTAAATGACTGTAATGAATCAACACAGCAGCTTGTTACATTGTCAAATGAAATGACAGACAATGCAAACAAGTTTAAGTTGTAATATAAACTAAAAATATAAGCAATAAAAAGGTGGAATCGGATTATCTGATTCCACCTTTTAACTTAAAAACCTGTAATACCGTCCAGTACCTTGAAATAGTTTTCAAATGTCTTCCGGCAGCACATTGGATTTAATATTCTGACTCCGTCAAACTTTGTTCCTGCCATTGCAAATGACATTGCTATTCTGTGGTCGTCATATGTATGAATATCTGCCGGTTTCATTTTTCCCGGAACTATTCGTATTCCTTCTTCTTCACCACACTTAGTTTCACTGCAGTCTACTCCAAGTCGTGTAAGCTCATTAACAACAGCCGAAAGACGGTCTGATTCCTGGAGTCTTATATGTGCAATATTTTTTATTTCTGTAACACCTTCTGCAAATGCCGCTATGACAGCAAGTGTCATTGTCTGGTCAGAGAAATCTTTCATATCTGCACTTACGCCTTTAAGCCTGTCTGTTCCTGTGACAGCAACACCCTGTTCAGTCTGTTCAACTTTGCAGCCCATTTTTTCAAGTACATCAAGGAATTTTAAATCGCCCTGCATACCGTCAAGTCTTACTCTTCTGACTAAAATTTTACGGTTATTTATTGCCGCTATTCCCCAGAAATAACATGCTGCCGAAACATCAGGTTCCACAACATATTTCTGTGGAGCTATAGCCACCCCTTCTTTAATTATGTAAACCGAGCCATTCTGCTCATAATCAACCCCAAACTGTGAAAGCATTGTTTTCGTTATTTTTATATAAGCGCCCTCTGTGCGGTCGCCTGTAAGCTTAAGTTTTACTCCGCCTTTTACAATGTTTCCTGCCATTAAAATCGCACTGGCGAACTGGCTGATTATGTTCGTATCAATAGTCAGTTCATTTACTTTGAGCCCCTGTGAAACAATATCAAATGGGAAATGACCTTCTTCTTCTGTACATCGTATATCAATTCCGGCATTTCTAAGCATTGTTATAAGCGGTTCCATCGGTCTTTTTTTCATCTGTTCAGACGAATCCAGATGATATTTTCCACCCGCCAAAGCAAGCATTACTGTAAGAAATCTTGCCGCTGTTCCGGCACTGCGCACATTTATTGATGCGTTTTTGTTGGGAATTTCTCCACCTAATCCAACAACACTTACTGTCTGGGTTTCTTCATTTATTTCTAACTCAAAACCCAGCTTTTCAAGACAATCTAAAAATGCCCTTGAATCATCTGAAAAAAGTACTCCCTCCAAAACACATTTTCCTTTTGCAAGTGCAGCAAGCATTAATGCCCTGTTCGTAACACTTTTTGAACCCGGAACTGTTATAGTAAATTCCTCATTGTTTTTAAGCTTCTTTACACTATATATTTCTTCCATATATATTCCTTTCACTTAACGCTATGTTTTATTACATAGCTCTATATTATGCAAACCAATTCTGTAATCAAACTAATATACATGTCCTCTTATTTTTATTTACATACATACTATTTATCTGCATAAATTCTATTTGCAAGATTTTCTATACAAGCTTCATTTCTACAGACAGCGTCTCACCTTTCTTGGTGGCTTTCGCTTTACTACCGCAAATAAGCGGCATCATTGGTGCAAGATGACCTATATCTGCGTCCATGATTATCGGAACATTGTATTTTTTCAGCAAATCTGTAACAGCATTGTATTGATTTAATCCAAACATTTCCTGTCCAAATACAAGAGGTCTTCCAATTATAAAGCCTCTTGCAGTGTCAAACCAGCCGGCATTACTCATCTGCCATATCGCCCTTCTTATTGCAGCAACATTTAAATCACATGATTCTAAGAACCATATAATTCCATCGTCCTCGTATTTGTGGCAAAATTCTTTTACTTTGTCGTATTTTGTTCCGGTTAAATTTACAAGACAGTCCATACAGCCGCCTAAAAGTCTTCCTTCTATGACAGCCTCACTGCCATCTTCTGAGGCATTACCGTAAAATGTCTTTATTTCAGTTTTTTCTGTAACATTATATGGCAAAAGCGGGTGTTCTTCATCTTTTAGTGATTCCTTTTCCCATTTATCATAGTTTGTCATGACATTCTTTTTGCCTGAAAGACACTCAAATGCATCTTCAATTGCAGGGTGCCACTTATCCATTCCAAAAGCCGGGGCACATGGTCCGTAAATTGAAGCTGTATCGCACAGAGTTGTCAGAAGAAATGTCATGTTGGTGTTATCTGAATATCCCATATACCATTTTGGCTGTGCTTTTGCAATCCTGTCAAAGTCGACATATTCCAGAGTCTCGCACATAAGTTCTCCACCGCCACATGATAAAAGAACATCATTTTTGTCTGAACAGTAATATTCTGTGAGTTCCTGTCCGCATTTATCGGGTGTGTTACTAATTCCTATGCCTTTTCCCTCATAGCAGTTCGGTCCTAAGTCCGTCTTATAACCCATGCTCTCAAATTTGCCTAGCGCACTGTTAAACGCAGATTTATACGGTTCAATATTACAGCCAAAAGATGGCGCAACAAATCCTATCGTACCATTTTCCGGTAAAAATTTTCCATAACGCATATTATTATACCTCTTTGATTTCGTTTATTTACTGTTAACTGTATTATACATTGACACACTATGATATTCAACTCGTTTTTTTTGCAGTGAATTTGTAAAAAGAATAATTTCCAAAATAAAAAATTTTTTAATATTTTGCAACCCATCAAGATTTTTGTTGTCTGTATTTATATAGAAGCAGGTGTATAGGTGGGATTAAAAAATAGTTTTAAGTGTAAATAACTATGAGAAAGAAGTTAATTGTTGTTTATGACATTATAAGTGTAAGTTATGACATGTAATAATACAAATGCTTTGTATTATTATATACTGTCTAAGCAATCTGCTAAACAAATTAAATATAAATCATAAAGGGAGAAATAGAATGAAGTAATAAAGTATTTTTGTATGAATAACTACAATGGTTAAATAATTAAAAAAGTAAGAAAATAATAACAAAAGAAGGAGTACTGCATAATGATGAAGAAAAAAGTAAGAACAATTTATGATTGGAGGAAGGATATTATGAATAAAAAATTAGCCAGAATAATTACATCTTTTAGTTGTGCATGTATATTATTATCAGGAAATGTGTACGCAGAGGAAACAAAAATAGATAAGCCTGTTATTGAATATAATGAAGCAAAGCAAAAGAATATTGCAGTATATGACAGCATTTATATGGGAAGTTATCCGCAGTCTGAAGTTGTCAGCAAAGATGCTGTTTATGAGCAGCTTGTTACATCACAGCAATGGAATGATGATGTGCTTGAAATTTCCGGAGTTAGATACTGCAGGAAGAAGCCGGAACAAAACGATTAGTGTTGGAAATTTTTACATAGTGATACATATACAAATTCATTTGATATGGATTCATTTGACTGGGGAGAAGCTGGCTGGTACAATTTAGATAATAAAGATTTGGAGTATCATTATTTTAAATATGAACCTGTTCAGTGGAGAGTATTATCTGTAGATAATAATGTGGCAATGGTTATGTCTGATAAAATATTAGACTGCATGATGTATTATAATACATATTATTATAAAGATTTTGTTGAAAATGCTTCTGCATGGGGTGATTCAAATGTAAGAAATTTCCTGAATGAAGACTTTATAAAAGAAGCTTTCACCGATGATGAAATCAAAAGTATTGTAACAACTGATAATTCAGGGACAACAGGAAACGATAAAATCTATCTGCTGACACAGCAATATCTGAAAGATGAATTATTAGAAAAACTACCTCCTATGGATTATCCAACTTATAGAAGTCCTGTCGTATGTGCCAGACCTTCTGATTATGCATGGGCAATGGGCTGTCCAAAAGGAAATGGAAAAGATTCTCTTAGTTTAGGAAATTCACACTGGTGGCTTATTTTAGATGGAGAAAAAATTGGAACGCAGACAACGGGACCTATTATATGCAGCAACGGAAAATTATATGGAACAGAACTTTCTTCATCGTATACCGGAGTGCGGCCTGTAATGTGTGTTGATTTGACATCTGATGCATATAGTTATGCAGGAAAAATTTCAACAGATATACAGTTGTGTGGTGATTTGGACAAAGATGATAATGTATCACTTTCGGATGCTTTGAAAGCCTTAAAATATTCTCTCGGAATAGAAACTTCATCAGATGAAACAGTAAAAATATGTGATACTGATAATGATAAAACAATAACATTACAGGATGTAATGGAAATTTTAAAAATTGCGACAGGTATTTCTGATAATAAGCTTGTTGAAAATTAAAATAAATAATCTCAAAAACACCACCTGTATTTTGCTATCAATACAGGTGGTGTTTCTATGGTAAAACAATTTTCAAAAACTTCTTTAATATTCTTCTTTCTCTTCGTGCTCACTGATATCAGATACCGGTGGCTCTAAACCTTCAATCTTAATATTGTTCTTCTGTGCGTAATCCCAAAGAGCTGCATGTATTGCTTCTTCTGCAAGAAGTGAACAGTGAACCTTTACCGGCGGAAGTCCGTCAAGAGCTTCCATAACAGCTTTGTTAGTTATCTCTAACGCTTCCTGTACTGTTTTTCCTTTTACAAGCTCTGTTGCCATACTGCTTGTTGCAACCGCAGCACCACAGCCAAATGTCTTAAATTTAGCTTCTTTGATAATTCCATCATCATCTATATCAAGATAAATTCTCATGATGTCACCACATTTTGCATTACCAACTGTACCAACACCACTTGCATTTTCAATTTCACCAACATTACGTGGGTTATTGAAATGGTCCATTACTTTTTCACTATACATCTATATTCCTCCTGTTAAAGCAGATATTATTTTTATTTAGCCTGTTTCTTAACGAAATCTTCGTACAATGGTGACATGCTTCGTAAACGGTCAATAATTTCTTTAAGTCTGTCTACTACAAAGTCAACATCTTCCATTGTTGTCTCGTCTGACAATGTCATACGGAGTGAACCATGTGCAATTTCATGAGGAAGACCTATTGCAAGCAAAACATGTGATGGGTCAAGTGAACCTGATGTGCAGGCTGAACCACTTGAAGCACATACACCATGCTGGTCTAACAACATAAGCATTGACTCACCTTCGATAAATCTGAAGCACACATTTACATTATTAGGAAGTCTCTTTACAGGGTCTCCGTTAAGTCTTACATGTGGCATTTCATCTAATATTCTTGAAATCATATGGTCTCTTAATTTGCATTCATATGCACTTCTCTCTGCCATTTTAGCAGATGCAATAGCTGCTGCCTCACCAAAACCCACAATACCCGGAACATTATGTGTACCTGCTCTTCTCTTTCTCTCCTGGGCACCGCCATGAATGAAAGAGCCTGTCCTTAAGCCTTTTCTGATATATAAAAATCCGATTCCCTTAGGACCATTAATCTTATGTCCGCTGGCACTTAACATATCGATGCCCATCTCATCAACATTAATCGGAATATGTCCAAATGCCTGAACTGCATCAGTGTGGAATAAAATTCCTTTTTCTTTGGCAATGGCACCGATTTCTTTTAATGGTTCAATAGTTCCGATTTCGTTGTTAGCTGCCATTATTGAAATGATAATTGTATCAGGTCTTATAGCTGCCTTCAAATCATCAATTGAAATTTCACCATTCTCCTGAACATCAAGATAAGTAACTTCAAAACCATGCTTCTCTAAATATTCGCATGTGTGCAAAATAGCATGATGCTCTATTTTGCTTGTAATGATATGTTTTCCTTTTTTCTGATAAGCTTCAGCAGTTGCTTTAAGTGCCCAGTTATCAGATTCACTGCCGCCGCCTGTAAAATAAATTTCGTCCGGCTTGGCTCCTATTACATCTGCAATCTGTCCACGTGCTTTCTCAACAGCTTTTTTTCCTTCGTCTGCAAAAGAATACACGCTTGACGGATTACAATAACATTCCATAAAAAATGGTTTCATTGCTTCAAAAACAGGTTCTGCAACTTTAGTAGTTGCTGCATTATCCAAATAAATCAATTTACTCATGATTAACCTCTTTTCTATCTGGTTTTATAAAGCGGATATAATTCCTAGTTCTCCTATATGATTTTAACCGCCCTTATTTTAATATTTATATGCAATCTGACTATTATTTCCTAGTCAATCACTATGTTTTTTATTTTACCACTATTTTCAATATTGTCAACAGTAAACTATGCAAAGTAAACTTTGAGAAACACTTTTACGAACTTCTCAGGTTATCTTACCAGATTTTAATGGTACAATACACCTATTGCCCACATAAAAAAGTGTGAAATGTCTCCTATTTAACATTTCACACTAAATGGTTTTTTATTCATATTTTAACAATTATTTGTTATATGCACTACCTGATAACTCTGTTATTATAAGAATTACTGTTATTGCAGGAATTCTGCAGTATCTTTATTAACAGTATCTGCAATATCTTTATTAACATCATCTGCAACTTTATCACTGCTTTCTTCTCCTGACATGAAGAAGGCTGCTATCGCCGCACCAAATAAATTTCCATCAGAACTTGTCGCATCTAACTCCTGATTTTTAAATCTGCCTGATGTCATTCTTACTTTTACCTGCTGTTCGCCACTTCTCGTTCCATTTTCCTGTATGTTATCTCTGACAATTTCTGTTACAACTGCTTTATCAAATGTTCTTCCTTCTACAAACACAAGCTCTGTCTTGTCCATGCCATAAAACATAGTGATGCCGGCAATTACTGCCAGCACCACCGTCTGCAACAAGTTCTTCATTTGTAGCAGCATCAAATGTTCTTACTGTAAGGCTTACCTCGTCAAAATCAATTACTGAATATGTATGGTCATGTCCCTGAAGCACCACATCAAAACCTGCCTCATCAATTATACTTGTAAGCTGTGTTCTTAAAACCATACCGTCTGAATCAGAATGGTCGTAACCTGAACCGTAAATATCCTGATGGAACATAAGAACCTTCCATTTAGCATCTTTATTCTCTGAAAATGTACTCATTTGGATTGTTAAAATGATTTTTGTAGTTAATACTCTTGCTGTCATGATTTCCAATAGTTGTTGCTACAGGAAGGCTTCTGAGTGCTGATGGTGCAAGGAAACCTGAATACTCAACCTGCTGTTCAACTTTGTCTTTATCAGTTGATACGCTTGTCTGGTTAATCTGGTCTCCTGCTGAAAGCATAAAGCTTACATTCGGATTAGCTGCGAGCGCATTAGTTAATGTTTCATTCCAGTTATATGAGTCATTTCTTGCAAAATATTCTTTAGAATTTGTAAAATCAAAGTAAGTAAATTATTATACTGTTATTCCCAATGCCATTTTTAAAATAAGTACAGTATCAGTTAAATCAACAGAACCATCTTCATTAACATCTGCTGCTGACTGCTGACTGTCATCAATTTCGACTATTCCAAGTGCTGCCTTTAAACATAAAGCGGCATCAGCCAAATCAACTTTTCCACTCAAATCAACATCACCTTTTAAAACCGGCTCATCTATCCATTTAGTACAATGAAGGGCTGCATTTGTAAGTGGCTCATTACATTCTTCTATAACAATATTCTTCCATTCATCTTCTGTTCCATTGTAATACACATCTGCTAAATTAGCGAAGTTATCAAACAAACCTTCACCAACATATTTTAAACTTGAAGGCAATGTTACAGATAAAACATTACTGACATCACAATCTGAAAATGCATAATTGGCAATTCCAATTATTCCATCTTCTACAGTTAATGAATTATCATAATTATTTTTATCTTCAATTATCCATTTTCCACTGACAAGCATATTATCTTCCCAGTTATCATCATTCATATAGTAACCGGTTGAACCAAATGCATAGTCTCCTATATATTCAACAGTATCCGGTACTTCTACTTCATCAATATCATAACAGTCTAAAAATGCTGCAAGCTTTATAGTTTTAAGGTTCTGAGGCAATTCTGCGTTTTTAAGCAATACGCAGCCACAAAAAGCATATTCCCCTATTACTTCAACGCTTGTTGGCATAACAACTTCTTTAAGATTAAGAACATTTCCAAACGACCAATCACCAATTTCTTTAACACCATCCGGCAGTGTATAACTTTCCTCCGGTTTACCTGCTGCATAAAAAATTATTGTACTTAAATCTTTGCTGAACAGGTTTCCGTCTATACTTGTAAAATTTTTATTAGCTGAATCTACAAAAATACCTGTTATATTCTCAGAACCATAAAAAGCCCAAATTGTCAGCTTTGTTACACTTGCAGGTATATCAATTGTCTGAACATCTGAATTATCTGCAAATACTCCATCTGCAATTCCTGTTGTTCCATCTTCAACTACCGGATTCACAGCCGACAGACTACACTCTACTGCCCATTTGTCAATATACTTAATTCCATTAACATAATCAGTATTAATTAATACCCCTGCATCTTCAAAAGCATTACTGCCAATATATTCTATGTTTTCAGAAATATTTATCTTATTAAGTGAAGTACAGCCGGCAAATGTTTCATTTCCTATTTTTTTTATACTGTCAGGAATTACTATATCGCTAAGACTTGTACAATACTCGAAGACACTGTAATCCAGAGTATCTAATTTAGTTTCCTCTTCAAATACAACACTTTTTAAATCAGAACAACAATAGAATGTGAATCCACCAATACTTTCAACACTTGCCGGAATGCTTATACTTTCTATACCACTTTCGAAAAAAGCACCATCTCCAATAAATGTAAGTCCCTGCGGAAGTATAACAGACTTTAAATTCTCACTTTTTGTAAATACGAATGGTTTTAATTCTGTTATTGTAGTAGGAATTGTAAATAATTCTTCCGCACGGCCTGGTAAATAAGCGTACATAGCTGTCATGTCTGAATTATATAACCCTCCATTCTGCATAACATAATTTTTATTATTACTGTCAATTGTTATATCACTCAGATTCACACAGCCTCGAAACGGATTAAAACTATCAATTTCTTCAACACTTGCCGGAATACTTACTTTAGTTAATGATGAACAGTATCCAAATGCAAACTGTCCTATTTTCTTAATTCCATCTGGAATTTCTATTGTTCCTGCAATTGAAGTACAATCATAAAATAAACCCGTCGGAATTTCTGTAAGATTAGCCGGAATGTTTACCCGACTGATTTTTCTGCATCCCCAAAAAGCATACTCCCCACACTCTGTCAGACTATCCGGTAATGTTATACCCTCCAATTGCATACATTGATTAAATGCATATTCACCTATTTTTTTAACTCCTTCCGGTATATTAATACTTTTAAGCGAGCGGCAATACGCAAACGCAGATTTTCCAATTTCTTTTAAACTGTCAGGCAGAACAACACTTTCAAGATTATTACAGG
>ERZ857840.3024-NODE-3024-length-14944-cov-4.841897_pt1 | contig 14944 bp, 13 predicted proteins | sample MGYA00519760_ERZ857840 | MGnify/ENA primary metagenome ERZ857840 (study PRJEB31778, sample SAMEA3449371) | human gut metagenome | biome: human gut; feature: human-associated habitat; material: faeces | place: United Kingdom | collected 2010/2012 ... | reverse complement strand
GCAGATTGATGAGGACTACAAAAAACGGAGAAGTGACTGGGAATAAATCAGGCAGAAGAAGGGAGTTATTTTCTATATTTATAATGGATATTTTCCCTATATAAGAAAAATATATCAGAGGAACCGTTCTATTTACAGGACAGTTCCTCAGTTTTTTTGTATGAAAGTTCCCTGACATAAGTAAAAATCCTGCTTCTCAGTTCCTGGTCTGTCTGCATCGTCTGTACCAGTTCATACAGTTCCGGTGATTCGGAACGGGAGATGATGATCTGATCGGCTTCCATCTGGTCAGATATTCCATATAAAAAATCTACATTACAATGAAAAGTCTGTGCGATAAAACATGCAGATTGGTAGGAGGGCTCACGCTCTCCACGTTCGTAACGGCCGTATGCCATAGCCGAAATATTCAGCTGGCGTGCGGCTTCTGCTTTATTGATATTCAGGGACGTTCGAAGCTGGATCAGCCTTTCCGGACAAAAATTCATAAAATTCACCTCTTGATATTAACCAACGGTTATGATAATATATAGAACAATACTAACCAATGGTTATTATAAACGAAAAGATCAGATATTACAAGAGTGAAAAAAGAAAACGTTGTATATAGGATTTTTACTTTCTTTTTATGTCAGCTTCCTTGAGAGGCTGTGAGTTGAAATGGCCGAAAAGACGGAATAGCGATCTACCAGCTGGTAAGACAAATAGTCGAAAGTGAGACCGAGAATAAAAATGAAAACGATGAATGATTATATGGAAATGCCCTATCGTATGGAAATTATAGAAGATAAGGAAGAGGGAGGATTTGTGGCTTTTTATCCTGATTTGCCAGGGTGCATTACCTGCGGTGAAACTGTTGAAATTGCGGTAGCAAATGCATTGGATGCAAAAAAGGCATGGATTGAAGCAATGATGGAAGAGGAACATCACGACAAACGCATGAGTAAATAAATTGTGAACACACCCCTTTTCTAGTAAAATAAAAGAAAAAGGGGTGTTATTTATGCAGGAATTATTAGAGTGGATGGAATACATTGAAGATACTCGTCAGCAGACAAAGGTTCGTCATACGTTGAAGGATATTCTTGTCATTGTGTTGTTTGCAACTCTTGCGAATGCGGATGACTGGGTTGAGATGGCATTGTTTGCAGAAAGCTATCAGGATTATCTTCGAAAGTATATTGAACTAAAAAACGGAATCCCCTCTCATGATACGATCCGGCGTGTCATGGGGATGATATCGCCCGAAATTCTGCAGCAGCTCTATGGAAAATGGCAGGAGCGGCTGGATAAAAATGATGGAGAACTGTTGAAGAAGATCATCTGCATAGATGGAAAAACGATGTGTTCGAATAAACGTGGAGAAGAAAAAGCAAGTCACATTGTTTCTGCATGGAGTAAGGAAGATGGATTTTGTCTGGGACAGAAAGCAGTCAAAGAAAAAAGCAATGAAATAACAGCGATTCCAGAGCTGTTGGAAAAAATCCAGATAAAGGGTCAGATCATTACGATTGATGCAATGGGAACGCAGACAGCGATCGCAGGAAAAATCAGGCAGAAACGAGCGGATTATGTTCTGGCATTGAAGAAAAATCAATACACAATGTACGAAGATGTAAAAGAATACTTTTCGAATGAGGAGTTTCAAAAAGAAATGCGCGAAAAGGGGGCATATAAGAAGACCCGTGAGAAAGCCCATGGGCAAATTGAGATCCGAGAGTATTATCAGACGGAAGATATCCGGTGGCTGAGCCAAAAGAAGAATTGGAAAGGCCTGAGAAGCATTGTAATGGAGAAGAAACGAATAGAAAAAGCAGGAAAGATAACGTATGAATATCGATATTTTATAAGCAGTTTAAAAACGGATATCAACGAAGTCAGCCGAGCGGTGCGAGGTCATTGGAGTATAGAAAGTATGCATTGGCATTTGGATGTAACATTTCGGGAGGATGCAAATACGACAATCGATAAAATGGCGGCACAAAATTTGAACATTATAAGAAAATGGAGCCTGAGTATTTTGAAACCAGCAGAACTATCAAGACATAAGTTGTCAATGAGAAAGAAAAGGTTCGTAGTAAGTTTGCGTCCAATTAAGTATTTAGAAGAGCTTTTAGAAGCTTAAAAAGTAGAAAAAAATAGAATTTGCAGTTGCTAACCATTCATGCGTTTGTCGTGGAGGAACATTAAGAAATGATGTGACATTCTCAAAAAAATGATACGATGTTTTGGTAATACTATGTTATACTTATATCTTCAGGATTACCACAAACAACCATGGAAGTGAGAACAACAAAAATGAACAATAAAATCGTAGTCTGCCTTGGAAAGGGTGGACAAAGGGATCAGGCAGAGTCTTTTGCCAGGAGGACGGATGCGCCGATTCAGGATAAGCCGGGGGATTATCTTACTGTCCGGTTTGATTCTAAAGGGGTATCTCTGTCGGGATTTGGTTTGACCTATCAGGGGGATTTCGTAGAGTCTATGCTGCACAGAGTGACCAATGGACGGCTGCAGCATGAGATGCTGGTGAAAGCTGCCAAGTCTGATAAAGAGGGCAGGAAGGCCATTGATGCCACAGCCGGAATGGGGGAAGATGCCTTTCTTCTGGCTGCTCAGGGGTATGAAGTTACTTTGTATGAGCAGAATCCGGTGATCGCAGCTCTTCTGAAAGATGCGATTCGCCGTGCGAAGAAAAATATAGATCTGAAAGACATTGCCAGTCGTATGAAAGTGATCGAAGGAAACAGTGTGGAATGTATGTCAAAACTTCTTGATTCGGTAGACGTGATCTATCTGGACCCTATGTTTCCGGCAAGGCAGAAATCCAGCCTGATCAATAAGAAACTTCAGCTGATCCAGAAACTGGAACCACCTTGCTCTGAGGAAACGGATCTTTTTGATGCAGCGATCAAGGCGAATCCAGATAAGATCATCGTCAAACGTCCGCTGAAAAGTGAATGCCTTGCCGGCCGGGAACCATCTTATACATTGAAGGGGAAAGCAATACGATATGACTGCTATGTGTTATAAAGTTACACATTATCAATACAAAGACCGCATTGGAAACCTTAAAGCTGAAGCAGTAGGTGTGGTAAGTGGGGAAAAGCATTTCCCCATATTTCCAGGGAATATGATCTTTAAACCACTGACGAAATCCAAGCCATTTTCGACACCACTATATGCTTATGCAGAGGTATTCTGGTCAACGGTCATCAATAAATATTTTATGCCTGCGCCTCAGTACGAGCTGGCGACCTGTGAAGGTTATGAGGAAGTAAATGAGAAACTGGAAGCTGAGGGATTACGTCCTGCAATTGGAAAACAGGGAATGCTTGGTATTACCAAGGCATCTTTGGCAACTGATTCCTTCTTGTCAGCTGCTTCTTTCCAGGAGACTACCAAGGTTCTGACCGAAGCTGCTATCAAGGGTAAGGTTGACCACCTGATCGGTCTGAAAGAGAACGTCATTATCGGTAAACTGATTCCGGCAGGAACAGGTATGAGAAAATACCGTGACGTTAAACTTGATACAGGTCTTGGTATGGATATGGACGACGAAATCAGTTTTGATGATTTTGATATGGATGATGATACTGAGTCTGAAGTATCGGCAGAGACAGCAGAAACTGTTGAAACCGAAGAAAATGCTGACGAAACAGTTACAGTTGAAGAATAGGCTTTATATGCTAAGAGAGGCAGATACGTTGAATGGCGTGTCTGCTTTTCTTGCTTTAAAGACACGAAAAACAAAAATATTTGAAAAATAATTCCGATTCTTTAACACTTTACAAAAATAAAGGGTTGCAAAATATGAAAAAATACAGTAGCATATAAATAATCAATCGAAAATCAGGGGGTGTGATATGCTGGATTTAGCTCATATTGGTGAACGGATCAGAGAATGCAGAAAAAAGAAAATGATGACAATCCGGGTTTTGGGAGAATATACAGGACTTTCAGCGGGCTATCTGAGTATGCTGGAACAGAATAAGACATCTCCGAATGTGGACAGTCTTGCGCGAATTTGTGAAGCACTGGATATTGATATACAGTATGCACTGGAAGGGGAAATGCCGGGAAAGACGGTTATACACAGAGAAGAAATGAGTAAGCATCTTTATCCGGAAGAAAATATGACGGTTGAGGTTGCAGACTTTGGTCAGGGAGAATCGATTTTTGAATATATTACGATTGAACCGGGAGAATCTGCGAAAAAAGAAGAATATCGTCATGTCTTTTCGGAAATGTGTATGGTGATAAAAGGAACTCTGAATGTAGAGGTGGAAGGAAAAATTTGCAGTTTACATCCGGGAGACAGTGTATATATAAAGAGCAGAGAGCGTCATAGTATTTCCAATCCCGGAAAAGAACCTTGTGTCAGTATATGGGTATATCACCGGGATGTACCAAGACGGTTTGAAAGGAATGAAAATAAAATTGTGAAATAAATAGCATTCCTCTTGACAATCTTAGAGTATGGTTCTATAATAAGGAAAATTACACATATGAATAAATATTCATCTAAGTGAATTTACAAAATTGAACTGTTAAAACGGAGTTTCTTCGAAATTCACGCAACTCTGAAGACAGTGTTATTTACGAAAGTGTATAAAGACTGATTTTATACATACAATACGGACAATCTAATAATTAAACATAGACGTCATAGCGTGAAACTATGACCTTTGAAAGAAGACAAGGACGTCATGATGCAAATCATGGCGTTCTTTTGTTTACACTACTAGACTGTGGTCTAGTAAAGTATTACATTGTCGCAGAGGGACGGACATATCTGGTAAATATACCGTATCAGAAGAACAAAAGTACATGAGAGGAGAACAAAAATGGACAGATTAACTCAATTGCGAGAGTACATGGAAAAAGAAAGACTGGATGCGTTTTATATTGCAAAGCCGGCGAATGTACGTTGTATCAGCGGATTTACGGGGGAAGACTCATTCCTTTTTATCACAAAGGCGAATCAGTATTTTATCACTGATGCAAGATACACAGAGCAGGCATCTTATGAATGTCCGGATTACGAACTTGTAAACTGGCGAATCAATTTTGGCTGCAGCATGGGGAAAGCTGTTGCATATTGCGCAGACAAAGATGGAGTTAAAACAATCGGATTTGAACAGGATCATCTGACATTTGAAAAATGGAACTCTATGCAGGCTGAACTCAGTGCTGAGATGGTTCCGACGCTGAACGTAATCGAAGGCTTCCGCGCGATCAAGACGCCGGAAGAGATCAAGAACCTTACCGTTGCCTGCGATATCGCATCCAGAGCATTTGAAAAAATTATAAAAGACATCCGTCCGGGTGTGACAGAAAAAGAAATCGCATCCAGACTTGCACATTACATGGTAATGGAAGGTGCAGATACCAAACCGTACGGTGGAATCGTTATTTCAGGAGCAAAGAGCTCTCTGCTTCACGGGATTCCGGACAGTAAGCCAATCGAATACGGAGATTTCGTATTGATGGATTATGGATGCCAGTACAAAGGCTATCTTTCAGATATGACAAGAACAGTAGTTGTCGGCAAGGCAGACGCCAAACAGAGAGAAGTTTATGATCTCTGCCGTCGCATGACAGAAGATACAGAAGCATCTGTAAGAGCCGGTGTGACAGGAACTTCCTGCTATGAAGCTTCACTTGAAGCAATCAAAGATACAGAATACCTTCCGTATAATTATACAGGAATCGGTCATGGAGTTGGGCTGTTCGTCCATGAACTTCCGAATATCGGACTGAACTGTGAGAATATCTTACAGGAGAACAGCATAATGACAGTAGAACCAGGACTTTATATTCCGGGTTGGGGTGGTGTCAGACTTGAGGATCAGGGCATCATCACAAAAGACGGATATGAAAACCTGATCAGTGCTACACATGAGCTAATAGAATTATAAATGAAAAAGGAGGACAACATTTATGAAAAAGAAATTATTAGCAGCTTTACTTGCTACAGCAATGACAGTAACAATGTTTGCTGGCTGTGGTACACCGGGATCCAAAGATTCCAAGAAAGATGACAGCAGTGCTTCATCAGGAAAGAAGAGAATTACTTACACACTTCGTGAAGACCTTCCTTCTATGGATCCACAGAACAGTAACTCTATCTCATGTGCAACAGCAGAAATCTGCACCTATGCGATGCTGACACGTAACGTGGAAGGCGAAATCAAACCAGATGCAGCTGAAAGCTGGGATATTTCAGATGACGGACTTACTTACACATTCCACCTTCGTGATGGACTGAAATGGTCTGACGGAGAAGATGTAAAAGCAGGCGATTATGTTTATGGTATCCAGAGACTTATGGATCCAGAAATGGCAAGCGATTACGCATTCATCGGATATATCCTCAAAAACGGTGCAGAAGTAAATAGCGGTTCTGTGCCTGTCGATGAACTTGGCGTATCTGCACCAGATGACAAGACAGTTGTTATCGAACTTGCACATCCGGCTACATACTTCCTTAGTATGGCTGCTATGGCAACATTCGGTCCTACAAGAAAAGATTATGTAGAAAAATACGGAAAAGAATATGCAGCTGATCCGGAAAAATCTGTTTATAACGGACCGTTCAAGATGACAGAGTGGAAACACGGCGATGAAATGATCCTTTCTAAGAATGAAAATTACTGGGATGCAGACAGCATCAAGCTTGATGAAATCTGCGTAAAGACAGTTGCAGATGCTAAGACAGCGGTTGCTATGTGGGAACAGGGCGAAGTTGATATCACAGTTGTACCTACTGAAATGACAGATCAGTATACAGAAAATACTGAATTCTACTATACAGGTGCAGATGATTACATCATGCTCAACATGTCAGAAGACAGACCGCTTGCTAACAAGAACCTGAGATTTGCTTTGAACTATGCAATCAACAGAACAGAATACAACAAGCTGGTTAACAATGACGTATATGACGTTGCACAGAGACTTGTACTTCCAAACGTGCAGGCGGCAGATGACCAGACATACGGAGAAGCTTATCCATATACACCATTCCCGGCAGAAAATGATAATGATAAAGCAAAAGAATATCTGGATGCAGCAATGAAAGAAATGGGCGTTTCTAATCCGGCAGATATCAAGATTACTCTTCTTACAACTGATACAGATGGTGCTAAGAAGCAGGCTGAAGTTCTTCAGGAACAGTATCAGAAGAACCTTGGTATTACAGTAGAAATCAACCAGGTAACTTACAAACAGAGACTTCAGATGGAAACTGAAAAAGATTACGATATGGTAGTAACAGGATGGGTTCCGGACTACTCTGACGCATACTCTTATCTGGAACTGTGGATCAGCGATGGTCAGTATAACCACTCTGGATATGCGAACGCTGAATACGACAAGCTTCTTAAAGATTCTCAGACAGAGACAGATGCTAAGACAAGACAGGATATGCTGTTCCAGGCAGAAAAGATCTTCCTTGAAGAAGATTCCGCTCTTGTACCGCTTCAGTTACGTAGAGACCAGTATCTGATCAATCCGAAGATTTCTAACTTCAATGTATACTTTGTCGGATATGACTTCGATCTGGTATATGCAGACATCAGCGAATAATACAGTTGGATGGTAACATACCTTGCGGTCGGCGCGGACTTACTGGTCCGCACCGGCTGCTTATTTGAGGGTTTTGATTATTTCGAGGGGTAGATTTGGTATGTATCAGCCAATAGGAAGTATGTGAAATAATCAAAGCTATCAAATAAAGAAAAATGAAGGGAGACAAAAGAATGGCAAAATATATAGCTAAACGAGTTGCATTAGCCATCGTAACACTTTTGGTACTTACAAGTGTTGTATTCGTCCTGGTTCGTCTGATGCCGGGAGATCCGTTCTCAAGTGACAAGATGACACCGGAGATCAAAGCGAATCTGGAAGCTTACTATGGTTTGGATAAACCGCTTGCAGAGCAGTATATAACTTATATGAAGAATGTGCTTCATGGTGATCTGGGGTATTCTATGAAGTATGAAAGTCAGACAGTTAACCGTATTATTGCTGACTCATTCCCATACTCAGCAGACCTGGGAATCCGTTCACTGTGCTTTGCACTGTTCTTCGGACTGATCCTTGGAATTGTAGCAGCACTGAATCGAGGAAAGAAACTGGACTTCGTCTGTATTTTGATTGCGATCATTGGTACATCGATTCCTGACTTCATCATGGGATCTGTACTTCAGTATTTCTTCGGAATCAAATGGCAGATTCTTCCGGTTGCGCAGTACACAAGCTTTAAGCACACAATTTTACCGTCAATCGCGGTTGGATTCTATACACTGGCATCCATTTCCCGTCTGATGCGTTCCAGTATGCTGGAAGTTGTATCTTCAGATTATACAAAGACAGCACGTGCGAAAGGTTTATCGGATTTCCGAATTACAGTTAAACATCAGATCCGTAATGCGATCACACCGATCATTACCATTATGGGACCGACAGTTGCATCTGTATTAACAGGAACATTCGTAATCGAAGCCCTTTTCGCAATCCCTGGAATGGGAAAACATTATGTAGACAGTATTAACATGGCAGATTATACACTGGTTCTTGGTATGACGATCTTCTACGGAGCATTCCTGATCGTATCAATCCTGATTGTAGATATCTTATACGGTATTGTAGATCCGAGAATCCGTCTGAGTGGTAAAAAAAGGTAGGTGACGAGAAATGGCAGAAATTACAAAAGAACAGTTTAAAGTTGTAGGAAAAAATACAAAGACAATGGAGTCTATTTCCCGTCCGAATATTGGTTACTGGCAGGATGCATGGAGACGAATCCGCAAGAATAAGATTGCATTCTTCTCATTGTGCCTGATTGGACTTTATGTACTTATGGCGATCTTTGTTCCAATGTTCAGCAAATATGACATTGCAACACAGAGTGTGGCAGAGATGAACCAGAGCTTTTCAAAAGCACATTGGTTTGGAACAGACTCTCTTGGACGTGATCTCTGGGTTCGTGCATGGTCTGGTGCGAGAGTATCTCTGACAATTGGTTTTGCAGCCAGCATCATCAATGCAATCGTTGGATCTATCATGGGTGGTATCTCAGGATTCTACGGTGGCAAGATCGATATGGTTATCCAGCGTGTCGTTGACGTATTATACGGAATCCCAAGTCTGATCGTTACCATTCTTCTTATGGTAGTTGTTGGTAACGGTGTACACTGTTTGATTCTTGCTATGTGTTGCGTCGGATGGATCGGTGGATGTCGTTTCGTTCGTGGTGAAGTATTAAAACTGAGAGAATCTGATTTCGTATCTGCAGCCAAGATCCTTGGTGTGCCGGATATCGTAATCATTGTAAAACATATTTTACCGAATATCATGGGACTTATCATTACAAACCTGACAATGGCTATTCCGGGAGCTATTTTCCAGGAGGCATTCCTGAGCTATATCGGTCTGGGTATCAAACCACCGAACTGCAGCTGGGGTGTACTTGCAAAAGACGGAATCGCACAGCTGAGAATTCATCCGTACCAGGTATTTGTACCGGCATTCCTGATTTGTACAACAATGCTTGCGCTGAATCTTCTTGGTGATGGACTTCGTGATGCATTTGACCCGAAACTTAGAGGAACCGAGTAGGAAGGAGTATAGAAGATGGAAAATTTGTTGGAAGTAAAAAATCTGCAATTCTCTTTCCGTACATACGGTGGAGTTGTAAAAGCTGTTCGTGATGTCAGCTTTGAAGTCCGTCCGGGAGAAATTCTTGGTATAGTTGGAGAATCCGGATGTGGAAAGAGTGTTACCTCTCAGTGTCTGATGAGACTGAATCCGGAACCGCCTGGATTCTTTGAAGGCGGAGAGATTCTTTATAAAGGAAAAGATGTTCTGAAAATGAACAAAAAAGAACTTCGTCAGTTCCGTGGAAAAGAGATCAGTTATATTTTTCAGGATCCTATGACCTCATTGAACCCGACAATGCGTATCGGAAAACAGATTGAAGAAGTATTCGTCGGAAGAAAAGGTATGAGTGCGGCTGAGAAAAAAGCAAAAGCACTTGAAATCCTTAAAATGGTAGGTATCTCTGATGGAGAACGCCGTTACAAACAGTATCCACATGAACTTTCAGGTGGTATGAAACAGCGTGTTATGATCGCGATCGCTCTGGTAGGAAGCCCGAGCATCGTTATTGCCGATGAGCCGACTACTTCTTTGGATGTTACAATTGAAGCACAGATTCTTGATGTACTGAAAAATCTTCAGAAAACACTTGGGACATCTATTATCCTGATCACACATGACCTTGGTGTTATCGCAAAGCTTTGCGACCGTGTACTGGTTATGTATGGAGGAAAGATCGTAGAACGTGGATCTGTAGATGAGATTTTCTATGATACAGCACATCCTTATACAAAAGGACTTATGCATTCAATTGCCAAACTGGATACAGCAAAAGGCCACAAATTGCAGCCAATCGAAGGAACACCTCCGGATCTGTTTGCACCTCCGAAAGGATGTCCGTTCGCAGCAAGATGTGAATACTGCATGGAAATCTGTAAAGATATGCCGCCACAGACTTATGAGCTTTCAAAAGAACATGAAACCTGTTGCTGGCTGCAGCATGAATATGCACCGGATACAGACATGAGAAGAAAAGTAACTGAGAAAGGAGAGGTGTAAAATGGAAAATACAGAAAAAAAACAGCCTCTCGTACAGGTGAAAAACTTATGTAAATATTTTGAAATCAGCCGTAAAGAAACCTTAAAAGCGGTTGATGATCTTACATTTGATATTTATAAAGGTGAGACAGTCAGCCTGGTAGGTGAGTCCGGCTGTGGTAAATCTACAACAGGACGTACCATGATCAAGTTATACAATCCGACTTCGGGAAATGTATATTATGATGGAAAAGATATTTTCAAATACAATCATGCAGAGCAGAAAGAATTCTGTAAGAAGGTACAGATGATTTTCCAGAACCCGTATTCATCACTGAACCCACGTATGACTGTTAAGGATATCGTTGGAGAAGGTCTGAAACAACATGGAATGTCAACAAAGGATGCAGATGTAAAAGTAGAGCAGCTGCTTGCTACAGTTGGTCTTAATAAAGATCATATGTCACGTTTCCCACACGAATTCTCAGGTGGACAGAGACAGCGTATCGGTATCGCACGTGCTCTTTCTGTTGATCCGGAATTCATCATCTGTGATGAGCCGATTTCAGCTCTTGATGTGTCTATCCAGGCACAGGTTATCAATATGCTGAAAGAACTGCAGGAAGAAAGAGGACTGACTTACCTGTTTATCGCGCATGACCTTAGTGTCGTAAAATATATTTCTGACCGTGTAGTTGTTATGTACCTCGGAACAATGGTCGAGACTGCTGAGACAGATGAACTTTATGCTCATCCGATGCATCCATATACACAGGCACTGCTTTCTGCAATCCCGGAAGCAGATCCGAATAAAGCAAAAGCGAACCAGCGTATTCCGATCAAGGGTGAGATCCCAAGCCCGATCAATCCGAAGAACTGCTGTCGTTTCGCTGAGAGATGTCAGCATGCGACAGAACGCTGCTTTAAGGAAATGCCGCAGATGAAAGAGATTGCTCCTGGACATAAGGTGGCATGCCATCTTGTAGAAGATAAATAAAAAGTAGTAATATAATAAAGAAGGCGAAGGACTTAAGAAGAGTTCTTCGTTTTCTTTTTGTTTTATGAGAAATTCCGATGGAACTTTCTGTGAAAAAACACTATATGCCTTGGCAGATTAAAAAATTTCCAGAAGAATTGTGCAGAATCACAAAATACGGATTGACACGAAAATATTGACAATATAAGGTAAAAACGATATTATATAGAGATGTAATTGTAATTAAAGTGTCATATCGTGTAATAGTTATGTAACAAATGAAAGTGAGTGTATATGGAACAGAGAAAATCAGCAAGGAGAAGATCGTCTGATGGAACTTCTAATAGAAATATGCGAAGTATCAATAACAGCAGAGAAGTAAGCAGACGGGCTAAGGGGAAGAACCGGTATGCTTATGAAGAAGACCGAAGATCTGCCCGATATTATGATGATGAGGAAGATTACTACCGAGAACGACCGAAAAAGAAATCATCTTTGAATGATAAGAAGAAAAGAAGACCGGAAGAAGACTATCAGAATATAAGAAAGATGTCTGACCCGGAGAATAATAAGAATCGTAAAAATAAACGGCGCAGAGGAAGAAAGAAAAATCGGGTAAGCAGAACGATTGGAATTATACTTGTAATTATCCAGTTTATTCTGTCTGTAGTACTTGCAGTGAATGTGATGCTGTTCAATGTACTTACTTCTACTTATTTCCTGGTACTGATCGGAGTACTGCTGATCCTGCTTGGAATTACCTTGCTGACACAGATAGCGGCAAAAGGAAAAGGAATTGGCGGAAAGATATTCTGTATACTGATCTGCATCATTCTGGGAGTGGGTTCTTTCTATATAGGAAAAGTAAATAATGCATTCCAGAAGATTACCGGAAGCAATAAGAAAACAAGTTCCATGGTAGTTGCGGTAAAGGCGGATGATAATGCAGATACTTTATCAGCAGCAGCCGGATATACATTTGGTGTTCAGTATGCGACTGGTGGAGACCAGACGAAGTCGGCAGTCAAACAGATTGAAAAGGAACTGGGACAGAACATTACTCTTCAGGAATACAGTAATCTGGGAGAAGAAGCACAGGCATTATATGACGGAGAAGTAGATGCGATTATCTACAACTCAGCTTACAGTAATATTATCAAGGAACAGTATTCAACCTTTACAAAGGATACAAAGGTTATTTATAAGCACAATATTGTTGTTGAAATTGAAAGCGATACATCTGATGAAAGCGTTACAAAGCCATTTGCGGTTTATTTGAGTGGTATTGATACAAATGGTGATATCACAGAACAGGGACGAAGCGATGTCAATATCGTAGCGGTTGTCAATCCGACGAGCCATCAGGTATTACTGATTACGACCCCTAGAGATTATTATGTACCAATCCCGGGAGTATCCGGAGGACAGGACGACAAACTGACACATGCAGGAATCTATGGTGTAGATGTGTCTATGCAGACGCTGGAAGCACTTTATGATACAGATATCGAATTTTTCGGAAGAGTTAATTTTACATCTATGACCAGTGTGGTTGATGCACTTGGCGGACTGGATGTTGAATCAGATCTCGAATTTGATACAGGATGGGAGTCGGGTGCAGAGATTCATGTAAATGAAGGAATGAATCATTTTGATGGTATTAGTGCACTTGCTTTTTGCCGTGAACGTCAGGCACTGCCAGACGGGGACAACGGAAGAGGAGTCCATCAGCAGGCAGTTATCACTGCAATCATTAAAAAGATGATGTCACCGGCAATGCTCCGTGGGGCAAGCGATATTATTGAAAGCGTCAGCGATGGTGTGGATACGAACTTTACTTCCAGCCAGATCCAGTCGCTGATCAAGACTCAGCTCAGAACCAATGCAAAATGGAATATTTATTCCGTGGCAGCGGATGGAACCGGGGGAACAGATATCTGCTATTCTTCAGGAGATGAAGAGCTTTATGTAACGTATCCGGATGAAAATTCAGTGGCTGAGATCATTGGATTGATCAAAAAAGTAAAAGACGGAGAAATAATCGAAGGATCCGTAAGTACAGAATAAAAATGAAGAAAAAGTTAAGGTATGATTTGGAAAATATTTTTCAGAATACCTTGACTTTTTTTTTGCAATATACTACAATAAACAAGCGTGCGAAAAACGATGCACTGTTTTTCTGCGCATTTTAAACAGAACTTGTTTAAAATCGTAACCAATTATTACTTCATAGGAGGTGAAAGAGATGCCAACATTTAACCAGTTAGTAAGAAAAGGTCGTCAGACAGCTGTAAAGAAATCTACTGCACCGGCTCTCCAGAAAGGATACAATTCTTTGAAGAAAAGAGCTACAGACACATCTGCACCACAGAAGAGAGGTGTGTGTACAGCAGTTAAGACAGCTACACCGAAGAAACCGAACTCAGCTCTTAGAAAGATCGCCAGAGTACGTCTTTCAAACGGAATCGAAGTAACAAGCTACATCCCAGGAGAAGGTCACAACCTTCAGGAACATAGCGTTGTTCTTATCCGTGGAGGAAGAGTAAAGGACCTTCCGGGTACAAGATACCATATCGTTCGTGGAACACTTGATACAGCAGGTGTTGCAAAGAGACGTCAGGCTCGTTCTAAATACGGAGCAAAGAGACCAAAAGACGCAAAGAAATAAGCACTTGATTTTAGTGTAAAACGAAACTAAATCGTATCACAAACAGAACTATGAGAATAGTTGGTTGCGGGTTTAATTCAGATATCGCCTGCCACGTGGCAGGCATCGGAGATTGTCCCGCCAACGATACACATAGAAAGACACATGTGAGTACCGATGAATTATTCACGCAAAGCAAAGCTTTGCCAATATGTATAAGGAGGGAAGAACCGTGGCACGTAAAGGACATACTCAGAAAAGAGACGTATTAGCGGATCCGTTATACAACAACAAGGTAGTTACAAAGCTTATCAACAACATCATGCTTGACGGTAAGAAAGGTGTAGCTCAGAAAATTGTATACGGAGCATTTGACAAAGTCGCAGAGAAAGCTGAAAAACCAGCTATCGAAGTATTTGAAGAAGCAATGAACAACATCATGCCTGTACTTGAAGTAAAGGCAAGACGTATCGGTGGAGCTACTTATCAGGTACCGATCGAGGTAAGAGCAGACAGAAGACAGGCTCTTGCACTTCGCTGGCTTACACTGTACTCTCGTAACAGAGGCGAGAAGACAATGGAAGAAAGACTGGCAAATGAAATTCTTGATGCAGCTAACAACACTGGCGCATCTGTAAAGAAGAAAGAAGACATGCACAAGATGGCAGAAGCAAACAAAG
>ERZ857840.3010-NODE-3010-length-14993-cov-5.434195_pt1 | contig 14993 bp, 7 predicted proteins | sample MGYA00519760_ERZ857840 | MGnify/ENA primary metagenome ERZ857840 (study PRJEB31778, sample SAMEA3449371) | human gut metagenome | biome: human gut; feature: human-associated habitat; material: faeces | place: United Kingdom | collected 2010/2012 ... | reverse complement strand
GCATCTGCCGCACCTCGCTCGCCGTATCGGCACTTAGAATTATGCGGTATTGCCTCAAGATTTTGAAGTGCTTACCCTGCCGTGCTGTTCTGCTCTGTCAGCCCCGTAAACACCGGGTCGTTCAGCAGCATTCCGGGAACAACATATCGGTAGGTGATTGCCTGCCTGCCGTTGATCACACGCACACTATCGTTGGCCAGTGCCAGCTCTTTCAGGGTTTGCATATCCTCATCATTCAGATAGATGGAGATCTGCTCCAGGCCAGATGTCTGCTTATATTTTGTCCCGTTTGTAACGGGAACATAGCGGCTGCTGACGGGGTTCAACTCGTAATTCTGCACCCCGCACAGGCGCGCTTTCGCAGCCTGTTCATGGATCAGCTCCGATGTCAGGGTGCCCAGCCGCGTGCCGCGCCAGTCCGCTTCGCTTTGCAGCACTGCCCGCACAGCCAGATGCAGCCGGATGACAATTCGCTGTTTCATATCGTGGATTCCTGTATTCCTATTTGCATGGATTTTTGTTGTTTGCTGCTTTCGTGGATCTGGATTATTCCACAGCATCAATCAGTGCTTTCAGCTCCTGCGCTGCCGCAATCAGCTCCTGCATCTGGTCCGACATTGCTTTGCGGTCCTCTGCCGTATAACTGCGGATCTTAGCTTCAATATTTTTTGCCGCTGCAATTTTACGCAGTTTGCGGGCCGTGGTGGGCAGCTTGGCCGAAATAAAGTTGTGGTCTTTATCTACTGCCGCCGCCTTGTTTTCCTGCGTCTTGGCCTGACCGATTGCATCCTGTGCATTTTGCAACGCTGCTGCAAATACGCTCTCGCGCTCCTGCATGCTGCGGCGTTCCACTGCTACATCCAACATGGCGGTGGTCAATGCATCCTTAATGGCGCGGCGCTCATGGCTGCGTGGGTCAAGGGCTGCGATTTTCAAAAACACTGCGGCTGCACGGGCCTGTTCTTCCAGGGTCAGGCGGAGATAGGTTTCGCACTCGGCTCGGTTCAGGAATTCCTCATCCAGCAAGCGGCGCAGATCAGGGTTGAGATCATTCTGAATCGAAAGCGCCTTATCAATCGTGCGGGAATTCAGCGGGCTGACCTCTTTCAGCGCTTTTTTCGCTTCCGCTGCACTCAGGTTATACGGTGCTTTCTGCAGGTTTTCCACAAAACGCGCCGCCGCCTGGCGCATCACACGTTCATTGCTGATGCCGCCGCGCACTTGCAGGTTTGCGCTGTCAATATACACAACTTTTTCGTTTTCCGTCAAGTTGCGCACCACTTTGCACTGCACTTTCTGCCATTCACTCATGCGGTTGGGCAGCTGCTTTTCTTCCTGCTCGCGTTTATCCTGCTCCACCAACAGGCGCAGCGCACGCAGGCGGCGCTCGCCGGAAAGCAGCACATATTTTCCGCCAACACCGGTCTTAGGGAACACAACCAGGTTGTGCAACAGCCCCGCGCGGCGGATATCATCGGCCAGCAGCGCAATATCTTCCTCGGTATCCAGCTCACGGTAAAGGGCATTATCCGGGTTTTCTTCAATATCATTGATATTGATCTCGCTGTATTCACCGCCCGGCTCCTGGTCGCCGCGCGCGATCTTACTTAACGCTGCTTCGTTTACTTTAAAGCCTTTCTTCTGCAGTCGGTCCAGTTTGCTTGCCATCACTCTGCCTCCTGTTCAACGCGCGTTTTCAGCTCGGCATACACCTTTGCATAATCCTTTGCCGGGTTGCTGCTGCGTGCACATAGCACAACCGGCGCACCAAGGCGGGTGCTATCCTTTACAGCCTGTCCCTTACGGATTTCGGCAGCAAACAGCTTGCTGCCCAGCTGGCTTTCCCGCAGTTCATTGCGGATCACTTCGGTCAGGGCAGTTTTTTCCACCATAGTCAGGATAATGCCCAAAACATCAATTTTTTCGCCCTCATCGTGCTCCAACTGCTGGCACATGGCCACAGTGCGGTACACACTGTCACGGCTGTAGTCATCGCACACGCAGGGGATCAGCACAAAGTCACTGGCCATCAGGGCGTTGGTCACCATTACATCGCGGGACGGCGGGGTATCGATCAAAATATAGTCGTATTCGCTGGCAACCTGTGCCAGGCACATGGCCAAAAACATATTGATACTGGTGCTTTCGGACTGTTCCAGGATTTGCAGCTGCTTGGCCGCCATTGGGGTGTTGCCATTTGCCGGAATTATATCAATATTATCAAACTGCGTGCGGGAAATATAGTTCTGCGTGCCGCTGATGCCATAGGCACGGAACATATCATACACGCCAGCGCGGTCAAAAGTATTATCGGTTACACGGGCGCCCGTCAGGGTATAGGTACAGTTGCCCTGGGCATCCATATCCACAACAAGCACCCGCTTGCCGTCCTGCGCCATCAGCGCCGCCAGGTTGCAGACGGTAACGGTTTTTCCCACGCCGCCTTTTTCAATGCAGACTGAGATACAATATCCCATTGTTTTCCTCCTTGCGAGCACCTTTGTGTAGGCATCTCTTCGTTGCTGTCGGTTAATCTTTGCCTTTTGTTCGGTTCTTTTGGCGGTACCGCACGCCGGTATCTTAATCTAACCGCGGGTTGCAAAAACTTGCACCCCAAGCCGTGCGGCATCTCTTCGTTGCTGTTATAGTTTCTATTATATCATATGCTTCGCGTGTGTCAACGGATATTTTGACGAATATCATGCAGGCATCTCTTCGTTGCTGTTCACGTTTTTTCTCTGCCGCTTTCCTTTCCCATCCTTCTTCACTTCATCCAGGCATTCCCGCTCACCTATTATCCCAAGGTCTATCTGAAATCAAAAAACGCCGGATATTTCCATTTCTCAGCTGCACCCCAACAAAAAAGCAGCGGCCAGCAATCTGCTAGCCGCTGCTTACCTTATTATAATAGCGCTCCCGGATGTTCCGTTCCGCTTCATCTTAATTACTCTTCGCTGTCATCCGGGATATCTTCCTCAAAAGCATCCATCCAGCTTTCGTTGTGCCACTTATCTTTTTCACCTTTTTCCTTGGCGGCAACCTTCTGCCGTTGTGCCTGGTCGTTCATTATGGTGCCGATCGGGTTCAGCGCGCGTTCTTCAATAATGTGGTAGAACAGCCCCATCGGGTTATTCACGTTGGGGTCCTTGGCGGCCTTTGCCCAGAACACATCAAAGTCCAGTTCATGCGCCATAGCTTCCATCAATGGGGTCAGGCTGCCATACTTTTCAATCACTTCATTCATGCAGGCCAGGTAATGCAGCCGCATTTCGTCTTTCAGCCCATTGCGCAGGCTGGAAGGCGATGGCACGCACCGCGCTGCCAGGTGGCGGTAAATTTCGTGGTAAGCGCCGCGCTGGCCGCTCGTCAACGTCTTTTCCAGGTATCCATCATCCACAAACTTTGCAAACTCTTTTCGCATATCCTGCCGTTTTACAATCGTTTCAGGAATCAGCTCTACCGTGGGCGGCTCAGGCTCCGGCATCGTTTGCTGCACCGGCTCGTCCATCACATGGTACTCCGCTTCCAACAGCTCCTCTTTGGGTTCGGCTGCCGGCTTTGCCTTGCGGAAAATATAAATGCGATAGTTATCCATATCCTCGCGCAGCACCTTGTTCAGGTACCGCGCCGGGCTGCGCATCGTCTGCGACCGGGGAATGATCTCCTGTGCATAGCGGGGTGCCACACCGGCCAGCCAACTGGTCAGCCCGCCGCAATCCAGGATGATGGCATTCATCTTTCCAAACACCGTTTTGTTGCCGCCGTCCTGCTCGCCATCGCCTGCCTGGATGGTGCAGCAGGCATCTGCCAACACATCAATAATCACTTCCACCGCGTGCAGCTCTTCGGGCGTAATCTCCGCGCGCAGCTGATCCATGCGCGCTTTCACAACAATTTCCTCCCGCAGCTCGGTGCGGTGGCGTCCAAAGGAATAGGGGATCGTTGTTTCCGGTGCCGAAACATAATCAAAGGTGATCACGCTAGGGTCATCCAGCAGCGAATCCTCAATCGCCACGGTGGGGCGGCCCTTCTTTTTGCTCTTTTTGCGCACTGTGCTGTTGATGCTGTCCAGGTTGGCCTGTGCGGCGGCATCATCCACCGGGTCAATCGTTACCACCAGCGAAAGAACCTTCTGTCCCTTTTTTTCGTACACATCGTAATTAAAAATAATATCCGTCTTTTCGTTAATTTCCGCCTTTGCCTTTTCCAGTGCCAGGCGGCGGAAATCCGACCATCGGTTGGCCGTATACGAAAGCTGTTCATACAGCATGCTCAGGTTCCATACCAGCGGTTCCCCGGCCGCTTTCTTTTTCAGGTACAGGCTCTGGTAGCTCTTGCACAGCTCGTAAATGCGGATGGAATAGGTGGACCGCATCAGCATGGTGTAGGTCACATCCATGGTGGTATACAGGGTTTTCAGCTGCACCAGGTGCGGTTTCAGCACCGGATCCAGCGTGATGGTCATGCGCGCGCGGCCCTCATCAATGCGCACTTTATCGATCCAGCGGAATGTTTCCACCGTGGAAGTTCCGTTATTCTTGATCCACTGGATGGGCGCGTTGGCCAGCTCCTCAATATTTTTGCGCACCTGCTTGTACAGCGCCCCGCTGTGCGGGTCCATGCCGGTCATCTTGATAAAATCATAAATGCTCAGCTCATAAGAGGGCAGGTCCGTATCCTCCGGCTTAATCATCGAAAAAATATGCAGCATCAGGCGCTGCTGGCTCAGCGTCAGGTTGTTGCGCGTCATCTGTACAAGGTCATTGGATTTGCGAACGATGGTCTGGTCCCCGCGTTCTTCAAACGTAACGACAAACGGATCATCTTTTTTCTGTTTACTTGCCGCCATAAGCAGGGGCCTCCTATATCGGTTGCTGTATCCCGGGTGGTCACGCACATCATGCTAAACATTATAGCACATCCTGTTGTCCAGCGCAAGAATTGCAAATTTACACAGGGTTCCACCGCCATTACCCTGTGCAAAATGCAACACCCGCGTTGTGGTTTGCCATATATCCTGTGGGGGCTGCAGCCCGGGTGCAGGTTACACAGGGTTTTACTGTGCTTTTCTGTCCTGCTGTTTCAGGGTTCTGTAACCTGATGGAATGGCAACACCAATTTTTTCCCGTTCTCCCCCATCTCCCGGCTTACCTCTGGTTGTTATTATGGCTTAGTTGTTTAGTTCTATATTAGTAATAGGTAGAGCCTGTGTAATTTAACAACGCAAACCTGTGTGTTCAACCAACTGCAGCCTGTGCATTCCACCACCATTTTCCTGTGCGGAAAGCAACCTGCGTAAAGTTGCAAATAAGCCAAAAACAGCCAAACCTGTGTAAATTGCAACACGGGGAACGGGCCTATCCTGTGTGGGTTTCCAACAGGTACGCGGGTCACGGCGGGGCAGAGGAGCGGGAATACCCTGTGTAAAATTGCAACTGTTCCGGGGGGAACCTGTGCGTTTTTCCAACGGTAAGCGGCATAGGGAAACAAGGCAATCCTGTGCGTTTTTCCAACACGTTTCGGGAATGTTCGGCACAGAATGCGGGCAATACCCTGTGCAAAATTGCAACAGCTCACAGCTGCTTCAAATAGATCAGTTGCAAATTCACACAGGGCAGCACCCCTATTATAATAGGGTAAGTGCCGCACAGAATGGCGCGTGAGGGGTTGCAGTTTACACAGGATAGATTGAAAGCTGGGAGCTGGAGGTGTATCTGAAAACAAAGAAAATGACGGATATTTCGCAAACACAAGCAGGATTTAAGGCAGAGAGCCGCAGGAATCCTTTGTGGATTCCAAGGCGCTTTAACGCAAAATCCCGCTGTGTTTGTAGAAATAGACTAAATTTTCGACTTTTCAGATACACCTTAGTCCTATCTGAAACGTCAAAAAGCTCGTCTGTTTCAGTAAATGCAGCCGGATTTTGTGCTTGCGAAAGATCCGCTATTTTCGTTGCTCTCAGATGCACCTCAGGAGCTGGCGCAAATAGAAATCGGCAAGGGGGAACCGGGAATCAGGGGCAGGGCAGGGGGAACAAAAAAGCGAATGGCATATCTGCAGCAAACCCGCACCCCGTTGTAAAGGGAGAACGGCGTCCCGTTGGCGGGCGTGCAATCCACCAAACCCGCACCCGCCGCCGCAAACACCACAAACCGTTTGCAGGGGCGCGGTGTACCCATCGCGCCGCAAAAAACGGGAACCGTGCGCCGCAAACCTGCCATCCCTCCCACAAGGCGCCCACCCAGCCGCCAGGCCCCGCCGCAAACAGGCACATGCGAAACAAATAATTGCGCAAAAACAGGGAAATGTAGCAAAAAAGGCAAATTTTGCTGCAAAGTTGCGCTCTGTGTGCGCAGAGGATCATAAACGCGCGGTCAAAGTATATAAAAGGGACCGCTGCCAAAAAGAAAATCAGGAATAAATTATACAAAGGCTTTGAATACATTGTATAATTGGAGGAAAACGCAATCAGTAAAAGTGCTGAAAAACAGGAATTTACGTGGATTGTATTGCCTTTCTGGTATAAAGGTGCTATACTTTAACACTGAAAAGTAAATGCGCAATGAGAAGATTCGATGCGTAATTTTTTTGAAAACAACATGGCAACGGATGCGCAAGTAAAAGAAGCTGACTTCTTTTATTGTTCCACAGGGATCCCCTGTGGAACAATGTGCTTTCATTAAACCAGCGCGAAAGGCGAGTAAGCAGATTGAATAGAACAGGGAAAAACACAACAGGTTGGGCGCGCCGGCTGACAGCGCTGCTTATCACCGCTTGCCTGGTTATGGCAATGGCCCTGCCTGTATACGCCGAGGTGGACCTTCTGCCCGACGCACCTGACAAAGTAGAGCTGCTGGAGGATAAGCCGGGAACGGCCTCCGGGGAGGATACCGCTCTGCCGGAGCAGAACGCCGCCACCCCGGTGCCGGAAGCCGCTACCCCGGAACCGGAACAAAGCGCCGAGCCGGAGCAGCCCGCCCCGACCGAAACGCCGGAGCCCACGGCAGAACCCACCCTGACCCCAGAACCGACAGCCATTGCAACGGCCACCCCTGTGCCGACCGTGACCCCCACCGCCACCCCGGAACCGACCGAACAGCCGCAGAAGATGTACGCCGCAAAAAGCGTGGATAACGTGCAGGCAGTTAGTGAGGGAGCGCCGGAGACTTACACGCTCTATTTTGCAGTGCCTACCAGTTGGACCAATTATAAAAAGGTAAAAATACATGCCATTGTTGGACAAAATCCAAATGGTGATAGAAAATATTATCTTGATATGCAGGAAGCTGACATAACGGAGGACGGAAGAAAAATTTATTCTGCAGTCCTGAATAAGGCCAAACACTATCCAAATAATGGGTTGGGTGGACTTGAATTTTGCGGATATAATGAAGATACATCTACAGACGATAACCCTACATACAAAGTAACAATTGTTCAAGTAGATAATAATAATCAACTTAAGTGGATGTCGTTCGATCCAACTCGTAACGATTATATCGGCGGCAACTACTATGACGGAGAGAACGGAGATGGCTGGCATCCAGAGCTGTGGAAAATCTATAAGGTTGGCCATAAGCATTTCGCTGGCAAAACGATGGCCTTTGAAAATAAAACCAGTGAAACACTAACGAACGTCCAAGCCTGGTTTTATGAACCGAAAGAAGGAGAGCTTAAGCTGGTCGGTGACCCAATACCCTTAAATAGTATTGATTCTGGAAATAGTATTGCTTCTGGTTCCACAGCAACCTTTAAAATTCCTAACGATTATTGCTCTTTTGTTCGCTTTACCGCGGGCGATGATAATACAGAAATAAGTAAATACTACAATTTTTATAATGAGGAAGTAACAGGAGAAAATCAGAAACGCTTCCAGTATTCCGAAGGTCAATGCTATTGCTACATGTACAATGGTATTGAGGATGCAACATGGGGGCGTCCAGGTGCCACCCGCATCTATTACGATGCTACTTTTTCCAAGATGGCATTGAATGGAGATACCGACGACTTTTCAATCCCCAAAGCCAATAATAATAAAGAGACCATTTATTATCGGATAAAAGGAGACGGCGTAGAATCCGAAAGCGGCACGCTGGTAAAAGATGGTACAAACGAAAATCTTTATTATATTGACATTCCCCAAGGATATCGTTCAATCATCTTTTCCGGTGATGCAATTAACGGTGACAAGGAGACAAAAGGAAATGGAGTAAGTACAGAGTGGCTGCCGATTCCCACAGATGACAAAAATTGCTTCTATGCGGATACGAATGACGATGCAGTATATAAAGGTACCACTCGTGGCGGCTACTGGGCTCCAAAAGGTACCCTGCGTGATGCCGAAACGTGGAAAAATCCTGACACTAAAGTAGTAGATATTGCCGCCGCTGAATTTACGGAAAAACCAAATACAAAGTATGTTACCAGTACGCTGTATGATTATTATACAGATTACGAACTGAACGGCAAGAACCGTGATAGCTACGATAATGATAATGCGGTTAATCAGCGCCACTGGGTACCCTTCCGCCAGTTCGATCAGGCAATCAGCGACTACTATCAGAGTTATGTAAATAATAATACCGGAAAGTCCATTATATATCCCATTTATACAGGCCATTTCCAGCCAAGTGATTGGGCTCCAAAATTTGCGGATATTGCAAGTACATTGAATTTGTACGGATGGAGTTCTTACAATATCTTTATCGTAGCCAATAACTCGAACTTTGATATAGGAGGTAAAAACGAGAAAAATTCCTACGCTTTTCAGGGCATTGTGGCAGACAAAAGGGACAGCGATGGCGACATCGTGATGAATGGAACGACCCTGAAAGAACCGCATTTCAATGAAGAGTTCCTGACCAGCAAAAACAGCAAAAATGCAAAACTTGGCGAAGTTTACCACAATGTTGAGTTTCCGTTTACCCAAAAAGAAGTTTTTGTAGAATCAGATCAAAAAGGCAAAGGTGTTAAATACTGGTGGTTTGACAGCAAAGAAACTTCTCTGTATCTGCGCAAAGATACAAATAGCGATCAGTTGTACCTTGGTAATGATAGCACGGGAGAGACAACCGCTGAATATCTGAGCGAGGCGTCCCACAACGTGGACAGTGCAAGTGATCCAAATAAAGTTTCAACGCCATACGGCTTTTTCCCGTTCAATGAAACCACAACCAGTAATAGCGCAGTCAGGTACAATTACGGTTACGGTGCAAAACTTGAAATCCCGTTTACCCTAACCAGTACCGGAACAGTTAAGGACGACTACAATAATGAAATTCCAATTCGTTTTTACTTCTCTGGTGATGATGATGTGTGGGTTTTCATTGACGATCAGCTTGTCCTGGATATTGGCGGTGCTCATGCCAGAGTTTCTGGTGTGTTGGAGTTTGACCAGCGCGATAATAAGAAAAACACCGTAACTTCCTATGTCAGCCGGGTCAAGAACAGCAAGACAGATAATTATGGCGCTGAAGATTGTGATGAAAACAAGCATGAAACGGAGACAAGCATTACTTACTTAGGAACAACCGAAAAGTATTATAAAAACGCAAGTGTCTCCATCCCTAATCTTTCCACCGGCAAGCACACCCTTACCATGTACTACATGGAACGCGGTATGTGGGAGTCCAACATGGCGGTGGCGTTCAACTTCCCGGATAATAACGAGCTGCAGGTTCAAAAAGAGGTCGAACTGAGCAAGGTTGATCCAGACTTCAAAAATTGCTTTAAAGACCAGAAAATCTTCAACTTCACCATCCAGAACCAGGCAACCCATTATGGAGAAAAAGTGGCCGCTGGCTCGGATACAAGCGGTACCAAAGAGGTGAATTTTGCGGATTGTGACGAGATTAAACCCGCAACCGATTCAACCGAAGGTGAGTACATTTTCAAGTTGGATACAAACCCCGAGCAAGGTTCCGGGCCTGAAGGCGAAAAGGTCCTTCACTGGTACGCACGCTATACGGATACGGAACCCGTCAGTGCAGCGCGTAAGAAACGTTATGGCATCCTGACGCTGAAAAACCCCATCGATATCAAAGACGAGCGCTTCCTTACGTTCCAGGTTTACGTTGATCCAGGGGATAGTGGAGGTGACCTTTCCCTCAACAACCTGTATCTGGAACTGCTGGATGAACAAACACCTATCCACGGCCAAAAAGGCAGCCTTGGCACATCAGGCATTAACGGCGCAACGTATGGCTCGGTCGAACTGAAGACAGACCAATGGGTCACCGTAAAGCTGGACCTGCACAAGATGAAAGAGCAGGGCGGTTCGGACGGCAAATTTAGCGGCAACGTTACAACCATCCGCGTGGGCGATAACTATAGCCGCAACATCTATTTCAGGAACTTTACCTTCATTCCCAAAGCGAAGCCAAGTACGATGTCCGGCTTTACAACCGATCAGAAGGACATCCCGGATTACGGCTCCGCCACAACCGGTCATTTGGAAAATGCCAAATACGCACAGTACACCTCCACCGAGGACAGCGACACCCAGTTGGTGGACGAGGACGGACGCTTTGTTCTGGAAGCTGGAGAAACCGTTACCTTCAGCGACCAGTTCCGCCGCGGCAGCTACATTTCGCTCAAAGAGGAACTGAACGAAAACCTGTACGACACCACATGGACGGTGTACGAGAACGGGCAGAAGGTTACTTCGATGAGCGGAGGTAACAGCGTAAGTCTTCCTGATTCAACACCTTCGTTAATCGAGCAGAATGGAAGCGGCCCCAATGATGGCCGAACGGAAAAAAGGGGAGCAGAAGAGCAGAACAAGTATGACGGAAACAAACCCTCCGCCGACACCATCGTCTTCCGCTCCTATAAGGACCCGGACGAAACAAAATCCACGCTGACAAAGCTAAAGGTAAAATACGTCAACACCGTCAAAACCGGCGGGCTGAAAATCCAAAAGCAGGCCGCAGCTGGTGAGGTAGATAACATTAAAGGCACCTACAAGTTCAAAGTTACCTTTAGTGATGTTGGCGGTGCTGGTCTGGAAAAAAAGGACATCATAAAGTATGTTGAGATCAACATGAGCGATGGGAACAACCCAGAGCACACCGTGACCATCACCGGCATCCCCGTTGGCACCCGCTATACCATCGAGGAAGTTACACCGCTAGATGGTTCCAGACTGCAAAGCGTAACTGTTCCGAAAGGTCAATCCGCCCAAGAGATCGCCAACACCATGGTGGAAGGCATGATTGTGGAGAGCAAAAATCCGAACGATCCGAACGATCTGGAAGTTACCGCAATCTTTACCAACACCAAGCGCAAACTGATCAACATTGAGTTCAACAAGCTCTGGAAAGATGCAAATGATACGGTCCTTGGTACAACGAACCAGCCGAACGAGATTTACATCCAGCTCCAGCGCCGCCTGGCAAACAGTGCTGAGGATGCCCCGTGGGATGTTGTTGACTACCCGACCTCGGGCAGCAAATATGTTACGGTTCGCCATACAGATAACGGCTGGCTGTATCCCTTTAACAACCTGGATCAGTACCCGGTTGGCGGCAGTGCGGCAAACAACTATATTTACCGCATTGTGGAAGGTACGGTGGATAAGGCTGGCAACTTTACCGCGGTAAAGCCGAACGAAACCATTACGATTAACGGCAATACGTATGTTGTAACGGCTGAAGCTGAAGCAACAGCAAACAGCGAAACGAACAGCGCGGGCAGCTCAACAGACAATACAGCCACAGTGACCCCCGATGGAACCATCACCGGCGGCAGCGGCAAGATTGAGCTGACCAACACGCTGCAGAACCCGAAGTTTGTACTGGATATCATCAAGAAGGACGCGGAACCCAATAATGAGGGCCAAGATGTGCTCTTGAGTGATGTTGAGTTCAAACTGGAAAAGCTGGTCGAAACAACAACCGAAGGAAAAACGCAGTGGGTAGTAGATAAAGACTACCAATTCGATAGCACAAAGACAGATTCCATTACCGGTACAACCGGAACGGACGGCAAGATTACAAATAACCCGTTCAAAAATCTGAAACCCGGTACATACCGCCTGACGGAAACCAAGGCACATCCGGGGTACAACCTGTTGGCACAGCCAATTGTGATCGAATTTACCCAAGACGGCAAGTGTTCTATTGATGGGCAGCTAATTGATGACAAAAACAAGTTTACGCAGTCTGGCAACATCTACACCATGCACCTTACCGTTCTGAACCGTAAAACGCCTGAGCTGCCCCACACGGGTGCAGACGCGCCAAGCCTGTGGCTGCTGATCGGCATGCCGCTGGCGGTGGCAGGGCTGTTGATATTCACATTCCGCTACAACAGGAAAGGGGGCCGGCGACATTAACCATCCCCCGGAAACCCAGCAACCCCCAGGGTACAGGGCCTGCCCGCCCGTGCGCGCCCGTTTACGGCAGGGCGCAGCCTTAAGCCAAGTGGGCAAGCGGCCCAGTTTTTCCTCCTTTTTTCTTCACGGCACAGTGCGGGCGGCGCGGCAGCGTTTCCCCGCTGCAGCGCCCCGCACTGCACGCCGTGCTGATGCAGAACCCTTAAGCCGGGCGGCCCCGCCGCCCATCCGATGATGATTTTTTTAAGAGAAGAGGTACTGAAATGAAAAAAGCAAAACGTTTTCTCACAGGCCTGTTGAGCGCCGCTCTGGCCCTCAGCCTGTGCGCCATGCCAGCAATGGCAGATGAGGTAACAGGTGAGACTACAAACACAGCTCCCCTGGCTAGCGCTATTGATAAAAATGCAAAGGGTACCATCACGATTCACAAGTATGAATATAATGGTGACAAGGATAAAGAGGGCACAGGTGTAGCAGGAGACGAGAACAAAGTGCCCGAAGATGCAAAAGACCTGGAAGGTGCAACGTTTACCTATTATCAGGTAATGGATGCGGATGATCTGGTCGCGTACTATAATGGTAAGAGCACAGACATGGTAAACATCGACACTTATGTTAAGAATGGTGAGATTCTTTCTGACTATGCTACTAAGCCACACGACTCTGGTACGACGAACGAGAAGGGCATTGTAAAGTTTGGCGATGGTAAGAATGGCCTGCCGGTTGGCTTGTATGTTATTATCGAAACTGAAACCCCCGATAAGGTAACGACCCCGGTTACACCGTTCCTGGTATCGCTTCCTATGGCAAATCCGACCAATAAGGCAGAGTGGATGTACGATGTGTATGTATTCCCTAAAAATGCAACGACCTACGGCAAAGTGACCTTGGAGAAAAAAGGCCGCGTGGGCGGTGGAACTCCAGTGGATCTGAGTGGCGTTACATACAAGCTTGAAAAGAAGGTAAACGATGATCCCGAAACATGGGAAGAAGTAACCAAAAATGAGCAAACGGGTGAAGATCTTGGAACGTTAAAGACGACTGATGGCAAGATTACTGTAAGTGGTCTGTCTCAGGGTACCTACCGTTTTATCGAACAGAGCTATGATACGGATAATGGTTATATTCTTGATCAGACTCCGATTGTGTTTGTAGTTGACAGCGAGGGCAAGATTACGTATGGTAGCAAAACGGAATCAAATGTTACCATTGAAGTTATCAATGAAAAGCCGGATTTGGAAAAGAAAGTAATTGATAAAGACAATACCGAAACAGAAGATACAGATTACAGCGTAGGCGACCATGTTCCGTATACGATTACAGTAAGTGTTCCTAATAACATTACGAAGCTTAGTACCTTTGAAGTAACGGATACGCCTAACAACTTGAAGTATGATGGGAATGCTACATTGACCTGCGAAGGCATTGCTGTGGATGAAGCGGTATATAGGATTACTACCAAGGGTGAAGATGTTCCTGCAAATGGCTTTAAGATTACATTTACCCCTGCTGCTATGGAAAATTATGCAGGGAAGAATATTGTGATTTCTTATACTGCCGAAATGACGGCTGCTGCTAGCACGCCGGAAGATGGTAATCACAATACTGCAAAGTTGAAGTATACCAATAAGATTAATGTCAATGGTCAGCCGGATGACGGCTCTAACAGCGAGATTCATGACGATACCGTTGTTTATAGCTATACAATCAATGTGCATAAAGACGGTGATGATAAAAAGAATCTAGTCGGTGTAAAGTTTGACTTGTACAAGCAGGTTCCGGAGCAGGAAGCCGGAGATAAGGCTTTGACAGCGGATGAAGTGAAAGCATATGGTCTGCCTACTGCAGAAGCTGGAAAAGTGTGGGTTAAAGTAAACACAGATACGTTGGTAACAGATAGCGAAGGTAATATTCATCAGGATGGCTTAGCAAATGGTGATTACTACTTGGTTGAGAAAGAGACTCTTGATAGTTATAATTTGCTGAACGGTCCTGTCAAGGTTACGCTGAACATTAGCGAAGAGACGTCTTGGAATGAAAACTTTGAGTACAAAGATGGCGTTTTGACAAAGCATGATTGGGATCAGAAAACAACGAAGTTTACCGATGATAAGGGAAAAGACGTTACTGACACTGCTACAATCACGGTTACTGTCATCAACCGCAAGGGCTTCGACCTGCCCACCACCGGTGGTTTCGGCACCCTGCTGTTCAGCGGCATTGGTGTGCTGCTGGTTGTGGCCGGTGTTGGCGTGCTGCTGAGCCTGAAAAAGAAGAACCGCGCCTGATGCGCCTGCCGCAAGGCAAAACAATGTTACAATTCACCAATAGGGTATAGAGGGATAATCCATCATACACAGGGGGAGGGCCGGATTTGGCCCTCCCCCTATGGTGGGTTATTGGGGAATAAATTTTTTTGGGTGTACATGGCCGTTGTTCGGTTGATTTTTAGGTTCTGCGTGGGGAGCCACCCCATGGCCCCGGAACGGATGTCTTTTAGGTTTGTGGCGAGGAACCACCCCTCAGTCACCTTCGGTGACAGCTCCCCTCTAGGGGAGCCACCGCAAACATAAGGTTAGATATTGGCGCCCCTTGAGGGGTGACTCCCCGCGGGGCGGGGAGATGTCGCGGAGCGACAGAGGGGACGGGGCGCTGTTTG
>ERZ857840.2998-NODE-2998-length-15042-cov-2.056049_pt1 | contig 15042 bp, 12 predicted proteins | sample MGYA00519760_ERZ857840 | MGnify/ENA primary metagenome ERZ857840 (study PRJEB31778, sample SAMEA3449371) | human gut metagenome | biome: human gut; feature: human-associated habitat; material: faeces | place: United Kingdom | collected 2010/2012 ... | reverse complement strand
CGTCAAGAAGACCCCACTTGGGTAGTGGAGCAGTCTAAGGAGTTGCGACAAACGATTGTCCATGGACAAGGAGAGTTCCATTTGCGCACATTGAAGTGGCGTCTTGAGAACAATGACAAGCTTCCGATTAACTTTTTTGAACCGAAAATTCCTTATCGCGAGACGATTACCAAGCAAGCACGAGCAGAATATCGTCATAAGAAACAGTCGGGAGGAGCTGGACAATTTGGTGAAGTTCACTTGACTATTCCAAAGCTGCCCAGCAGCTGTATGCGGTAGTGATCGTCTGCCAATTGCCGGATGACCGGAAAGGAAGATGTGTTGCCAGAATCAGCAGGCCAGAATACCTGCCATTGCAATATTTTCCCCGAAACAGGGTGGGGTGTCTGAAGGAAAAAAACCATTTGTTGGAAAACGTGTTCCATTCTTTTCCGGTTTGGCGATTGGAAAAGATTTTACTGGTTTGTTTTCTTTTCGCCCCTGCCGAAAGACAAAGGTATTGAATGAAAGCGGAAGAAAGTGTCGTAATTGAGCGGGAGGCGATTCAGCCGGCGCCTTCCGTATTGCCTCCATTGCCGCAGCGGATCATCAAGCGTGACGGAGCCGAAGTGCCGTTTGACGCGAAAAGGATTACTGTCGCTTTGACCAAGGCGGGAAGAGCGACGGGAGATTTCGGCGAAGATGAAGCGCAACTTCTGACACAAAGAACGTTGAAGGTCTTGCGTCATCGTTTTGTCGGCGCGCCTCCGACGGTGGAACAGGTTCAGGATGTTGTGGAACAGATGCTGGTTGATGCCAATCATACGAAAACGTTTCGTGCCTATGCCACTTATCGTGACCAGCGCCACCGCCTGAGACAGGACAAGAGAACACTGGTCGATGTCGCTTCTTCTGTTGAGGAGTATGTCGATCGTGCGGACTGGCGTGTTCAGGCCAATGCCAACCAGGGGTATTCGCTTGGTGGCCTGATTCTGAACGTTTCGGGCAAGGTGACGGCCAATTACTGGCTGAGCCATGTTTATCCTCCGGAAATCGGACAGGCTCATCGTGATGCCGATTACCATATCCATGATCTGGACATGTTGTGCGGATATTGTGCCGGCTGGTCGTTGAGACAGTTGTTGTATGAAGGATTCAACGGTGTTCCGGGAAAACCGGAAGCCGATCCACCCAGACATTTTTCGACGGCGCTGGGCCAGATGGTCAATTTTCTGGGCATCATGCAGAATGAATGGGCTGGTGCGCAGGCATTCTCGTCATTTGACACTTACCTTGCGCCGTACATCCGCAAAGACAATCTGCCCTATCGTGAAGTTCTGCAGAGCATTCAGGAACTGATCTACAACCTGAACGTTCCTTCACGGTGGGGGACGCAAACTCCATTTACAAATCTGACCTTTGATTGGACCTGCCCGGAAGATCTCCGTCAACAGCACCCGGTGATCGGCGGAGAGACCATGCCCTTTACATACGGCGAGCTTCAGCCGGAAATGGACATGATTAACCGTGCCTACATTGAAGTCATGATGAAGGGAGATGCCAAAGGGCGCGTTTTTACGTTCCCAATCCCCACTTACAACATCACGCCGGATTTTGATTGGGAAAGCGAAAACTCGCTTCAGCTCTTTGATATGACGGCTCGATATGGGCTTCCTTATTTCCAGAATTTCATTAATTCGGAATTAAAGCCCAATATGATCCGGTCGATGTGCTGCCGGCTCCAGTTAGACCTTCGTGAACTGCTCAAGCGCGGCAATGGTCTTTTTGGTTCCGCGGAACAGACAGGGTCTGTGGGTGTGGTAACGATCAACTGCGCACGGTTGGGCTACCTCTTTAAGCACGATAAAGAGCATCTCTACGAGCGCCTCAGCTATCTGCTTGAGCTAGCCAAAACAAGTCTTGAGATTAAGCGAAAAGAAATTCAGCGTCATATTGACGGCGGTCTTTTCCCATACACCAAGCGCTATCTGGGAACGCTGCGCAATCACTTCTCGACCATTGGCGTCAACGGTATCAATGAGATGATCCGTAATTTCACGGACGATAAGGAAGACATTACGACAGAAGCGGGACACGCTTTTGCGCTTGAGTTTCTCGACTATGTGCGAGCCAAGCTTGTGAGTTTTCAGGAAGAAACGGATCATATGTACAACCTGGAGGCAACGCCAGCCGAAGGCACGACGTACCGTTTTGCCAAGGAAGACAAGAAGCGCTTCCCGCAGATCCTTCAAGCAGGGACACCCTCGAATCCTTATTACACCAACAGTTCTCAGCTTCCCGTGAACTTCACGGACGATCCGTTTGAGGCGTTGGAACGTCAGGACGATCTGCAGCGTAAATATACGGGCGGTACGGTTCTCCACCTTTATATGAATGAGGCGGTGTCGAGTCCGCAAGCCTGCCGTGAACTTGTGCGCCGCACACTCACAAATTTCCGACTGCCCTACATTACAGTGACGCCGACCTTCTCGATTTGTCCGAAGCACGGTTACCTCTCTGGGCGACATGACTTCTGCCCGAAGTGTGATGCTGAATTGATTGCCAAGAAGCGCAGCGAATATCAAAAGGCAGAAAAAGAACGGGCGGCAGCCAGCTGACAACATCTGGTGTAATCGTTGTTGCTTCAATACTATTAATTGTTGCTATTTAAAAAAATGAATGCTTGCGGGAAGAGGATCTTGCTATAGTTCTTTTTCCTGCTTTAAGCAGATATCACAAGTGAGGGAATGCTCATGACTGAAGCTAAAAATACGATCGAACTCAAAGATTCCGAGCGTCAGCCCTGCGAAGTGTGGACGCGGGTGATGGGTTACCACCGTCCCGTGCAGAGCTTCAATATTGGCAAAAAGGGGGAGTTTGAAGAGCGCGTCTGTTTCACGGAAGGTGCGGCGACCCACCACGGAGAAATTCATCGTCCTTGCTGCGGCAAGTAAAAACATCAATAGGGCACAATTGAATTAACCGTGATGGCGGAGCTTTATTCTTCAGCGCCTCAGTCAAGGCCTGTCGTCGAGATTTTTCCGCAAGATTCCGATACAGGTCATACCTCGGCCGAGGCGCTCCGTATTGCAGCCATCACGCCTTTTACCACGATTGACTATCCTGGCAAGTTGTCAGCGGTAGCTTTCGTTCAAGGCTGCCCGTGGCGCTGTATTTATTGCCAGAATCCTTGGATGCAGCCCAAGGATTTTGATCCGTCGCTTTCACATGAGTCATGGCACAGGCTTGAAGAACTGCTGAAGCGGCGCAGGGGACTTTTGGACGCAGTGGTTTTTTCGGGCGGGGAACCGACCGTTGATTCGGCGCTGCCGGACGCTGTTGCTCGTGTTAAAGCAATGGGTTTTAAAGTGGGACTGCATACCGGCGGCATTATCCCCGCGCGTCTCGCACGTGTACTGCCAATGCTGGATTGGGTAGGTATTGATGTTAAACCCCCCCCCACGGATGCAGCCCTCTACGAACGAGTAACGGGGCGTACTCATGCGGCTCTGCACTTTCTTGAAGCTTTTCGAATGCTTCAAAAGGCCGGGATTCCATTTGAATGTCGAACCACCGCTCACCCTGACTATCTTCCCAATACGAAACTTTTAGAGCTTGCTGTCTGGCTTAAGTCTGAACGGGTTGATACTTTCGCCTTACAGATCTATCGTCGGCCAAGAGGGATCTTTGCAACATTGCCAGCTGTTGGAAGTGACTATCCGAATGAATTGGTTGTTTCAGCGCTTAAAGGGGCTGTGAAAACATTCATTGAACGCCGTTGACGTGAATGCGCCAAGACGGCTCATGACGCGTTGAGCGGCAAAAAAACGGCAGAACTCAAATCTGAGTCTGCCGCTCGGATCATCCAACTTCAAGCCGCTGATGTGGGCGGCTTATGAAAGGCTGGATTACTTGGTCTCGTTGATGAGCTCCTTGAAGGAAGTGCCAGGTACGAATTTCGGCTTCTTCGTGCCGGGAATGCGGATCGATTCGCCCGTGGAGGGATTGCGGCCGGTGCGCGGCGCACAGTCGACGGCCTTGAAGGTGCCGAAGCCGATCAGCGTTACGGATTCACCGCAGCGCACGGCCGAAATGATTTCTTCGAGGGCGCTCACGATAATGCGGTCAACCTCGGCTTTCGAGGCCGTATTGCGGGCGGCGACGCGGTCTACGAGTTCAAGACGGTTCATAAGAATCCTTGTGTAAAAGCGATGTTTTTGTATTGTTCCGCCTAACAGGTCTCGGGGTGGCTTCAGGCAGCATGAAGAATGTGGTATGCGAAGGAATCAACCCTACACGCTATAAACATGTCGGGTGGGGCGCCTCTGGGGCTCCGCGCTGACCGGCAGAGCTTCGCATATGTCTACTGTATCACTCGCGCGCGGCGTTTGAGAACTTTCAGAAGAGGAATCAACCGCATCTGCTGCAGACAGAGATCGATATGATCGGCTGTTTGGCCGTGATTGTGCTCTGTTGAACGTTCAAAAGTATGTTTTTTTTGTGCATCAGGAAACACACGATACCCACTAATTGGTATGATATAAACCCTTATGTTTAGGATGGCTGTCCGAACGATTTTGTTTAGTAACAAGCAAACAAAATTCTTTTACAAGAAAAACAAAGAATCCCCTTCTAAGGGTTGATACGGAGTGCGACAATATCCATGTCGCAAGTGATTGCGGCAAATGTTTCGGGTAACCGAGACATCTCCTTTGGTGGTATTTCGAGTCATTGCATCTGCATCGAGCGGACAACAGCGCATATGCTGACGTCCCATTGCGGGGCATTCGGCTGAAGGAGGCCTCCCTTGAGTTTTTCTCTGAGTGAGCCTTCAGCCGAATACCTCGGTCGAAAGAGGCAATGACTCTTTTTTTGTCTAAATTTTTTGCCGAGAAGAGCCTTGGGAGCGCAGTTCTAGCGTTCGGAGCGAGGTATCAGCTTCTCGAGAAAAGTCTTCGAATCCTTGATGCGCAAAAGCGAGCGCTGCACTCGCTTCTCCTGAAGAGGCAGCTGTCTTTCAAGAATTTTTGCTGTGGCAGCAGCATTTTCGTTGCCCATTTTGGCTGCACGCATAAACAGCGCCCAAGCGCGAGCCGGCGAGTAGGCGAGACCGTTTCCCGTCATGAGAAAACCAGCCAGCATTGCCGCGGCTTTGGCGGAACCGCCTTCTGCAGCGCGGCAGAGCCAACGAACAGCCTCGCGCTGATCGACTTTGCCGCCGATACCAGACCAGTTCGCTACTCCAATGCGGAACTGAGCATCCACAATGCCGGAGAAAGCTGCTTCTCGCATCCATTTGCGGGCCGCTGCTGGATCGCGTTCACTCACCTCTCGGCGCCGAAGCAGCTCAGCGAGCTCATACTGAGCTTCCGGGATACCTGCTTTGGCGGCCTCAGTGAAATATTTTTCCGCTTGCCGATGGTCCGTATTGAATATTGCTTGGTGCGTATTCTGCGGGGATAGGGCAGTGCTTTCGTTGAGAGTCTGTTTGTTTTCGGAATGGACGGATGGGCTCTCACCGTCGCGCAGGATGCGGGCTGCTTCCAGAGCACTTTGCTCATCGCCCTGAGCAGCAGCCAAACGCAGCCAGTAAAGTGCTTTCGCTGTATTAACGCAGGTTCCGATACCGTCGAGCAGAGCGTGTGCAAGATCGGCTTGAGCGGCTTTAGAGCCTCGATAAGCTGCGGATTCAAGGAGCTCTACGCCTTTAGTGAGGTCTTGGGACAGGCCTTGACCGCGCAGGTGAAGCAATGCCAGCAGATGCAGTCCGGTTGCCGAGCCCGCAGCCGCAGCATGACGCAGAAGGATCAATGCGCGGCGATTCTTGCGGGCGTTGGGTGCTTCGGTCAGCAGGCGGCGAGCCAATTCAGCCTGACTTTCCGGATCTCCGGCGCGTGCTCGCGCTTCCATCTCGTTGAGGCGTCGAATAGCTTCTTCGCCGGAAAGCGGCCGCGGTCGAGCCACGCCGCCAAGAAGATCCAGCACCGGTTCGGTGAAAGCTTGTGGCTGCGGGATGGGGAACCGTTCGTCCGGTTGCTTTGGCATCAGGTGTTAAGAGTGAGACTGGTTCGTCGTATCCGCTGCCGGCGCATGGGTTGCCGCAGGCGACGTTGTGTCTTGGTGCTCCGGCGCTGTTGTTGCATTCTTGTCGTCCGGAGCCGGAAGCGGTTCGATAACAGGTTTGTCAGAACCCTCTGGGATACGGATGACGACACCATTTTCGGGGGCCGATTGGTTGAGGGGTTCTATACCGGCCAAAGACAGCCCCAAGGCCATGGTGAAGCTGATAAGACCGTAGAAGAGCCACCCTGCGGCGCCGAGAATCATCGGGCGTCCGATCGGTAGACTGTCATAGTTCTTCCCATAGGTTTGGTTGACAAAGGCCAGTTGGCGCCAACCGTTTGTGAGCATCCACGAGCCCCAGAGCACGATTAGGAAATAAGGGCCAAGCCAATTGGCAATCTCTTCATTGCGAAAGAGTGCCTGCAGAACCAAATAGACAACAATGAGCCAAACAGTGGAGCGAACCCAGACGCGGCTTGCTCTGGCATTCTCAGGAATACCCATCTCTTCCCAATTGCGTGCTTGCAAAAGTGCCCCAAAAATCGGAGTGAAGAGCAGAGCGCAGGCGCAGACAAGCTTGGGGTTGTATAGCTTCGGGCGGGAGGGAGACATGACGTGAAAACTATTGAAAGTGTGCCGCACATCAAACAAGTCAGCGTGCAGCTTTGTGACGGGAGGATTCTAGCCGACGAGTATCTCTCGATCGATTCCCCACCCTCAGACGGATGAAGCAAATAGTGAACAAACAGAAGCTGGGGGGACTGCTTCCAAAGCGTTTGACCAACAGCATTGGACGACAATGGTGAGGAAAAACGAGAGTTTTTCATACGGCCTATTGAGACGACAGCTGCACTGTGTTTGCGCTAATCTCAGAAGATCTAAATTCGAGAGGAAGTAGATGTCGATTATTCGTCGCGCCTTTGCCGTTGGTTTTTGCGCCAGTATCTTCCTGCTCGGCGGCTGCACCACTAATGTTCAGCAGCCGGCTGACTTGTCGGCCCGTTCGCATGATCCACGAGGATTGATTTCAGGTCTGCCTGCTGCCGGTGAAGCCGTATGTCTGACGGCTGCTTCAGATCACTCACCAACGATTGACATTGCAGTGCGTCAGGCGCTGCGCGATCGTGGATACAAAGCTGTGATGTTGTCGGCTCAGGAAAGTCCGCGGCCAAAACAGTGCCGCTTTTTAGTTGCTGTTTCGGGACGTGGCGCAATGCTGCCGGGAGATCCGCCGTCCATGGTGGCGCTTGACTATCGTGACCTCTATACGGGAGAGACGCAGCGTGCGGTTTGGAAACTCGATCGGGCTGCTACAGCTTGGAGACGAGCTTCTGCAGATTCAAACGGAGTGCCTTACCGAACGGATGTGCAGAATCTGCTTGTGACCCCTGCTGTTGGCGACTTTGAATTGATTTTGCGTGATCTCGTCGATCAGCTGTTCCCTGCGGTTCGATGATTTATTTGGGATTGCTGGGCCAGGCACCGGTGAAATCTGAATTTTGGAACGCCCCTTCTCCAAGAATCAGAAGGGCGATTAGGAAAACCTTTGTGCTTGAATACATAAACACTATGGCAGTTGATAGGACTGCAGCGCTAGTATTCATAATGAGGTACTTTAGGCCTTGAGCAGCTCAAAAACGGTTGGCTGGGACAGTCCTCTCAGGGAAACCTTGTTCAAACGTTTCAGGCCTCTCAATCCGGTTCTATGTGCAGTTTGCTATACGGCGGTATGTGGGCATTTTCTCTTTTGCGCGCTTCTGATGCGCAAAGTGCCTATGCAGACCAGACGGCAATGGAACTGGCAACTCATCCTCATTCGAGGCTCTCATGGAAGAAAAGAAAGAAAGCGTGAACGTTTCGCCCGACCCCAGCGAACAACGCGCTCCCCTCAGCCCCTCTGCAGATGAGGCACAAGCTGCCTCAGCAGGATCTGCGCCTATGGATCCGGCCAAGTGTGGCGCGCACGAGATTCACTGCATCGAGCAAGAAGCTGAACTCGCTGAAGCTCGTGTGCGGGAACGCGTGCGTACGGAAGCTGCAGAAGCTGAAAGGGCGTTGGACAACGCTGCTCATTGCGCTTCAGCGGAACAGAAAAGTGTATTGTCTGAGGAGCAGCCAGATAAAGCCCAAAACACTCGGCTGAGCTCAGCAAAGTCGCCGGCACCGAGTGATGAGCAAGCGGTATTAGAAGCACAGAATTCCGCCAACTGGAAGATGACGCTCGTCATTCTCACCACGGCATCGGTTCTAATGAGTTTGAGCTATACGATGCTCATTCCGTTTCTGCCGATGTACCTGCTCGAAGAACTTCATGTTGCGCAGGAAGACGTCAATCTTTGGTCTGGTCTGGTTTTTTCGGTTTCATTCCTGATTTCCGGGGTGATGGCGCCAATCTGGGGGGCGCTTGCCGATAAGCGTTCAAAGAAAATGATGGCTGTTCGTGCGGCAGCGCTGCTCGCTATCAGCTATGGGCTTGGCGGCATTGTGCAAAAAGAGTGGCAGCTTTTGGCCATGCGTGCATTTCAGGGGTTTGCCGCAGGGCTTTGGCCCGCTTGTCTGGCGATTTTGTCTTCGAGCGTACCTAAAACAAAATTAGGCTTTGCGTTGGGGACCATGCAGGGCGGTCTGACGGCCGGCGGTGTGATCGGCCCATTGGTCGGCGGCATTCTTGCCGAGGCATTCGGCATGCGTGCGACATTTTTCCTCGGTGCGGCTGCGCTGCTGACGATTATTTTTAAGATCAAGGAACCCCAAAAACGACGTCAGCCGCAAAGCGGGACGAATTCACCGCGGCAGAAGACCAATCTTCTTCGTATTCCGGTTGTGCAGCGAATGCTCATTACTGCCGGCGTAGTACAGATGACGATTCTTTTTCAGCAGCCGATCATGCCGCTTTATGTGGCTGAGCTCCAGGGGAGCATGGATCGCATCGTGCTCGTAACCGGCCTTCTTTTTTCGGCGGTGGGTCTCTCTGGCGTCTTTGCGTCTCCGGTTTGGGGGATTGCGGGACAAAAATGGGGGTACCGACCGGTGCTTTATTCCGCACTCCTTGGCACGACGATATTCGGCGTGATCCAGGCCATTCCGAATGATCTCTGGCAGTTTGGCTTCTGGCGCTTCATCGGCGGTCTGGCCTTTGCAGGTATTTTCCCCGCTATCAACGCAGTGCTGACAAATTCAACGGAACCCGAGGATCGCGGCCGAATTTTTGGTCTTTCGTATGCTGCCCAGCAAATCGGCAGCGTCATAGGGCCGATTGCCGGCGGTGCACTCGGCATGTGGCTCGGACTCAAATTCGTCATTTTCTTCTCGGGCATCTTGCTCTTGCCGATGCTGATCTGGCTCTATCTCAAACGCCCGAAAGTTGAGGCAAGCACGGCTGGGAATGCGAAGTCGCTTTGAGCTGTGCGCACAAAAAAGTCCTTTGATTCTCACGAGGGAGATGCAAAAACGCTCTTTACGGCTGCATAGAGCTTTTTTTAAAATTGCGGCTTTCGCTAATAAGAAGATTGCCTTATCAAAACTTTAAACGGATTTGATGGACGGCCCCTCCTTTTGCGGGCGCAGCGTTGAAATGCGGCGCCTGCAGGAGGCAAAGAATGAGACGCAACTGCTGTGGAACTCTTTGTTTATACCCTCTTAGGACTCTTGGCGGCGCTTGCCTGCTGTGACCTTTTCGTCGGCGTTTCCAATGACGCTTCGAATTTCCTTAATTCTGCCGTTGGTTCCAGAACGGCTCCGTTCTGGGTCATTCTCGCCGTGGCAAGTGTCGGCGTGATTTTAGGGGCAACCTTCAGCTCCGGGATGATGGAGATAGCCAAGACGGGCGTGTTTGTTCCGGAAATGCTGTCCTTCAAGGAAGTGATGGTGATTTTTTGTGCAGTAATGGTGACGGACGTCCTGCTGCTCAATACTTTCAACTCTCTAGGGCTGCCCACCTCTACTACCGTTTCCATCGTTTTTGAACTCCTCGGCGGCACCATTCCGGTGGCCTGCTGGAAGATTTGGGCAAACGGTTATCCGCTCACTGACCTTGGCCTATACGTCAATTCGGGCAAGGCGCTGGCAATGATTATGGGCATTCTGGCATCCGTAGTCATTGCATTTTTTACGGGGCTTATCCTGCAGTACTTCCTTCGACTGCTGTTTACTTTCAGCTACGAGAAAATTTACCGGTGGCTGGGCGGCACGTTGGGCGGCATTGCACTTACCTCCATTCTCTACTTCCTGGTGGTGAAGGGCGCACGCGGCGCAAGCTTCATGCATCCGGAATGGATTGAGTGGATTGAAACGCACACGAGCATCATTCTGATCTCTTCATTTGCGTTTTTTACGGTTATTTTTCAGGCTCTGATTCTCTTCTTTCGAATGAACATCTTTCCCGTGATCATCCTCGCGGGAACATTTGCACTGGCCTTTGCTTTTGCCGGCAACGACTTGGTGAATTTTGTGGGTGTTCCGGTAGCGGCCATGGACAGCGTGATGCTCTGGAAGGCCCAACCCGGCATGGATCCCGGCATGATGATGGGCGGACTGCGCGATGTGAAAGTCACGCCTACAGTCATTCTCGGTGCTTCCGGCCTCATTATGTGCTTAACGCTTTGGTTCTCTAAGAAGGCTCACCGTGTTATTCAGACGGCGGTGAATCTCTCGTCAGCCACTCGCGGCGGTAAGGAGCAGTTTGGTTCGTCGCTCCCGGCGCGCTTGATCGTTCGCAGTGCCATTCAGATGAATGAAGTTATTCATCAGATGCTGCCGAAGTCTGTTTTCAGTGCTATAGACTCACGCTTTGTGAAGCGTAAACTTCCGCCTGGAGAAGTTGAACCTCCATTTGATGAACTGCGGGCGAGCGTGAATCTTGTTTTAGCCGCCATTCTGATTTCAACAGCTACGAGCATGAAGCTCCCGCTCTCGACCACTTACGTTACGTTTATGGTCGCAATGGGATCTTCTTTGGCTGATCGTGCTTGGGATCGTGAAAGTGCGGTCTACCGTATTTCGGGTGTGCTGACCGTCATTTCCGGATGGTTCATGACGGCTTTCTCTGCGGCTACGGCCTGCGGTTTCGTCGCTACTTTGATGTGCTGGCTCGGCAGCCCGATGATGATCCTCGGCATGATCACTGCTTTTGCGATCATTGTGCGCACCAATTTATTGAGCAAGCAGCCTGAGGCGGTAGTGGAGGAAGCCAAGCATGTCTATAAAGGCGATCAGAATTCGATACGTGAATTGCTGACAACTTCGGTTAACCACAATCTGGACCTGACACTCACGCTTTATTCCGAAGGTCTTGAAGCCTTCCTGCGGGAGGACTATGAGCGTTTGGGTGAACTGAAAAATCAAGCCGTAACGCTTTACGACGAAATCATGCTTCGGCGCGGCGATTATTACAGTATGGCTTTGCAGGGGGGCGGCGCTAAACGCGACTATGACGCGCGAAACTTCTATTACCGCGCCTTTACAAGCATGAAGGAAGTGGGGCATGCATTAAGAGATCAGCTGGGCGTGGCGGAAAATTATGTTGCCAACAGCCATTCTCCTTTCCGCGGGCAGATGCGTGAGAACACCATTCTTTTGGCAAAGGATCTGCAGCTTGTGCGTGACAACTTTACCCCGCAAGCCTGCACACGCATTCTGGGTATGCTTGACGAAGCTCAGCAGAGCTTCCTCGTGCAAATCGGCACGGAACAGATCTCACTTCGTAAGAGCGAGCTTTATTTGGGCTATCTGCTTTTTGCCCGTGAAGTGCTTAACCGCTACATGATGGTGAAGCTTCTGCAGACGGAGCTGGAAGCTGCTGCGGCGAAGACTGCTGCAGTAGAGGCGGCAAATGCCAAACTGGCCGATCGAGCGCTCGAAGAAGGCCGCAAGTAGCAGTCAGCAAAGTCTCCTTCTTGATGCGCCTCAAGCGGTCTGGGTGGTCCTTGAGGCGCTTTGCATTGGGGAACTGGGTACAGCTTCTTAAAATCCCTCAAGCACATTCGTCCAATGGCAAATGCCGCGGACATCTTTATTTCTTCCTTCCATTTCAATCATGATGCCTCAGGCAACTCAGACCGTCCTTTGATCGGAGTGACGGGCGGTCTCAATGAAAAGGGCTTCCTCAATATCCGCAATGGTTATATGCAGTCCGTTGTTCGTGCGGGCGGCATCCCTGTGCTGTTGCCTCTTGATGCACCTGAAGAAATTCTTCGTGATGCATTCGAGCGCATGGACGGGGTTTTGATTTCAGGCGGGGCAGATATCGATCCTGCGCTCTACGGTGAGGAAACGCTGCCGGAATGCGGAGCGCTAGACCCGGCTCGGGATCGTCAGGAAATGCTGATGGCTAAATGGTCGCGCAGTGCTGGAAAGCCGGCATTAGGCATCTGCCGAGGCTGTCAGGTGATGAATGTGGCTGCGGGCGGCACGCTCGTGCAAGATATTGCATCGACCTATCATATTTCGAAGGATGTTCATTCTCAGCCTGAAGACTATGCCGTTACGACTCATTGGGTGGATTTGGTCCCCGGGACACTCGCCGCTGACGTCATGGGCTGTGAGGAGGTTCGCGTCAACAGCCGCCACCATCAGTGCGTGAAGGATCTCGCTCCCGGCATGGTACTGGACGGCAGAAGCCGCGACGACGGCATTATTGAAAGTTTCCACGATCCTAAACATCCTTTTTACCTCGCAGTGCAGTGGCATCCGGAAATGCTTTCGGCAGATCGTCCAGAGGCCTTGGCGCTCTTTGAAGCGCTTGTGCGCAAATCTCAGGAGATACGGGATCAGCAATCTGCATAACAGATGAAGATCTGTTTGAAGGTCTATGAAAAACGGCGCATTTCTCTCGCGAGAATGCGCCGTCTGCATTTAGGCGCTATTGCTTAGGGATTAAGGGTTAGAAGTCAAATTTAGGATCAGAACATTCTTGAATATTCCTGTGATGCAGCTATCCCGCCTCTTTTTTTGTCGACATTTGAGTTTCAAAATGCAAGACAAGCAGAGCATCTCATCTTGTTTGTGAGCGGGGACCCGCTCATTCCCGCCGACAAGCGCCGGATGCTCGATGAGGAGAATATTGCAATGACAATGGCGTACAACTTCATGTCGGCCTTCGTGGCCTGTTTGGTCATCATCCTATTGGGTGAATGGCTCGCAAAACTGACCAAGGGCTGGATTCCTTCAGTCTTTATTTCGGCAGTCATTATTCTGTGCTGCTTCTGGACGTTTCTTCCGAAGACCGTCGTTGCAGACTCGAAGCTGCTGCCCGTTGGCAGTTCTGTCGCCATCTTTTTGCTGATCGCCCATATGGGGACGCTCTTTAGCCTCAAGCGTTTGCTTGAGCAGTGGAAAACCGTCGTGATCTGTCTGGCCGGTTTGGCCGGTATGTGCGGTCTTGCTTGGGTGGTTTGTCCGCTCTTCATGGATAAAGCGCTGGTGATCACCGGTTTGCCCCCGCTCGCCGGCGGCATCGTTGCGACGACCATTATGCAAAAGGCGGCTAATGATCTTGGGCTCACGTCAGCAGCCGTATTTGCCATTTCCATGTACTGTATTCAGGGCTTTGCCGGCTACCCGCTTACGGCAGTCTGTCTCAAACGCGAAGCTCAGCGCTTGCTGAAGGACTATCGAGAAGGCCGAGTTGAAGGGACCAGCAAGGACGCCACTAAGATTGTGGCTGAATCTATTGCGCTGCCCGACGGCGGCACACGCGCAGGCTTGCTCGCTACTCCAGCCTCCTGGAATACGCCGTTTTTCATCCTCTTGAAGCTCGCGATTGTCGGTTGGATCGCCTTCGTGCTTGGCATGCTCACGCCGGTCAACGGGGCCATCTGGGCATTGGTGATGGGCGTCGTCTTCTGCCGCCTCGGTTTTCTTGAACCGGATGTGCTCTCCCATACGGGGTCGAAGGACTTCCTTTTCCTCGCTTTGATCATGTTCGTGTACTCCGGCTTGGCCGACTGCACGCCGTCCATGCTCTTTGACTTGATTGGACCGATGCTTACGCTGATCGTCGTAGGTCTGATTGGTATGGGCATCGTGGCCGCAATTGTCGGCCGCATTCTGCGCATCTCGCCCTACCTTGGCTTTGCCAACTGCCTGACGGCTCTCTACGGATTCCCGTTCGATGCCATCATGACTGAAAAGATCTGCAACGATGAAGGGGCGACCAAGGATGAAGTGGACTATCTGATGAGCCGGCTCTTCCCGTCGATGATTGTGGGCGGTTTCATCACGGTGACGATCACCTCTGTGCTGCTCGCCGGTTTCTTTGTGAAGCTGCTTTAACCCATCTGCCATCTTTGCCGTGCGCTCTGCGGCATATAGTGGAATCCATTATTTTTGAGCGAAGGCGCAGCCCCGGGCGTTCAGGGACCCCGCGGAAAGCGCCTTCCTTCGTTTCGGGACCGTTGAAATGACACTTCAGGACCTTATTGCTAAATACTCTGACTATCAGGTCGAAATGCGCCGCTACTTCCATCAGCATCCGGAAGAAAGCGCCAAGGAATTCAAAACGGCGGAGCGCATCCGCGCAGAACTCGACAAGCTGGGTGTGCAATGGCGCCCCTGCGGTATGGGCACAGGGACGCTCGCACGCATTTCCGGGAAGCAGCCGGGCCGCACGATTCTCCTGCGAGGCGATATTGACGCTTTGTCGGTGAAGGAGGAAACCGGATTAACACTTACATCTTATAAATTTCGTGGGCTGGTGACATTTGTTAATAATGAATATGAATCTGAGCTTATGTGTGTTTTCACAGCGGACAGATATACAGGAGAACTGATTGAATGTAATGAAGGACAACTTTGCTGGGTTGACAAAACCAAAGTGCCTGAACTGCCTGCATGGGAGGGGGATAAAGTATTTCTTGATCTGCTTCTTTCTGGAGAAGAACGCTTTTTTTCCGTAAAATTACAGTATGAAGGGGACAGACTTGTAGAAAAGAAGATTTATTTGTATTAGATGATAGTTTGCGCATCTGCGTTTTTATGGTAAAATAATAAAAAATTATAGGA
>ERZ857840.2995-NODE-2995-length-15057-cov-2.742968_pt1 | contig 15057 bp, 9 predicted proteins | sample MGYA00519760_ERZ857840 | MGnify/ENA primary metagenome ERZ857840 (study PRJEB31778, sample SAMEA3449371) | human gut metagenome | biome: human gut; feature: human-associated habitat; material: faeces | place: United Kingdom | collected 2010/2012 ... | reverse complement strand
CATCAGGGAGCTTGTCTTTGGGCTTGTTCTTCATGTGTCTGATACGAGCCAGTTCCCTTTGCGCAGCCATCGCCAGCTCTTTTTCTCCATTACCTTTGCATCGAATGATGGTGTAGATGCGGTTGTTTTTGATGTAGCACAGCTCACCAAATTGCGGTTTGTAGACCGTTGCCAGGTCCACATCCTGCATGTGCTCCATGAATATCCAGAACGCATCAATCCCCTTCTGGTTGCTACGCAGAAGGGGATTGAGAGAGTACAGATGCTCGGACGTTCGGAATGCCCATCCGCCTCGGATGAGTTGCCGCATGACAACATTTGTACCGAAATCGTTCGGCAAATTGTGTCCATGCATCTTGCCGTATTTCTTTGTAAAAGCGTTGATTGCAACACCGGGTAAGGCATTGCACACGCTCAGCATGTGACGTATTGCCCCCTCTAATGTATCAACATCAGAACTGGGCCGGCGGATGATTTCCATACTGGAAAGGCACCTCCTTTTCCTTATTTTTTACTTCATCTTCCATTCCAGTGGACGGAATTCCGTTGAAGAATTTGTCTTTCTTCTCGCCTATGACTTCCGGTTTCTCCTCAGTTGTGGCAGTCGGTCGCTTGCCGTTTTCGGACGAAGGCAAGTCATCAAAAGCTTCAACTTCTGTGTCGAATTTGTCTTGGCCCATCTTTACAAATGCAGGGCCGTCATCGAATTTGTCGATGCTTCCATCAGGGTTTCTGACGATGACTGTATCAGAAAGCTGGTCCATCGCCTGCGATAACATCTTCGCATCCATAGCATTATCGTCTTGCTCTTGAGGCGTGACGATGGGTTCGTAGACGCGGTTATTCGCCTCTACAGCTGGGTCTTCTGCAGGCTGAGCCTCATGGTCAAAGGTCGCGCGTTCAGCGGATTTCTGGGCAGAGAATGAGGAAACTTTTCTTCGCGCAGCCTCTTCCCTTGCCTTTTCAGCTTTCTTCCGTTCGACGATTGCTTTGACCTGCTGCGGGTCAGTTGTGATGAGTTCGTCTTCCAACTCAGAGGCTCTGATGAACACAGGAACCTTGTTGTTGTTCGCACAGATAAGTCCTTCACCACGGTTGAAGTTGGTGATGCGGCGAACCTCATTCTTCGTGAGCTGGAGGACATCCTGCACCGCTTTGGCCTCTTGTTGTTCAAGACCAAGGATGATTTTTGTCTTTGAGTTCGAGATGATTGCCTTGCCGTACTTGCCGTCTTGGAATGCGAACAGGTCGGAAATGTCCTGCGTTGCGAAGATAGCAGAGCCACCGTAACCACGGATGATTTTAAAGATACGATACACAAAATCTGCGGCACGGACGTCGCTGGACGCACCGATAAGCTGCCAGCCCTCATCGATAAGGATGGCTTTCCTCTCGGTACGATTCTCTTTGATTCGTGACCAAAGATAGTCCATACAAACGAACATGCCCACAGCTTTCATCGTTCCCTGCAGGTCCTCAAGGTCAAAAACAATAAACTTGTTGTTCAAGTCCACGTTGGTTTGATGGTTGAAACTCGACGCAGAACCGGTCACGAAACGACCCAGAATATTCGCAACTCTGTGGGTATCATCGTTCTGGCGAAGCACTTCATACAGGTCTCCGATGATAGGCATTGTCTTCAATGTCTTCGTGCCCGGGATGTAAACAGAGTCGTTTTTGTGGGTGATACCGAACTCGTTGTAGGTCTTGATGATGGCTTCATCGACCAACTGTTCTTCTTCGTTCGTGAGGTCCGGGATGAGGATATGGAAGAATGTGAGCAGCTGACTTGCCTTCTGTGTCAGCCAACTGCGCTGCTCGTAGGAGTCCTGTTCGTCCAAATATTCAGCGATAGGACTGACCACAGGGCGTATCTCCATGACGTTAATACAGCTCTTTGCGCCGGGACTGATGGTGATGTAGCTGCCGTCCAAGTGGTTGCATACACGCTGGATTTCGTGTGCTTTATCAGGAGTGATAATGAAAACTTGGATGCCTTGGTAGCGGAATCTCATGGCCATCAAAAGCTCTGTATAGGTCTTTCCGGCGCCAGTTGTACCAAGGATAGCAACGTTCGCGTTCTTATATTTCTTCGTATTGAAGATGTCCATATTGACCACGGAAGAGTATCTTCTGTTGACGCCAAGGACGATGCCGTGCTCATCGCAAATCTCTGCAGAAGAGAACGGGAAGAAGCTCGCTGCACCAAAAGTCATGACGTTTCGCTCGGCAAACTGGAGTAGTTCTTGACGGTGCTGCAGCAATGGAGCGGATACCTGGAAGGCGTCTTCAAGCCTCATGTGGATTTCTTTTACGGTAATATCTCTGGAATAGAGATAGTCAGAAATGCCTTCCTGACGCCGCAGGAGGCCTTCGTAAGTGTCGGACGCAACGGTGATAATCGTGTAGAGGTTATAGAAATCTTCGCCATTTGCAATGGCCTGCTTGATGTATTGCGCGGAGTAAATCGCCCCTTCAATTTCCTCAAAGTCTGTGTCGGTGTCGCTACGCTCGTTGGCCTTGATGCGGTTTAATTTGAGTTTCAAAGAGACCTTGTCTTTTACTTGAGCGCGGTTCATCTTGCGAAGAATGATGTCGACATCCACGCCATCACCGGCTTCAAATAGTGAGGAAACCCATCCGCCTTGCACTTGCGAAGGATAGCCAGAACTGACGATGTAATACATCGCCACATACTGCCCATCACAAATGAAGAAGTCCTTGTGGGTAAAATCAATGCCTCTCGGAGCAAGATAATCGATGATGGGGATGTCTGGATACGGGTCTACGCCCTCAACAAGTCCATTCATAGACATATAATCTTTCGTTACTCGGATGATGCGGTCGGCGAGAGATTCTTCTGTACAGGACTTCCGGTTGTAGAACAGATAGAGGATTTCTGCGGTGAAATAATCTTCATCTGTTGGGTTAATGATTTCGTTTCCGCAAGCGCCAAGCCCTGCTCTTACCTTCCGGCAAGTCTCTTCCACGTCGTCCGCAATGTCGTCTATGGTCTTCTTTCTGGTGCTGTTATTCTCATACTCAAAGATGAGAAAGAACCGTCTCTGAAGGGCTTCAGTGCCGCTCAGCTGCTCAATGAATTGAATGTGGTCTTCGATGAGTTCGCGGCATTTCGGCTGTGTTTCATTCTCAGATGCTTCCTCAATGTTCTGAATGATATTTGAACTATCGGCACGTCTGGTGATGACTTTAAACTGCATGGAAGAGGGAGCAATACGCAGCCAGCTTGCAAAAAGATGGATGATATTGTCTTGTTCTTCATAGGATTTCAGCGTAAAGTTGATGGGCAAAACTTCAAGAATTTTGATGTATCGTCCGTCGTTCGTTACAATGATTCCTCGGTAGATTTCCTTGATAGGGATGATTTCCTGCACAGGCATAACAGGAAATTCTTTTTTTTCTTTGCCACCATCGACATTATTTTCAGAGGATGCCTGCGTGTTCTTCTCCTGAATGTCCTCTGGTGAAGTCCCCTTCCCTTTCGAGAACACGGACTTCTTTTGCTTTTTGGGTTTCGCTTTTTTCTTAGCCATTGAGGGCACCTCCCTGTAAAAGATAAGCGGTAAGTGGAGCCCCACTTGCCGCTTGAGCATCAATAATATTCATCGTCTTCACCCAATTCGAACTTCTTCAGGAGAACTTCCTTCATAGCAGAGTTCATAAATTGAGCCTTTTTCTTTGGGGTCTTTCTGCGTTCGACCTTCGGAAGTTTTACGGACGGTTTCGAGAACTTTTTGCGATTAGAAAGCTCTTCGTCCTCGTAGAACTCGTCATCCTCATCAACTTCCAAGGCTTCGTCTTCTGTATTTTCGTCCGTTGCATTAGCCATTGCTTCCTTGTGGTCTTGGAACAATTTCCTGACACCTTTGAACCCGTCTGCAGAAAATGCATCGAGAATCATATCAAAAGTGATAGACTCGACAGCCGCTTTCTTGAGGTCAGAAAACTCAATATAACTGAGCTTCCTGCGCTTCCTTGTGAACCGAATGTAAGCCATCAAGATTTGGGACAGACTCTCTCCCCCTATGCCAAATGCTGCCAATGCCCCCAGAGGGATGAGGGAGACCATCATGATAATGATTGCGGTCTGAGCACCAATATGGAGGAACCCTCCGAAGAAAAGCTTGTATTCGATGATTGCTATGGGCCCGCAGAGGACGCATAATTCGATGGCATTTCGAGTTGAAAAATGCCCGCCAAGGACACCACCAGCGTCTTCAAAGTTGTCTGGGATATAATAGATTTCAGGCCTGATTTCATCTTCCGTAGCCATACGTCCAACTCCTTTCTACGTTAATCGAGCTGTTCAATTTCAATGTCGTTTGAGCAAGCAGCCTTCAATATCATTTCGCCGTTAAGTGTTATTGATAGGTGATATCCATCAATATCTCCGATAGTCCAGTCATCGCAGTCGATGGAAATTTGGCCTAAATATGTCCCATTTTCGTTCTCAAATGAAAATGTGAAGACTCCGCTTTCGGTAGAATCCGCATCCAGATAAGAGTATTCGACAGGCTCTCCATCGCCAATCTTGAAGTGCTCTGTTGTGATTTCGACTGGTTGCCCATCATCGGTCGTCCATTCACCCTTCTTCAAATATTGAGCAACGGCGTCCATGATGTATCTTCTTCTGCCTGCGTTGACTTGAGCATAAGGGTTTTCTTCAATGGATGAGTCATTCTCATATTCCGGCTCATTCATTGAAAAGACAACGGTTGTATAAGCTGTCTCTGTATAGAACAGCTCCCAATCATCACCGCTCTTTTCAGGAACAAGTGTGATAACATCCCGATTTGAAGTCACCAATTTAACTTCGCCAGTTTTCTTATTTATTTGGAAGGAACCAGAGGGAACAAATGACAGTGTTTCATAAGACGCATCTTGGTTGAATGTAATTGTCTGTTTGAATGATACATCTTGGCTGTACCAAGTCCCATACAAGTCTTCTTTTTTTATAAATTTATTTCCGCCGCAGCCGGAGAGCGTCACAAATATGGCTGCGGTAGAAAAAGCAATTGCTAATTTAGGCAGCACGGTCTTCACTTGCATTGCTTACCTCCTCTCTCCCGATGTCAGCATCGGCTTCACTTTCATCGCCTGTATCCTCTCCCTCGATAACGGGGTAGTCAGGTGTCCCGTATCCAACGATGCACGTTGAGTTCATAGCATATGTTCTTGGATGAACTTGGTTGCTTGTGTTCCCCTCAATTGTATACACATTGGTCCCGTCGCAAGAAACGACAATACCTGTATGGCTGAAAGCATTCTCTGAATTTTTCCAGTGGAAGAGGATTACATCACCCGCTTTTGGCGTGTACCCAGACTCTCTTGGATGCCAAATGTCTCGCGCATTGAAGTCTCTATAGAACTCGGCACAGCTTGCTGACGGAGTGAATATTCCTGAATCCACATAACCACATTGCTTCATGCAGTAACTTACGAACAACGCACACCATGCGGTTCCTGCCGGCCAACCAAACTCTTTGCAATATTTATATCCGCCAACATGAGGGCCTGTGTTATACTCATTCAAAGCGTAGTTTACAATGTCTTGATTACTCCGGCCAAAGATAGAGCCATTGAAAGAAAAATCATAAGCCGCATCGCCCCAAAAATTCTCCCCGTACAGTATCTCGCCAAGGATACGACTCATTCGGACAGCTGCGTCACTATAGGTGCCGTAGATGCTGGTAAGCTCTTCGTCAGACAAACCGTCAATCTCATCGTGGGCTTCATCAACATACGGAGATTCCGATGTGAGACCATCCGCCAAGAACGCATCTTCTGCGACTTGGTCGTATTCTGGAGCATAGACGATAGGGGTTACGTAATAGATAGTGTAGTCGCCATCATCATCAGAAACGGTTTCTTCCCGGATATAGACAGTTCCGTCTTCATTGCGTTTGAAGTCAGCCCCGTTCAACTTATTCCCATATGGATATGTTTCATTGCTTTGACTGATAAGTGTGCGGAGCTTCTTCTCTACATCCTTTTTGGCAGTTGTTTCTTGAAATGCGGTGAATGATGCGTCGTTGAGTTCGTTGTGAACAGAAGCGCTGTATTCGCTGTAAAGCATCACCCGTTGCCGGTCAGACTCTGTCTCCGTTGGCGGCGTGTATTCATCCCAATCAATTGTCCAATCATTCTCTTCGGCAGCGGTCTTCAAGTCACCTTTAGCCTCTGCTACACTGTCATCAAGGACTTTCGAGATGACGGTATCGACCGATTCCGCAACAGATTTAATAAGCTCGATATCTTCCTCGGCTGTGCCGTAGTATCCAATATCATGCCCGTCAGAAAGCGATTCTGGGTCGTTCTGATGAAAAGAAGCATTGCTTATAAGCGCGGGTGTTGAAGTCAATGTGACGACGAAAATAATGAATATAACAAGAACGCCTATAAGCCCAAGTTTCACGGGTATGGGCAATGCAGCCCACAGCGCATGGAGCCCCTTCCGTGCAGCTTTACCCAGTTTGCTTTTGTACAGTTTTTTTGCTGTTCTACCTGCGGTTTTTACGCCGCTTGCTGCATGCTTCGCACTGTCAAACGTTTCGTTTGACATTTGAGTGTTTTGCATTGGCGAAAGAACCTCCTTATGCTGTTTTATTCGTTTGCTGATTACGGAGCAATTTAAGAAGAATGGGGTGAATGTCCAACTTGGACATTCACCCCATTCGGTACTTAACAATTGACTTTATCGGCGTTTACGGCCGCCGTTTCTACCGCGCCGTTCATTCGATTTTCTTTCTTGTGCCTGAGCCATGTACGGGTTCTGCCCGTTCAAGAACTGGGCGTGAGGTTGGTCGGCTGTAAACTTAGGAGTCGCGAAGTGTCCCATATCCTGGCCAGGGCTGGAAACAGGCTTAACATCTGCACGCTGCTGGAACATTTCCTTCCCAGAGCTTCCGGCAGGCACTTCTACAACACTGTACTGAGCGCCGTTCTGGGCCGTCATCGTTTCTCTGTAAGCCCCGGTTGTTTGAGCTTGTTGACTCAGGTCATACATAGCCGCAGGCGCCGCCACGTAGCTCTTGCCGTCCTGTGCTGTGAATTGGACAGCGCCGTCCATCTGGCCAGCTTGTCCACTGCTGAATTGGAAGCTGCTCCCCTGCCCAAATTCCTGCTGGAGGTTGGTGGCGAAGTCCTTGGATGAAACGCCATCCGCAAATTTGGCGGGATTGCTTACGGTCATTGCACCATTTGCCGGAGCGGAAATATCGCTCACATGGTACTGCCCACTGCCGTGGTCCTCAAGCGAAGAGTTCATAGAAGCGTTGCCTGTATAGAGGTTTGCGTTTGCGTATTCTTTTGCAGTCACTGCTCCTGTTTCGGGATTTGTTTCGGTCGTGTGCCAGACACCGGGTGCGACTTGCTGAGCAGTGCAACCGGGCTGCGCTGCGAACTCCTTCATTTCCTTTTCCATGGCATTGTCCTTTGCGGCGAACGCTTGGGCGCCTTCGCCGGTTGCCGATGCGAACATGTCACGCTTCTGGCCGTTCTCATCCGTGATGGAGAACGTGCGGCCTTGGGCTTTGCTCGGGTCGATGTTGGTCTTATCCAACGGAGTCATGGTAACATCGGAAACCTTCCCTGTCTGGGGGTCTCTCCATTTCATCGTGGCTTGACCGTCTTCTATCTTGAAAGAAGACTTATCAAAGCCTCCGGCAACATCATTCGGGAGAGTAGAAGCCTTCAGCACAGAATTAGCTGCTTCAGCACCGGTATAACGCGAGTCATCTTTCGCTTTTGATTTGCCGTCCATTTTATTCATGATGGAACCGGGCGTAATATTCCCGCGTCCGTCCACAGACGCCTTCGTCCCTCGCACATTTGAAAGAGCATCTCCGAAAGCTGTGCCTGCAGTAGCACTTTGCAGGCCATCAAGCACTTTCCCGCCGGCTGATATAACATGGGGGGCAGCGGCTTTCCCAATGTGATAGCCGCCACGGGCGACGTTAGATGCGTCGGACATGACACGACGCACGCCGAGACCAGCAGCCACAACTGCGGAGCCAAGTCCTCTGCCTGTTTGAGCTGCGCTCAATCCAAGAGTTCCAAGATAGCTATCCACTCGTGCGCCAATCACAAGGATACCGTTCATCATCAAGGCCCAGCAAATGATGGCACCTTGCACTGCCGTGCGTGCTTCATCACCTTCCAATGCTTTAAATGCCTCATCTGTTATGATGGAGTCAAAGGCTGTAAAACCTGAAAGGAATACTCTGAAGAAGATGACGTTACACAGCATGAGGAATAGTTGGCTGCCAACCATTCGCACGTATGCGCCAAAGATGTTGGAGGTAGCGCGGCTGCCAATCATTGAGCACGGAAGCGGAGACATATAATATAGCACACCAAGTACGATATATCTCTCCACAATTTCCATGATGTACATGGCGAATTGCCAGCACATCGTCAGGAGAAGAAGGAATACAAGAAGTGTTGTCGCAAGATTAACGAGCCCCCCATCGGCGAGGCTCTCGTTGAGCTTAGAGATTGTTTCAGAAAACGAGACTTTTGCGTCGAGTGATGCACCATTTATCTCGACCGTCAGGAAAAACTTATACATTGCATTAAATACTCTTTCAAACGCAAGGATAATGGTCTGACTGCCGTAAATCATGATGCCGCCGACAAAAGTTCTGGCAACGATGCTTAGAGGACCATCTTGGCTTTCTTGCGGTGAAAACATTATCTTCGCAAGTTGCCAGAACATATTGATGGCCAAAAAGGCCATGGAAATTACGATGAAGTAGCTTGTAAAGTCTCCAAATGCGCCAAAAACCTTACCGAACAAAGAGCCTGATTCACCTATGTCGATGGTTAGCAGCTTAAGAACTCCGCCTCCCAACATATCACAGGCGCCTGCAATTGCGTCAGTGAGTATTTTAAGCAAGGATGTCAACACATAACCCAAATCTTGTTCGCCTCCCTTATTTTTTCTTCTTTTTACTTCGTTGTTCGTTGATAGCAGTTTCCACGAGGTTAGGCCCATGAATATTGCTTGTGAACGGCCCCTCCTCCATAGTGATTTGCCGAGCAAATGGCGACTGCAAATCGCTGCCTTTACGCTGTTCAGTTATTGCATCGATAGTTTCCTTTTTGAAATTATCGACTCGAAGGACAAAGTATTCAGCTCCGTTTGACGCGGGTTCTCTCTGAATGACCGTTTTATGGTCAGGGTCTTTATCCTTGACGATTGTGCTTGCGACCGGAGACATCAGATACTTTTCATTGCCTTGTTCAATAAATATATTGTCTCCGTCATGCCCAGCATAGGAGTAACCAAGACGGTTAACCGCAGAGAACTGCTTTTTGAACCAAGTCTGAGCGTCTTTTGAATGCGCGTCGTCTGGAGGTGGCGTAGCGCACCGATACACAAGGTGGTCTTCTTCCCAAGGGAAACTGTGCTCCATGGGGAGCGTTATTTGATACTTCCAATATGCTTGACCACCAAGCTTGACCTTTTGAGCGTCTAACCCGGCGTCTGGGTCGTAACCACTCGCAGGGGCCCATTCTGTGACACGGTGTCGGTCGTTGTTTCCTGTTGTGATGACACGGAAAACACCGGAGCGGTCGCCGTTTACCTGCAGCTGTTTGACATTACCTTCGCCGTACCGCTCACATAGCTCTTTTCTTGCAGCTGGGTTATCATAGAGGAACTCTGCTTTCCTTGCGCCAGAGGCGAACCCGACATATTCCTGCCCGGCCATCGTAACAGGGCGTCCTCCCTTCCAGCCAAAATGTTCTGCGTCTTCTTTCGGGACAAAAATAACGGTAGCACTTTTGCCTTGCGCATCCTTAATGGTACTCATAGTGATGGCGCCATTAGACAACTTGCAGCTGTTTGCGTCCAACTGTGACATGAATTTTGACGGAGCGCCCTTCATTTCTGTCTTGACGGTCTGCCCTACTCGCCCGCCTTTGATGGTCGTATTCTTTGCGACCTGCAGGACAGCGTTATTGATACTTTCTGCTGTAGCTGTTCCGTTGGGCGTTGCAAAGTCAAGATGCCGAGTGGATTCGTCTTTCGTACCGTGAAGGGGGACTTTCCGGCCGGCAACGCCTGCTTCTTCGCATTTCCGTTCCACTTTTGCATTGTGTTTATCGATTCTGTTGCGAACAGATGAGGCCGCGCGGACGATTGGGCTGTGACCAGACATGATGCCCTTTGGTCTGATGATTCCGGTAGAAATCATGTGCATCAGCGATGCCGTCATTGCGGAGCCTGTTTCAGCAGTACTGATACCAAGAGTTCCCATAAACGAATCAATGGTTTCTCCTATGTGCAGAACACCAAGTAATAGCATTGTGTAGGCAAAGACTAATGTGAGTTCGCCAACGCCTGTTCCTGCATTCGGTGCCATACTCTGCATAGTTGCAATGTTTGTAGAAAAAGAAGAAAGAGCCTCAAAAAAGACACCAAGGAAAAGGACGTTTAGAGTCAGAAGCAGCAATGCACTGGCTACCATCTTAATCCACGCATAAAACGAGCGTCGCGTAGACTTTGTTGCGAACAGGCAGCATGCCAATGGACTCGTCATTAGGAGTACACCCAGCACAACATATCGTTGGATGATTTCCATGGTAAGCTTTATGAATTCTATGGCTATCGCTACAACAACAACCAGCAGAAGAAAGCAACCAATCATGGCGGACATCTGCTTCCCAAAGAAGTTCTCTAACCCACCGCCTCGAATATAATCCGTGGCGGCAGAGGCAAAGCCACCAAATGATAGGTCCTCCGCGAAAAACTTTGAGACAATCACCGAGTAGAACGAATTGAACACTTTTTCAAATGCTATAATAAATATTGGCGCACCAATGGTAAAAACACAGGCCAACGCGCTGCATCCTATAATTTGGAGCGGTGTTTCATCTGCGTTTGGCGAAGACAAGCAGTGAACCAAAGCGGAGAACATGAATAGGAGGATAAACATCCACGAGATAGTCCTCATGTATGGGAATATCCAATCGATTTTTCCGAAGAACACCTCGAACAAACTCGTCCCGGAGCCAATATCGATGGCAAGTACTTTTACTGTGGCCCCGCCGACCATTTCCATGAGTTCACAGACTGCGTTGATAATGACATTCAGCAAAACGGAGACCGCAGAAACCAGTGGCATAAGCTGCAATCCGACGACTGCTTCAGCCACCGATGCGAAGCCGCCGAGTATATCTTCGACAATTCCTAAAATTGCGGAAAAAATCTTCCCCAGCATGGGGGAAATCACCCCTTTCGACCATGTTGTTAAAAGAAGTAGTTGTCTCAAAAAGCCAGTGTTTGCAATGCTTTGCGAGCACTCGCGTTCGGACACAACGGGTTTCGACCATCCTCGATTTTATTCCTGTGAAACGCCAATGTTTCACAGGAATTTAGGGGTATTTTGTGAAACATCGTCTACTAAAGTAAACAGCCGAGCACACCGGGAGGAGTCCGGTGCGTTCGGCTGTTTTACGTGTCTCACTTAGCCCGCAGGATTAGAGTTATTCATGCCCTGCGTCACAGAGTCCATAATCGTGAAGAACATACCAATGCAGTTGATTGCAACGTAAGTGATGATGATTCTCGTAATCCATGAAGTTGCCTGAGTAGCCTTCTGCGGGTTCCCGGTCATTCGAATAGCGAAAGCAATCAACAGAAGAAGTGCGGCTGCTACGGTAATGATGCCAAAGGCCGCAGAGTAGATGGCCTTCAACTGAGTGATAACATTAGTCTTAAAATCTTCGATACCACCAGCAAAAGCCAGAGTGGCAAGGCCCATAATTGACCCGGCGCCTGCGGATACGCCATAAGTGGTCTGCAGTGCCTTCTTATGCTTTTCAAGGTCCAGCATCAAGTCGGCCTGCAGCCCATACAGTTCATTTTTGCAGCGCTTCAAAAATTCACGCATGGTTGTAAGCTCCTTTCGAAAGGTAAATTTCAGTTTGAGATTGCCAATGGGCCAGCAGAGCTCCTCTTCCCCGCTGGCTCCAAACAAGCTCATTTGAGGACATGACACTGGTCATATACTCAAATCAACCCGTTTTTTCTAAAAATGGGCATGAAAAAGAGAATGTCCAACTTGGACATTCTCTTAGAAAACATATTTGGTGCGATAGCATCGGTGTGAACTTGCAAAAAACCACGATACTATTATACCATCTTTTACTTCCAAATCAATTACAAGTTTGTTCTGCCTTGTGCCTGTTATGTTCCGATAAATCAGAAGTCAGGGAAATCGTCGTCCTCAAACTGCTGACGAAGGAACACCAGGATGCTCATGAGTTCAGCACGGTTTGAAGTAAACCCGAATATTGCTTTCGTGAGTTTCTTCCGAGCAGAGTCGACTTTAGAATAATACGCAGAATTCCCGGAGAATCCAAATTCGGAAATAACATCACGAATCGTTGGTGCCGATTCGCCGTCGATGTAGATTCTGCGTAGCAACATGTAAGCCTCTTTATCCTGCTTCTGCAGCACCTTGAGCCCGAATTCAAGGGCATCGAGCGCAGCGCCGATACGCTTACCTGTTTCAATTTGCGGCGCATAGATGCGCTGGAAACGGCGTTCATCCGCCGCATCCACCATCTGAAGCCTGTCAGCCACTCGCTCGAAGAAAGAGTTTTTGCTTTTGGGACTATCTCCGTCCTCGCCAATATGGACTTCATCCGCCAGCTGTGCCCCGAAGTCTTCAATGAATACTTCGTAAGTTTTTGAAAGATTGCGGTATTGCCGTAGCAGGCTCTCTACGTTGAGATAGTTCTGCTTCCGCTTTGCCTTCATTCGCTCTGCTTTTTCTGCATCTGTGTACCCATCTTCTTGGACCAATCCGGATTTCACAAGATAATCTTTGACGAGTTGTTCTGCGTCAAGCATTTCTTTCCCGGCTACGTCCAGTTGCCCTTTTGATGAGTTAGGGTTCGATGTTACTGTCCCCATAACCTTGCCCTCCTTCACACTTGTTAGATAGTAATTTACGCTATTTTTGGAAACGAAAATTACAGAATATTCCTCGCGTTTATATTATCACGCGAACAAAGCGCAAGTCAAGCAAAATAGCGGAATGGTATGGAACATTCTCGGAACAAGTGAGGAATCCGCACTTGTTCCGAGAAAATTGCCTATTTTTGAGCTGGCTTCTTCAGCGCCAAAATGCTCTTGAATTCCGAACATCCGGTAACATAATCATCGAGGCCCTTGTAGTCATGGTCCCAATTAAGAGTTTGATGCGGGATACTCAAAGTGCGAAGGTCTGCCCGCACGCGGTCGAGCTGCTTCTTGACGTCCGGGTTGGTTTCTGCGTCCATGTCGTAAGCAATGAAAACGGTTCGCAATCCAAGAGGAACCATCTCCTGCAACGGATGAAATACCATTTTCAGTGCGTTGACGCCGGGTACGGAAATCAGGTTAGCTCCTGTGACAGCGTTTACGATGTACGCTTTCAGAGGGCCCTCTATCAGCAGCACATCAAACGGGGGCATCTCAGATGTCGGCATTCCACGCTGCTCTAAAGCGTCAGACTGCATCTTACGAGCTCTCAAGTCTTCCCCTGCCCAACAGCACCACGGTTGACACCGAGTGCCAGCTTGTAGCCCAACGCTCGTGAAGTATCCATATTTGCCATTGTGCCCCGGATTATCAAACCGGATTTGAAAGCCCTGGATACAGCCAATAGCGTTTCTGTTTGGGATGAGGAATCCGCCGCCGTTCTTCTGCGACGCCATAACCCACTGGCCACTCTTGGAAAGTCCAAAGCCAGGGACGCCTCTCAGGTCGAGTCCTTTGGCAATGAGCTTTTTAGGAATGGCAACGGGGTCAGTGAACGGGGTGAGAGACTTAAACCCAATCGAATCGATTTGGGAATCAGTCAGACCGCGCTTCCGCAGGTTCTCACGATGGGCAGGCGTAAGCGACAAAAGCTCCAGCATGGTGGAATAGACCTCATCCCTCTGTTTCACAGGGGCAATTAGTCTTCCGTAGTTGGAGACATCATTTACTTCGCCGGAATCGTCCTGCCCGGACCCGTCAATAGCCGCAGGCACAAATGTACCAAGCTCCCCTGCTTTGACCTTGTCTTCAACTTCCGCATAGGGCCAATGGGTGTAATAGGCAATGTACTTATAGACACCGCCACTAAAGCCACAGCGCGGGCACCCGAAAACATTTTCCTCAAAGTTGAGGTTGAGTGTCAAGCGATTTCCTGAATGATTCTGGTAGCATTCAGGGCATTCCACATTGAGCGCTCCAACATCAGTTGGAATCAGTGGGCTGTCGTCTTTGACTCGGATATGAGTTTTGAGCAGCCTGACAGCCTCAGACAGAGCTATGATAGATGCTCTGCTTTTTTTCTCTTCCATGTTTTTTGCTCCTCTCGGGGATATGATTTGCTTGGGTGAGCAGGGGAATGTCCAACTTGGACATTCCCCTGCCGGTCGATATTACTCCTTCAGCATATCGACGATGATACGGAGAGCTTCTTCCGCATCGGGAGTCAGAATATGCGCACCGTCCTTGGCTCTGGAAAGAATCAAAGGACCAAAGGAGCGCTTCTCCTTAACCATGTCCCAGACGGGCTTGCCGACGAAAGACTTCATTCCGGCAGAAATACGGGCACCTTCCCCAATTTCCACCAGGACGGTCTTCGCCCACTCACGCTTCGCCTCAATGTCCTCTTCGGGCTCTTCAGCCGCCTCTTCCGGAACGGTTTCCTCAGCGGCCTCTTCCGGCTCGCCCGCGTCCACGCCGTCATCTTCCTTGGAAGCGACGGTTTCGTCGGGAGTGCTTGCATCTTCAGCGGACTCCGCCACAGATTCCTCAGCAGGCTCTGTAGCAGCAGCATCCGGTTCGACGGCAGCAGTCTCTTCAGCAGCGACCTGCTCGTTGGGAGCAGGAGCCGTCTCCTTGAAAGATTCTGCTTCCACCGCAGGAACGGTTTCTGCAGCTTCCTCAACGGGCTCTTCCTTAGGCTGGCTCTTCTTGGCGCGGTGCTTTACCAGTTTCGGCTTATCTTCGGCAGCACTCGTCTCAGCAGGCTTATCTTCAGGAGCAAC
>ERZ857840.2993-NODE-2993-length-15066-cov-2.439944_pt1 | contig 15066 bp, 14 predicted proteins | sample MGYA00519760_ERZ857840 | MGnify/ENA primary metagenome ERZ857840 (study PRJEB31778, sample SAMEA3449371) | human gut metagenome | biome: human gut; feature: human-associated habitat; material: faeces | place: United Kingdom | collected 2010/2012 ... | reverse complement strand
TCTCCTCTAAAAGCTGTTCTTCTGTCTGATTCTGTGAATCTGTCAATGACTCAACAACACTGTGAAGCTCATCAATTTCAAGTATATTGGATGCTTTAAAATTATGTATTCCCTCAACGCCGCCCCGGACACTTTCTACAAGACTGTATAACGGTTTTGTTACATACCGAACCATCACAAATAATACTATAATCGCAATGATAAGGCTGCAAAGAATTGCAAAAAACTCTCTCAAATAAACAGTTTCTCCAAGTTCAAAAATAGAATTTTCAGTAACAAATCCACATAATACCCAGTTAGTATCCTCATATGGCACATTGCTGCTATACAAATCAAGCGGACTTATAACCGCATATACATTCTGTTTTCCAGTTTTTACATCTTTGATGTCATATAAATCAGATATTGGCTGTTCGTGTAAAGTAAAGTTACTACTCTTACTTGTAACAAGCTCATATAATGCGCCTTTTCCCGCTATACACTCATACAGGTTATCCCCATTGTCTATTGCAACAGCATAGCCTGCATTTAAATTCAGGTCTAAATCTTTTACTGAAAAGAAGCTGCTTAAATAATTAACAGACACTTCTACCCCGATTATTCCATAAATTGTTTTATTATATATCAGCGGTACGGAGTATGTTATTATCGGATAACTGTCCATATAATGGTCCTCTAATACAAATGGTCTTGCCCAATAACCAAGATTAACCATATCCGTATCTGTATTATTTATACCTGCAATATACGGTTCATAAAAAAACTTATCTGCGGCCCGGTTTCCATTTCCCTGAAAATGGAAATCTGTTGACCATGCGCGGTCCATAGATATAGATAATCCTCTGGCAAGTTTTTCACTTCCCTTTTCAAGTAAAAGGTCTGTATTAGTTTCTGTTTTATTCTGTGGGTCTGAATCTCTTAAATAAAATCCATGATAATCTGCCTTCTCTTCTACCGGACTGTCATTTGCCATTACAACAAACAGTCCTGAGGCAGTATTATGCTGCAAAACATCAACCATATCCGGGAAAATATTTTCAAGATATTTCTGTTGAATATCCGATGATTTCAAAAAATCTGAAATACTGATATTATTTTCCGCAAGCATTTCTGCTAATATGTAAGAAAGATTTTCCTGCTCTTTATATACAGAACTCCATTGAGTAACCATATAATTTTCTAACACAACCTGACGATTCCCAATCATTCGTCTGTCCATGTCAACCGCATTCTCTTCCAAAGTTGATTTTATCCCACTTGAAATAAGCATTAAAAAAGGAAATCCACCCTGTATTAATATCAAAACCAGTATTGGAATTAAGAAAATTTTATATAACGGTCTTTTTGATTTCAATTTATTTTCCTCTGCTTTCGTCAAATGCTGTCATATATAACCAATGCCACCCGCAATTTCATTTCTGATATCCGTTGTAGAATATTATTTACCTGCTGCCGAATTAAGTGCATCACAAAATTGATTATACCAATTTTCAAAAGCTTCATCTGTTGTATACTGACTTAAAACTTCATCTCTTGAAGCTCCGGCTGCAATCGCCTCATCTATTGCAGTCTTATCTTCTGCAGCTTTATCTGACAAATTATATTCAAGAATTTTTCTGAGACTATAACCGTTACTGAAATTCTTTGTTGTATATAATAAATCAGAATTAAAATTATCCATTACATTTACAAGACACTCATATGCTTTGTCATTTATTTCAATTGAATAATCTTTAATTACTTTGTCTAAAGCCTTAACGCTGTTAGCATCATTTGTTACAGGTAAATATGCAGAAGCGCATACAAATCTTAAATTCTGCTCTTTTTCTGTAAACCACTTTAAAAATACACATGAAGCATATTCATGTTCTTCATCTGACTTTGTAACAGCCATTCCAGCTCCCTGCTGAACTTTATAATCATCTCCACCGTCCATTACCGGTGGCTCCTCAATTATAAAATCTATCGGATAACTCTCATTATTGCTCTCTATCGCATCCGGAAAATATAAAGCTGATGATGCTGAACCTGTATAAGCAAGTATATCTTTTGTCTTAACATCATCAGAACGGAATTTTCCATATGCGGCAAAATAACCTTCTATATACGGTACATAATAATTATCCCAGATTCTTTTTATAAGCTCTTTGTCCGTATTAATAGTGACATCTCCATCTTTTACTTCAAAAATTTCTTTTCCCATCTGTTTCATTGCAATAACAAAATAATTTGCCATTGAATCTCTTCCGTAAAATGCCTTTCCATCATTTGGCACATCAGGAGTCAAACTGTCTGTCCAGTCATAATAACGCTCTGCAACAGAGACAACACCTTCTATTGTTTTGAGCTCATCTAAAGTTGAACCTGTAGCCTCTGCAAACAGTTCCCAGTCAGTCTTATTTATCATCATAATTTCTGTTGATTTTGCTACAGGAAATAAATACAACGCACCATCATTATTAAAATATCCTTCTTTAACATAAGCATCGACATATTCCGACAATTCATCTTCTGTAAAATATTTTGTCAAATCGATAAGCTCATCTTTCTGCTGAACTGAATATGCAGTATCTGCATATGATGAGAAAATATCAGGAAGTTCCTCTGCTCCGACAACACCGTCCATAGAATCTGTAACTGCTTTTTCCAAATCTGAAACTGAACCCTGGCTATAACCTTCTACATATATTCCCTGTTCTTTTCCAACAGTTGTATTAAACTCTTCAACAAGCTGGTCGAATGCCGCCTGTTGTGCTCCGTTATAATAATGCCATATTGTTAAAGATACCGGATTATCCGGGTCTAATTTAATGCTCTTTGCATTACTTCCTTTTGAAGAACCGCAGCCACCAAGCAGGGCAACTGCCATAGATGCTGCCAAAATCACACAACAAATCTTTTTTTTCATATTTTCCAATCCTCTCTTTTGTATTTCATAATTTGACTGATTTTATTTCTTCGTAAGATTACTTTTTGTATTTTATGTCTGTTATTACAAATTCACGATATCATTATATTAACTAAACTTATAAAAGTAAATAGTTCAGCAAAAAATAAGGCTATAACTTCAAAATTATCTGTTAAAGCTATAGCCTGGTTGTTTTTTATTACATTTATGTTTTGTCGAAATAGCGTTATATTTTTATATCAAAAAATGATACCTACGGATTGTTCCGTGCTGCGCACTCTCACACTCCTAGTATAACAATTTCTAAATAACTATACCATTCGCATATCGCGGGATTAAAATCCCACTTTTATAAAATAATTTTTTGCATTTTTGTAGCATACATTTTCAACTACAGTTTTCAATGCTTCTTCCCCTGAGAAGTATTCGCCTCTTTCTACAAGCTCTCCAAAATAGTTACAAAGAACTCTTCTGTACAGCTCATGTCGTGGATAGCTTAAAAAGCTTCTTGAATCAGTGAGCATTCCGACTGACAATGCAATAGGATAAAGATTGGCAGCTGCTTCGAACTGTCGTTTGATTCCGTAGCACTGGTCGTTGAACCACCACGGAGCACCAAGCTGTACTTTGGCTCTTTGCGGTCCTTCACAGAAACCGGCTGCTAAAATTGCATAATTTTCTATATTTCTTGCATCAAGAGGATAAAGTATTGTCTTTGGAAGTGCATTTAACTTTGTCAGACGGTCTAATAATTCTCCGACACTTTTAATTCTTGTGCTGTCATCTGTACAGTCAAAACCACATGCAACACCGATACTTGCTTCGCGGCTCTTATTTGCACCCTGATATGTTCCTATATGAAGCTGCATAACAAAATTGTGTCTGTGATATATCTGTGCTATTTCCATTAAGAAGCATGAACGGTACATGTCAATTTCTTTCTGCTCTAAAGCTTTGCCGCTCATTGCCTTTGAGAAAATATTCTCAATATCTTTTTCTGTATAATCAACCCATGTAAAGTCTTCAATACCGTTATCGCTTATCATTGTTCCGATTTTGGCAAAATACTCAAGGCGGCTTTCAAGTGCTTGCATCAGCCCTCTAAAACTTGTTATTGGAAGTTTTGCAGCTTCTGATAATTTACCTATGTAGTCTGCAAATCCTTTTTTCTCAGCATAAAATGCTTTATCAGGACGGAAAGCTGACCAGATTTTAATTCCGTCACAGCCTTCTTCGATAAATTTCTTATGGTACTGCAAATTATCAAGCGGGTCTTCTGTTGTGCATGCAACTTCTACATTACTGACCTTCATGCAGTAACGTGGTGTCATATTTTTTTCCTGAATGAGTTTCTTTGTCTTCTGATATATCTCATCTGCATTTTCACGACAAAGCGGCTCTTCAATTCCAAAATATCTCTTAAGCTCAAGAGCGCACCATATATAGAGCGGATTGCCGATAAGCTCAGGCATTATTTCAGCAAATTTTAAATATTTCTCGTAATATGACGCATCTCCTGTAATATATTTTTCATCTATTCCAAAAGTACGCATTGCACGCCATTTGTAATGGTCATGCGCAAGCCACATTTCTCCCAAATCGACAAACTGTTTATTTTCATATATTTCCTGTGGGAGAAGATGACAATGATAATCTATAATCGGCAAATCTTTTGCATATTTTTCATATAATCTCTTTCCTGTCTCATTTGTAAGAAGATAATCTTCCCTAAACATCGCAATTCCTCCTTAAAAACCTGTAAGTGCGCCGCCATCAACCGGAATAACCGCACCTGTAACAAATTTTGCTGCATCACTGCACAAATATACACATGCCCAGCCGATATCTTTTGGCTCTCCGAATTTATTCATAGGTGTTCTTCCAAGAATCTTATTCTTTCTTGCGTCATCACCGTCAGTTGCTTTTCTGAACATAGGAGTATCAATCCAGCCCGGAGCAATACCGTTTACCCTGATTCCATCAGCACCAACTTCACTTGCAAGTGTATGTATCATGCCAAGACAGCCTGCTTTTGCAGTTGAGTAACCCATTACATAAGGCTGTCCTATATAACTTGTCATACTTGCAATAAATATGATATTTCCTTTCTTATTGCTCCGCATATGTGGAACTATCGCCTTAGTAAGTGCAAATGCACCAACAAGATGAACATCTAATACATTTGTATAATCTTCAACTGTCATGTCCTCGATTGGTTTCTTACAGTGCACTCCGGCATTGTTTACAAGAATGTCGATTTTACCATATTTCTTAACAAGTCCCTCTACAAATTCAGGTGTCTTATCAGTATCAGTAATATTAAACTGCTCATATGAAGCCTGGCTTCCAAGCTCTTTTAATGTATCTGCATATTTTTCATATGGAGATGAGCTAACTACAATTACCTTACAACCTGACTCAATCAGACACTGTGTCATGGCAAGTCCTAAGCCTGTTGCACCACCTGTAACAATAGCTGTCTGTCCATTTAAAGAAAAAATATCTGTCATATTTTGCCCTCTTTTCAATTTAATCTGTTACTTTTTGTTTTATTACTTTATTTCATTTTAAAACTTACTTTTATAGCTTATTTTTTATTTTTATAATCTGACTAAAATTTACATGGTTTATCCATCACAACTGTTTTGTCCTGATATTTATATGGAATAAAGTATTCTGCATGACCGAGTATCTCTGCCTTTGTCTTTTTGCCGGCGCAGATTTTGGCAACATACTCTGCAAGCATTACTGCGAGTTCATCAACTTTTACTTTACCGTCAAGCAGAAGGCTTGCATCAAAATCCATATCATTTTCAAGTCTGCTGTATGTAACATGGTTTCCTGTTACTTTTATTACAGGGGCTATTGCACTTCCAACTACATTTCCACGCCCTGTTACTAAAAATGTCAGATGACTTCCACAGCTTATTAAATCAATAAGACCTTCGTTGTCATTAGGGTTAGTTATGCCGTACTGGACATCATTCGGGTCGGGTGTGCTGTCTAAGAGCCACAAACCGGCTTTTGGTGGTTTCATTCCGACTTTTAATACTCCCTGAATCGGCTTTGAACCACTCTTAATGACAGCTCCCATACTTTTTTCTTCGATTGTGCTCAATCCACCTGCAAAATTTCCGGGACTGACTGAATACTGATGCACGCTTTTGCAATACTCAAGAGCTTTGTTGTAAGTGTAAACTAACTCTTTCTCTGACTGTTCATTTGCGGCACGGTTTTTCAATATGTCAACGAGACCGACCGCTTCTACTATTTCTTCAAATATCGGAGTTCCGCCGATTTCTTCTAACATGTCATAAAACTTTCCTACTACAACATTTCCGGCAAGTCCGCTTGTAAAGTCACTTCCACCACATTCCGCACCAACTGTCAAATCTTCAAAACCCATAGTTACTCTCGGAGTATTTTTAAGTTCATCAAGCATCTGTGCGACTATCTTAACGCCTTTTTTAATACTTTCCGCTGTTCCGCCACTTTCCTGTATGTAAAAATACTGTGCAGTTCTCCCATGTTCTTTTACAACTTTTGCAAGACGGTCGACCTGAGTGTATTCACAGCCAAGTCCGACTGCAAGAACTGCACCGACATTAGGATGTGTAATGAGACTTGTAAGCAGATGAATTGCATAGGCATTATCAGTACAACCGTCAAAACCTATAACTTCTACATCGGGATTATTTATTTCAGCGACTATTCTGTGGGCTACAAAAGAAGAACACTCTACAGTGTACACAACTATAACTTTGTTCCTGATGCCTTTTGTTCCATCAGCCCTTAAATATCCTTCCCATGTGATTTTTCTTAAATCTCCCAAATTCATATACATTTCCTCTAATATTCTATATCTTTTGGTGCGCCTGTAATTACATCAAGGTGAGCGCTGCGCTCATCATAGTTACTTTTCATGCAATGCAGATGAACCCATTGTCCTTTTTTGATATCGGCAGTTGCTTTTCCAATTGGAATACCGTATTTCATAATCATCTCATTCTGTGATATATCACAGACTGCAACCTTATGTCCGGCAGGAATTTTTTCAGTACATTCCATGCTGTCTTCGTGACATTCTCCAAGAAGCCTTAATTTTCCTTTTGGAATTTCAACAAGGGCAGTTGCAACATTATCTGATTTATCAATCTGAAATGCGCGGTAATCTTTATCATTTATATTTTCCATATACCACTGCTCCTTTATCCGGATTAAAGTACACCAAACTTCTCAAATGCCTCTGTTACAGGCATACCGCCTTCTACTGCCTTACGAAGTCCTTTTTCCTTTGATGCCTTTTCCAATGCTTCTTCAACTACTTCCTGTGCAATTTCTTTTGGAATTATAATGACACCGTCTACATCACCAAAAATGTAATCACCATCATGAATCGTTACCTGGCCGATTTCTATCTGACATCTGAAATCTACAACCTGTGTACGCACACTTGAATCCTGTGCATAACAGCCGGTTGAGAATACCGGCCAGTTCTGCTCTAATACCTGTGGTGTATCTCTGTGCCAGCCATCTACTATTGCACCGTTTCCGCCTCTTGTCTTTGCTGTTGCAGTAAGCAGCTCGCCCCAATATGCACAACGCTTTGTTCCTCCTGTTGCAATATAAATTTCATTTGGCTGAATCTGGTCAAGACATTCACATAATCTTCCAAATGGTTTTTTCTGCTCGCCAAAAACATCTATCATAAGCACTGTCATAGCTTTTCCTGCAATCTTCATATCATCTCTTAAAGGCCTGATATTTTGTGGTAAAAACTGATGCATATAACCCTTTGCATCTAATATATCACCAACAACAGGTGTGTATAATTTTTCTTTCATTATCTCAAAAAGTTCTGTCTCGTTCATTTTTTTCCTCCATCATCAAAAACCAAAGCCTAATGCTCCACCGTCAACTGCAAAATCCTGTCCTGTTATGTATGTAGCTGAATCGCTTAACAAAAACTGTATCATTGCACCCAAATCTTTTGTATCACCAAATTTATGTACCGGCATACGGTTTAATATAAGCTTTTTTCGCTCATCGTCCATCATTTTTCTTGCAAGCTCACTTGGAAACCAGCCCGGTGCAACACTGTTTACAGTTATATTATCGTTAGCCCATTCTACGGAAAGTCCTCTTGTAAGCCCTAAAACTGCCGACTTGCTTGTACAATATGGAACAACCTGATTAAATCCCAAATGTGCTGCCATACTTGATATTGTAACTATTCTTCCTACATATTTTGACTGTTTTAAATAAGGATAACACATACAGGATAAATGATATACGCTGTTTACATTAACATTCATTACCCATGAGAAATCTTCTTCTGTAATATCCTCGGCTCTTTTCTTAACACTCACACCGGCATTATTTATAAGAAAATCTATTTCTTCTTTATCACCGATTTCTTTGACAAGCTTTTTCATAGAATACAAATCTGTTATATCACCTTTAATGTGTACAACATTTTCATGGCTCTTATAGTTGTCATCTTTTGGCCTGCCTGTTCTGCTCACGGAATACACCTTTGCTCCTGCTTCTGCTAAAACCTGCGCTGTTGCAAGCCCGATTCCACTGCTTGCGCCTGTAACTATACCGACTCTTCCGTCTAATTCAAACATTTATTTACCTCCTGATTTTTACCAATCATTTCGTTAGTCCTGAACTTCTTTCATGAATTCATGCTTAAAGCTGAATCCCCAGCCGCTGCCTTCTCGTAAGACTGCATAACCATTATCTATCTTCATCGGATTATCTATTATAGCATCAATCCAGTCAAATGATTCTGCACCATAAGCATTTGCAACAGTAGCAAGAAGCGGTACATCATAGTCTTTGTAGTAATGTGGAAGACATGGAATATGATAAGCCTGTGCAAGACTTGCTGTGTTTCTCCACTCTTCTACACCACCGATTCTTATCAAATCAGGCTGCCATAAATCAAGGGCATTTCTTGCAATAAGATTCTTTAATGCATTATTGTCATATTCTCTTTCGCCCATTGCAAGGCTGATTCCTGTCTTGTTACGGATAATTTCATAACCCGCAAAATCAGTATTTGCAACCGGTTCTTCAAACCAGTGAATACCCATATCTCTTGCAGAATTTGACAATTTGATTGCACTCGGTACATCCATTCCCTGATTAGCGTCCATCATAATTTTTACATCATTTCCAAGTTCTTCTCTTGCTCTTGCAATACGGCGAAGGTCTCTCTCCATATCAGGACTTCCAACCTTAATCTTAACAGCCTGAAATCCTCTCTTTTTGTAATCGAGCACTTCTTCTAATAATTCTTCATCACTGTAGCTAATCCAGCCGCCGCTTCCATAAACCGGAATTTTCTTACCGTTACTTCCAAGTATTTTATAAATTGGCTGTCCTAAAATCTTGCCCCATGCGTCCCACATTGCCACATTAACTGCAGCCTGTGCCCAGCGAAGCAAACCTAAATTTCCAAAATATTCACATTCCTGCTCATAGTCATGTTTCATCTTCAATGTTTCATTAACACAATAACCTTTTTCTAATATGAATTTTTTCATATCTTTAAGAGCACCCTCAATAGCCTTAGGTGAATAATGAAAACTGAGCAGATAACCCTGTCCTGTTATTCCCTCTGCTGTCGTAAGCTCTACAACATAGAAAGCTATATCACTTATTGTATGTGTAGCATCTGCAATTGGCTTACTCATTTTTGAAAGCGCACTGTAAATTTTCAAGTCCTTAATTTCATACTTCATATGCAAATCTCTCCATTCATTTTATATCTGATATATCACAGCACCTTCATATTAGCACAGCATTTTCCATATTTCAACACATATATATCAGTTTTTGCAATTATTTTTGATGTGTGATATATCACACCTTGCTTTTTTATTTTATTTATGTTAATATTTAAAAAACAAAAAAGGATTTAATAATATGAAAGAAAATACAAATATTCTGACATCACAGACATTAAAGGAACAGGCTTACAACTACATAAAGCACAAAATCAAACGCTGTACATATCTTCCCGGCGAAGCAATCCATGAACTGAGGATTGTTGAAGAGACAGGAATAGGGCGAACTCCGGTCCGCGAAGCCCTGCTTGCCCTAAAGGAAGAAAATCTTGTTGAAGTCCGTCCAAGAAAGGGCACATTTGCTCCAGTGATTACAGAAAGTCTGATTAATGAAATGTATCAAATCCGTCAGATTCTTGAACCTACTGTTGCAATACGCTACAAACAAAGTTTTGATAAAGGCCAGCTTCTGGATTATGATGAGCTTTTTGAACATCTTGATATTAATAATGATGAAGAATATTATGATTTGGACATTGCTTTTCATCAGTACATTCTTGATATTGCGCATAATCCCGCACTGAGCGAATTTTATCGCCAGACAATGTTTACACAGTACCGTATCGGTTCATACAATTCAATTTGCGGAACAGCAAGGAAAGAAAATTATTATTCTGAGCATCACGCAATTATAACAGCGTTGCTTGAAGAGGACGATAAGAAAATCCATGAAGCCTGCATGTATCATATCAGCAGAAGCCATATTATTTCTCTTCAGACTTTAAAAAGTTCAGTATCTGATAAAATTATAAAGGAGGAATTTTAACTAATGAAAATTGTTAAATTTGAAACCTGGTGGGTTAAAAGAGCCAAATGCCTGTTCGATGAGAAAAGAAAAGGCGGCAGCACAATGGACTGGGATGTCATTGTAATCAAACTTACATGTGACAATGGCATAGAAGGTCTTGCAACTGCACTTGCCGCAAGAAGCGGTAATGTAACTGAAAGTTATCTTCATGATAACATTGCACCGGTTATTATGGGAAGAGACCCACATGACCGCGAGAAAATATGGCATGATTTATGGAATATTGACCGCCACCTTACATTTTTCCCTGTATATCTTCCAGGCCCTATTGATGTGGCTTTATGGGATATTTGTGCAAAAGAAGCAGGTCTTCCATTATACAAATATATCGGTGCATACCGTGATGAACTTCCTGTATATGCAAGCGGGCTCTTCCATGAGACTGTAGATGATTATATTGAAGAAGCTCTTGCATACAAGAGTCGTGGAATTAAAATATATAAGGCACACCCTCCTGGCCCATATACTTATGATATGGAAATTCACCGCAAACTGCGTGAAGCTGTAGGTGATGATATGGTATTGATGAGTGACCCTGTTGCAGAATATACACTCGACCAGGCAATCGCTGTAGGAAGAGGTCTTGAAAAGCTTAATTACCGCTGGTTAGAAGAACCTTTCCGTGATTTTGAATTGTACAAATACAAGAGATTATGTGACGCTCTTGATATTCCAATCGCTGCAACTGAAACTACACGAGGAGCTCACTGGGGTGTTGCACAGGTTATTGCACAGAATGCGGCTGACATTGTGCGGGCTGATGTTTCATGGAAAGACGGTATCACTGGCACTTTGAAAATCTGCCACATGGCTGAAGCATTTGGCCTGAACTGTGAAATTCATACAACAACCATGAACTTTATGGACTTAGTAAACTTACATGTATCATGTGCTGTAAGAAACTGTGAGTTCTTTGAATATTTTGTTCCGGAAGAAGACTTCCAGTTCCCAATGAAAGGACTTCTCCCAATTGATGAAAATGGTATAATCCATGTTCCACAGACACCTGGTATCGGTGGCGAGCTTGACTGGGATTTAATTCATGACCAGTGCCACAGCTACAAGGTAATTGAGTTATAAGATTTGCGACTGAACAAAAGTGATTTTACAAAGGAGGTTTATTATGTACGAATTTACAACAGACTGTTTAACAGGTATTGAACAGATTGATAATGAACACAGAGAATTATTTACACTTATAAACCAGTCAATTAAAATGGTTTCTGAAACTGACGATATCAATGCAATTGCAAAAAATCTTATAGCAAAACTTAAAGATTATGCTTCTAATCATTTTAAACATGAAGAAGAATATATGGAAAGTATACATGACCCTGAGCTTGAAATTCAAAAAAAAGAACATGCAGCTTTCACAAAAAAAATCAGCTCATTCGAAATTGATACTACATCCGACGAATCAGCCCGCACATCTCTGAATGAATTATTAGGGTTTCTCGTACGCTGGTTATACAGACATATTTTAAGCAGTGATATTATGATTGGCAAATTTAAACCTGATGACCCATTCACATTTACAGACAAATATAAGACAGACATACAGCTTGTTGATGATGAGCACCGCCGGCTTTTTGAAATAATAAAAGAAGCTAACGACCTTATATTTCAAGAATTACTTCACGATAAATATGATAAAATAATTGAACTTTTATCCGAGTTAAAAGATTATACTGAATTTCATTTCAGTGATGAGGAAAAGCTTATGGAAAAGATAGGCTATCCGGGATTAGAAGCCCAGCAACGGGCACATGCCGCTTTTATAGAAAAGCTTGTCAATATCGACCTTAACACACTTGATGATATTGATAATAATCAGCAGGAATACCTTACTGAATTAATAAATTTCCTGCTCGGCTGGCTGTCAAACCATATTCTTGGTTCAGACAAAAAAATCGGCGAATTTGTTAAAGAACATAATATCATCATTTCATGATGCGTAGCACGGAACAAGCCGTAGGCATCATTGTTAATGCGAAACATTAATTTTAGGGCTGTCGCTTTAAGATAAGTTCATACAAAATATAGCATTGATTACTACTGAATATCTATATTTTGTATTAAATTTTCTTGTTGCGGCAGCCCCTTTTGTTATAATATTACTTTATATTTTTATTCTTCATCTTTTTAAGATACTGTGTCTTTAGCTCGTTTTCACTTTCAAGTCTTGCTATTTCATCATTTAGGTGCTGTACATACTCCCTCGCAAGCTTAACACCACCACGCACAGCTATATCTTCATGCTCTGACATTTCATCAAGCCACTGCATCAGCGATTTTTCTCTGATATCATTGTAAGTATTATCTTCTGTTCCAAATATACTGTTCATAAATTAACACCTCTGTTTTCTATGTTTGTAGTTAATTCCACGGATTAGATGAATCAGGGTCAGTCGGGTCCCAGCCATTGTCTTCTGATATATACGGTGCTGATGGTTTTCCGAGTGGTCCCGGGTTTTCATCATTATAAATAATAACCGTAGTACCACTTGGACAATTTTCATATATCCATTTAACATCGGCAACCGTAAGTCTTACACAACCTGCGGACGCTGTCTGTCCGAGTTTATTAAACTCTTCTGTCATTAATGCATTTTTTCTCGGACTTGTGTATGGAACTGAATGAAAGAGAATACTTCCTACTATTCTTGTAGCATACTGTCCATATTCATTATTAATAAGTGCTCTCCATGTGTATTTTGCAGAAGTTTTGAATGTGCCTGTCGGCGTGTTATTTCCGCAGGAACATACAAATGCTGTATATGGAACTGTATAATTTCCATTTGAATCTTTTGTATAAACAGTGACACAGTTAGCAAGTTTATTTACATGAATCTCATACGGAAAATCTCCTGTCGGTGTATTATTTTCACTGACAGGCTTTGCAACAATATTTACATTAATAGTTACAGTTGCAACATTTCCCGCTGAATCTGCGGCTGAATAAACACATGTATAACTTCCCGGCTGATCTGTATTTACATTACTGTCATCTACTGAAACTGTTAAATTTTTATCATGATTATCTGTAACCTTTATCCCTGATTTAAAATCAGGTGAATCACCAATAAAATAAACCCTATCTTTTACACCTGAAATTACAGGCGGCTCTGTATCCTGCAAAACAGTGAGTACAGCCGCATAAGTAACAATATTATTTCCTTCATCAGAAGCTGTAATCAAAAGATTCTGGTCTCCTGTCTTTGTCATATCAGGCTCTTTATCAAAACTGTATTTTATTTCTGTAGAATCATTTTCACTGACAACAAAGTCTTTGATACCAACAGTATCAACATTATAAACACTTAAATTTCTAAACTCAATTACCGGAGGAATGGTGTCCTTAATTATAAGCTTTGTTGTATAATTTACCCCATTTGCAGCAATTTCTATATCATATTCAGCAGGGTGCTTTGTATCTATCTTACTAACATCTGTTACAAATGCCGCCTCCTGATTTTGATTTTTCAAAAATGCCTCTAACGGCGGAAAATCATCTCCCGCTTCCATAATAAGTTCTGTCTGCGCAACTCTTGTAATCATCGCAGACTTAACAACCGTACTGTTATCTCCGGCATCAGTAATATTAACTTCTATATCCTGTTTACCCTTAAATGAATAATCAGGTTCATTAACAAATGCAACTGTTGTTTTCGTCTTATCCTGTATATTTTTAACAAACTGCTCAGCTTCAACTGTTTCACCTTCATTATAATAAACCGTAACAGCTTCTGCAGTCGGAGCAATTGTATCTTCTATAATTGCAGTACATTTATATGAAAACAAACCACATTTGATACTGACCTGATATTTACCGGGAACAGAACTATCCACCGCTTCACTATTACCGGCAAAAGCCGCCCTGCCTTTTTTCTTATTCAAAAACTGCCCTGCTTCTATCGCATCTCCTGCTTCAAATGTAACAGATTTCTTAACTGAATTTCTTCCTGACAGCCATACTGCTGATATTGAAATTAATAATATAATAAAAACAGCACAAATAACTGACAACAACACTGCCTTCTGTTTCTTAGCCATATCTTTCTCCTCAGAATTTAGTAATAATATATCTTATTTCTACTCTGCAATTTTATATTGCAGAAGTTCATACTTAAGCTTGCAGCCTTCATAAATATCAGCAGGCAGAAGTGCTCTTGCTACCAGCTTAAGGTCATTCACCTCAACATCTGTCCTCTTAAGATTTGCATAATCTCCATCTATGCTGACTACTTCATAAAACCAGGTTTCCATACTTTAATCCTCCCATAAAAACAAAAAAAACATTTTTCAAATTTCAAAAAATATTACTGTTTTTTTTGCAATTCTTCATTTGCTTTATTATATCTTATAATATGAAGATTAGCAAACTATAATTATACTATTTTTTTAATTAAGCTCACATACAGCTAGTTTTGTTTACTGTTCTGTATACCATTTTATTTTGTACCCAACTTGCATTTTACAACATTAAACATCTA
>ERZ857840.2992-NODE-2992-length-15066-cov-5.526081_pt1 | contig 15066 bp, 10 predicted proteins | sample MGYA00519760_ERZ857840 | MGnify/ENA primary metagenome ERZ857840 (study PRJEB31778, sample SAMEA3449371) | human gut metagenome | biome: human gut; feature: human-associated habitat; material: faeces | place: United Kingdom | collected 2010/2012 ... | reverse complement strand
CTTCCGATCTAGAGAGCCTTGCCATGGCCCGGAGCGCTTCGGGCCATGGTACGCCTCTCTCCCTCCGGCCCTGCGGGGCCACCTCCCTCCCAGAGGGAGGCAAGGGGCTGAAGAGAATGGAGCGTTCGTATGAGAATCGTGGTCGTCGGCCTCGGCAAGGTTGGCCGTGCCCTGACCGCCCAGCTTACGGCGGAAAATAACGACATCGTCGTCATCGACCAAAACCCTGACCTGATCGAGGACATTGTCAATATTTATGACGTGCGCGGTCTGGCCGGCAACGGCGGCTGCTATGACGTGCAGAGGGAGGCGTTTGAGGACGGCGCAGACCTGCTGATCGCCACAACGTCCAGTGATGAGATCAACATCCTGGCCTGCCTCGTCGCCAAAAAGCTGGGCACGCAGCACACGATTGCGCGTATCCGCAACCCGGAGTATGAGAAGCAGCTGCGCTTTATGCGCGATGACCTTGGTCTGTCGATGTTCGTCAACCCGGAAAAAGCCACGGCGCGTGAGATCGCCCGCGTGCTGCGTTTCCCGTCTGCCATCAAGCGTGAGCAGTTCTGCCGCCAGCGGTTTGAGCTGATCGAGTACCGCCTGGCCGACGACAACCCGCTGGTGGGCTTGCAGCTGTCGGACCTGTACCGCAACATCCGGGTCAAAATTCTGATCTGCGCCGTCGCCCGCGGCAGCGAGACGATCATCCCCACGGGTATGTTTACGCTGCGGGCCGGGGACAAGATCTACCTGACGGCCTCGGCCCGGGATCTGGAATCCTTCTTCCGCAAGCTGAACCTGTTCAAGGCCAAGGCCAGCAACGTCATGATCGTCGGTGCAAGCCGGATGACCTACTATCTGGTCAAGGAGCTGCAGGACATCCAGAAGCGGGTGACCGTCATCGACAGCGATGCGGCCCGCTGCCAGGAGATGAGCGAGAAGTTCCCCGGCGTGTTGGTCATCCACGGCGACGGTGCGGATGCCGAGCTGCTGAGTGAGGAGCGCATCACCGATATGGACGCCTTTGTGGCGCTGACCGGCCTGGACGAAACAAACATCATTCTGGCGATGTACGCCTCCCAGATGAACTCCTGCAAGGTCGTGGCCAAGATCAACCGCGAGTCCTTCGCCGAGCTGGCCACTGCCAAGGGGATGGTGGACAGCGTCGTCTCCACGGCGTCGGTCACGTCGGAGTCCATTGCCATGTACGTCCGCGCCATGCAGAACAGCTTTGAGTCGGAGAACATCAAGACGCTGCACCGTCTGGTGAGCGGGCGCGTGGAGGCGCTGGAATTCAACGTTGCGCCGGGTTTGCCGTTCATCGGCGTACCGCTGAAGGATCTGACCCTGCGCAAGGGGCTGCTGGTGGCAGGCATCGTGCGCCGCAATGGCCAGACGGTCATCCCGTCCGGCAACGATGCTCTGCAGGAGGGCGACGATGTCGTCATCGTCACCACCGACACAACGCTGCACTCGCTGCGCGACATTGTAAAGTGAGGGCGCGGCCATGAACTATAAAATGGTAGGGTTTGTGCTGGGGCGCATCTTCCTGATCGAAGCAGCCCTCATGCTCTTTCCCATGGGCTGCGCCGCCATCTACGGCGAGTGGAGCGTTGTGCTTTCCTTCCTGTGGCCGGCGCTGATCGTGCTGGCGCTGGGCCTGATAACCAGCCTGCGCACCCCCCAAAACACGAAAATCTACGCCCGCGACGGCCTGGCCATCGTGGCGCTTGTCTGGGTGCTGATGTCGGTTTTCGGCGCACTGCCGTTTGTCATCTCCGGCGAGATACCGTCCTTTGCCGATGCTTTTTTTGAGACGGTCTCGGGCTTTACGACGACAGGCTCGACAATTCTGACCGACGTCGAGGCGCTGAGCCACGGCACGCTGTTCTGGCGCAGCTTTTCCCACTGGATCGGCGGCATGGGCGTGCTGGTCTTTGCCATGGCCGTGCTGCCCATGACCGATGGCCGTGCCATGCACCTGATGCGCGCCGAGGTCCCCGGCCCGACCTGCGGAAAAATTTCCAGCAAGCTGAGCGACAGCGCAAAGATTTTGTATGCCATTTATCTGGTCATGACCGTCATCGAGACGATTCTGCTCTGCGCGGGCGGTATGCCGCTGTTTGACGCGCTCATTCATGCGTTCGGCACGGCGGGCACGGGCGGCTTCAGCAACAAGGCGCTGAGCGTCGGCGCGTACAACAGCCCGTATTTTGAGATCGTCATCGGCGTGTTCATGCTGCTGTTCGGCATTAACTTTAACCTGTATTATTTCCTGCTGCTGCGTCATTTCCGTGAGGCGTTCGCCTCCGAGGAGATGCACGTCTACTTAGGCATCGTCGCGTTTTCGACGCTGACGATCACGGCGAACATCGCGAGTATGTACGACAGTGTCGGCACGGCGCTGCGCACGGCGTTCTTCCAGGTGTCGTCCATCGTCACGACCACCGGCTACGCCACGGCGGACTTCAACCTCTGGCCGACCTACTCCCGCATCGTGATCGTGATCCTGACGTTTGTGGGCGCATGCGCGGGCTCGACGGCGGGCGGCTTGAAAGTATCGCGCGTCATCATCCTTTTCAAGGCGGCACGGCAGGACCTGAACAAGATGCTGCACAGCCATGCCGTGACGACGGTCCGCTTTGAGGACAAACCGCTGGACGAAAAGACGCTGCGCGGTGTGCACAACTATTTCAACATTTATATGCTGCTGCTGACGCTGTCGGTGCTGCTGCTCTCGCTGGACGGGTTCGATCTGGTGACGACGTTTACATCCGTCGCGACCTGCCTGAACAACGTCGGTCCCGGCCTTGAGATGGTCGGCCCGATGGGCAGCTTTGCGGATTTCTCCGCTCCGGCCAAGCTGCTGCTGGCCTTTGACATGCTGGCGGGCCGTCTGGAGCTCTACCCGATGCTGGCCCTTTTTGCCCCGCGCCTCTGGCGCAAGCGCATCAATGCGATGCACGAGGCAAGAGCAAAGTAAGGGGGAGGGCGGGTATTCTTTCTTTACAAAGAAAGAACCAAAGAAATTCCAAACCAATACAATCATAGAACCGGGCAGCTGCCATCTTTACGGCAGCTGCCCGGTTTTGGTTTATGTATGGACGTTTCGGGGGTAGAGTGTAGGGCGGCCAGCCCTCTGGCCGCCGCAAGGGGCGTACTGCCTTGCGGTGCCAATCTGTTTTTAAAGGGGGCTATAGGCGGGAAAAAATGTGAGTACCCCCACAAACTGGAAGTTGTCTATTATCTGATACAAGCTTTGGCAGTATAGGATTCAACGTCAATCTTAACCACATTTACTGCACTTGCCATCTTATCGTCGATCTCATGTTCTTCGCCAGTCTGTACTTTCATAAGAACACCAAGCGCTTTACATTTTTCTTTTATGTCTTCAATGATCATTGCTTTACCTCGACACATAACGCTCTCATACTCTGCTCCATATTTGCAAGGTATATCCGCTGTAATAAGAGATTCACCTCTATCAATTTCTACAAATACATTCCTGTTTTCTTTGAGGCACTCCAGCTTGTGTCCTTCTTTCGCACAATGCACATAAAATGTCAGCTTTCCCTTTTCCATTTGGTAGCCATAATGCAATGGTACAATATAAGGGAATTCACCGTCAAACATTCCTAAATGCATATATCTTGCTGACGCAATAATTGCCTCGATTTTATCAATGTCGGCAATCTCTCTATCTTTCCTACGCATAGTTTTTTACTTCCTTCAAATTGCGATTTACCTTATTATACCACACCCCGCCGCTGCGTGTCTATTTCCCGCCGTGCCCGCATACCCTGTACCAAACCACAACAGGGGAGGGGCTTGCCATGCGGCGGGATGCAGACAGAGAGGAACGAAACGCAAGATTGCTGGCGGGCGTGGTGCTGGCGGCTATGTTGGTGCTGCTGTCCGGCATCATCCATCTGCTGTACCACCGGGAGTACGCCGAGACCGACACCCCCAACGACTGCTTTGCGGTGTCGGCGGCGACGGGGGAGACGGCGCTGCCCAAAATCGTCTGCCTGACCTTTGACGACGGCCCCAGCAAAAACACCCGGCCAATTCTGGAAATTCTCGATAAGGAGCAGGTCCCGGCCACCTTCTTTGTCTGCGCGCAGGACGCCAACGAAAAATATCTGCCCCTTGTGGCGGACATCGCGGCGGCGGGGCATCAGATCGCGCTGCACAGCGCGACGCATCAATACTCCAAAATTTATGCGAGCACCGACGCATTCTGGCAGGACATCAGAACGCTGCGCCAGGCGTTGGAGCCGTATGTGGATGTGGCGGCCATCGACTGGCTGCGTTTCCCCGGCGGCAGCACCAACACAGTCAGCCACCGCTACGGCGGAAACGGCATCATGAAGGCCCTGAAGGCCCAGGCCGAGGACAAGGGCTACCACTGGATCGACTGGAACGTCTGCGCCGAGGACGCCACCGCCAGCCACCCGGATGCCGCGCAGATTTTGCGCAACATTCGCCGCGATGCCGATGGTCAGGACACCTGTGTCGTCCTGCTGCATGATACAAAAGCAACAGGTCAGACCGTCAAGGCCCTGCCCGATATGATCGCCTATTTCCGGGAGCAGGGCTACAATTTTTGTACGATTGCACAGATGGATGCCTTGCAATGTGAAACAAAATAGGGTATAATGTACAAGAATCGAAAAATGGTGGGAGGCGGAACGATGCGCAAAACGGAAAGCCAGAAGATAGCCCTCTGCGGTATGCTGGGGGCGCTTTCGGTGGTGCTTTTGCTGCTGGGCAGTGCACTGCAGATCGGCACCTATGCCGCGCCGATGCTGGCGGCGTTCCTGCTCATCCCGGTGCTCGAGGAATACGGCACGCGCTACGCGCTGACCCTCTACGTCTGCGTGGCAATTCTGGCCGTGCTCTTTGTGCCGGAGACCGAACTGGCGCTGTTTTACGTGCTGGTCATGGGGTATTACCCCGTGCTGCGCGTCAAGCTGAACGGCGTAAAAAGCACGCTCCTGCGCTGGATGCTGAAGTTCGCGGTGTTCAACGCGGGCACGGTGCTGGTGTATCTTTTGCTGTTTGCGCTGCTCGGACCCGCCGTGCTGGACGAGCTGCTGGCCGACGGCGTCGGGATGCTGGCAGCACTGCTGGCCGCGGGCAACCTGTCGTTCTGGCTGTGTGACCGCGCACTGGCGGCACTGACGCGGTATTACCACGTCATACTCAAGCCAAAACTGAAAAAGAAGTTTTAATTCGGGGAGGAAAACAACATGTGGTACGATGAGGCAGTAGTTTATCAGATCTACCCGCTGGGGCTTTGCGGCGCACCGCTGCAAAACGACGGTGACCAGGCGCAGGCGGGCGAGCACCGCATTCTGCGGGTGCTGGACTGGGTGGAGCACATCAAGCGCCTGGGCGCGACCTGCGTGCTGTTCAACCCGCTGTTCGAGAGCGACGCCCACGGCTATGACACCCGCGACTACAATAAGGTGGACTGCCGCCTGGGCACAAACGACGACCTCAGGCAGGTCTGCGCGGCGCTGCACGCGGCGGGCATAAAAATCCTGTTTGACGGCGTGTTCAACCATGTGGGCCGTGGCTTCTGGGCGTTCAAGGACGTGCAGGAGAAGCGCTGGGACAGCCCGTATAAGGACTGGTTCCACATCAGCTTTGACGGCAACACCAACTACAACGACGGCTTCTGGTATGAAGCGTGGGAGGGCTGCAACGAGCTGGTCAAGCTGAATCTGCAGAACCCGGCGGTGAAAAACTACCTGTTTGACGTTGTGCGCGGCTGGGTGCGGGACTACGACATCGACGGCCTGCGTTTGGATGTTGCCTACTGCCTCGACCTCGGCTTTCTGGCCGAGCTGCGCGGGCTGGCCGACAGCATCAAGCCGGAGTTCGCACTGGTGGGTGAGACGCTGCACGGCGACTACAACCGCTGGATGAACGACCACGCCTGCCACAGCGTAACGAACTACGAGTGCTACAAGGGCCTGTATTCGAGCTTCAACACGGGCAACATGCACGAGATCAGCTACAGCCTGAACCGCCAGTTCGGCTCCGAGCAGTGGTGCCTGTACACGGGCAAGCACCTGCTGAGCTTTGTGGATAACCACGATGTAACGCGCATTGCGACGATTTTGACGGACAAGGGCTGCCTACGCCCCATCTACGGTCTGCTGTTCGGTATGCCCGGTGTGCCGTCGGTCTACTACGGCAGTGAATGGGGCATGGAGGGCGACAAGCGCAACGGCGACCCTACGCTGCGCCCGGCGGTGGAGAAGCCCGAGGAGAACGACCTGACCGCCTGGATCGCGGCGCTGGCCCACGCCCACACGGGCAGCAAGGCGCTGTGCCGGGGCAGCTACCGCAATGTGCTGGTCCAGCCCAAGCAGTTGATTTTTGAGCGCTACGCCGACGGTGAGCGGGTGCTGGTGGCCATCAACGCCGACGGCAATCCGTTTGACGCCCACTTTGACGCGGGCTGCGGCCGCGCGGTGGACCTCATCACAGGCGCCGACCACGACTTTGGCGGCGGCAGCACGCTGGAGCCGTACAGCTGCCATTTCTGGAAGTGCGAGCGGTAATACGATATAAAAAGGCACCTGTCCGTGTGGGCAGGTGCCTTTTTGTTTTATGCTGTATGTTGTAGGGGGCGGCGTCCTCGACGCCCCGCAGGGCAGTATGTAGGACGGCCTGCCCTCAGGCCGCCGCAGCGGGGTGAGGGTGCCCCGCCCTACAATGTATGGGTTAAAGGAGCAGCCCCTGTAAGGGTTAAGGTTTTAAAGTTTCTTTGCCTACTTTCTTTTCAAAGAAAGTAGGTCACAGGTTCGTATATCCCATCAGCTTTTCATCCACGACGGCGGCGGTGTCGCGGCCCTCGCGCAGCGCCCAGACGACAAGGCTCTGGCCGCGGCGCATATCGCCGCAGGCGAACACCTTCGGGTCGGCAGTGGCGTACTTCACATCGGCCACGGTGCCGCGCTTCGTGCGCTCGACGCCGAACGCATCGGCCACATAGGGCTCGCAGCCCGTAAAGCCTGCCGCGATCAGCACAAGGTCGCAGTCCACGGTGAACTCCTCGCCGGTGGGCACCATCTGGCGGCGTCCGTCCACGACCTCGCTTTTCAGCTTGGAAATCAGCGCGCCGCAGACCTGCCCGGCCTCGTTCTTGTAGAACTCCTTGACCGTCGTCTGGTAGACGCGGGGGTCAAAGCCGAATTTGGCGATGGCCTCCTGCTGGCCGTAGTCGGTTTTCAGCACGCGGGGCCACTCGGGCCAGTCGTTGCCGGGGGCGCGGGCCGCGGGCGGGCAGGGCATCATTTCCAGCTGCATGACGCTCTCGCAGCCCTGGCGGATGGCCGTGCCGACGCAGTCGTTGCCGGTGTCGCCGCCGCCGATGACCAGCACGCGCTTGCCCGCGGCGGAAACCGCCTTGCCGTCCGCAAAGTTGGAATCCAGCAGACTGCGGGTCACGCTGGTCAGGTAATCCACCGCAAAGAAGATGCCCTGCGCGTCGCGGCCCGGGGCCTGGATGTCGCGGGCCTGCTTCGCGCCGCAGCACAGCACCACGGCGTCATAGCGGGCCTTCAGCTCCTCGGCGCTGACCGTATTGCCGACGTCGGCGTTAAAAACAAACTCAATGCCCTCGTCCTGCAAAATTTTCACGCGGCGGTCAATGACCCACTTTTCCAGCTTCATGTTGGGGATGCCGTACATCAGCAGGCCGCCCGCGCGGTCCTCGCGCTCATAGATGGTCACGCGATGGCCGCGCTTGTTGAGCAGGTCGGCCACGGACAGGCCCGCGGGACCTGCGCCGATGACCGCCACGGTCTTGCCCGTGCGGGCCGGGGGCGGCACGGCATGAATGGCGCCGCTCTCGTAACCGTATTCCACGATGGCACGCTCGTTTTCCTTGACCGTGACCGGGTCACCCGTGACGTTGCCGCAGGTGCAGGCCGCCTCGCACAGGGCGGGGCAGACCCGGCTCGTGAACTCCGGGTATCGGTTCGTGGCAATCAGCCGGTGCACGGCTAAGTCCCACTTGCCTTGATAGACCAGATCGTTCCATTCGGGGATGAGGTTATTCAGCGGGCAGCCGCTGAACATGCCGCCCAACTGAACGCCGCTCTGGCAGAAGGGGACGCCGCAGTCCATGCAGCGTGCGCCCTGGGCCTGCTGCTCGTCGGTGTGCAGCGGGACGTGAAACTCGTTAAAATTCCGGGTGCGCTCCTCGGGCGGCAGCTCTAAACTGGTCTGCCGCGTAATTTCCATAAATCCTGTCGGTTTGCCCATGGTACTCTGCCTCCCTTACTTTGCGCTTTTCATGGCGTAGAACGCCTCGATCTGGGCCTGCTCGCTGTCCTCGCCCTTTTCCTCCATCTGGGCGATCAGGCGCAGCATCTTGTCGTAGTCGTGGGGCAGGACCTTCTTGAACTTGGGCAGATACTCGCCGAAGTTGTCAAGGATTTCCCTGCCGCGCGGCGACCCGGTCAGCTCCACATGCTCACGGATCAGGTCTTTCAACAGCGATACATCGTACTTGTGCTCCACAGGCTCCAGACTGACCATGTCCTTGTTGACGCGCTGGTAGAAGTCCCAGTCCTCGTCCAGCACGTAGGCGATGCCGCCGCTCATGCCGGCTGCAAAGTTCTTGCCGGTCTTGCCAAGCACGACCACCGTGCCGCCGGTCATGTACTCGCAGCCATGGTCGCCCACGCCCTCCACAACGGCAGTTGCGCCGGAGTTGCGCACGCAGAAGCGCTCACCGGCCACGCCGTTGATGAACGCCGTGCCGCCCGTAGCACCGTACAGTGCCACGTTGCCGATGACGATGTTCTCGCTGCGGTCAAAGGCGGCGTCCTTCGGCGGGTAGACGACGAGCTTGCCGCCGGACAGACCCTTGCCGATGTAGTCATTCGCGTCGCCGACCAGCTCGAGCGTCAGGCCCTTGGGGATGAACGCGCCGAAGCTCTGGCCGCCGTAGCCGTGGCAGACGACATGGAACGTGTCGTCGGGCAGCGTGTTGCCGAACCTGGCGGTGATCTCGCTGCCAATGATCGTGCCGAACGCGCGGTCCGTGTTGCCGACGTCCAGCGTGACGGTGCTGGGCTTCGGCTCGGCGGAGTCGAAGCTCTTTTTGAACTTCTTCATCAGGATGCGCATGTCGGGGGTCTTTTCCAGCTGGAAGTTGTAAACATCCTTCGCGTTGAAGTGTACGTTGGAGTTCTCGACCAGCGGGTTCTGCAAAAGCGCGGTCAGGTCCATCTCACCGGCGCGGGAGCCTGCGGGCGCGGGTTTGACCTTGAGCAGGTCGGTGCGGCCCACCAGCTCATCGACGGTGCGCACGCCGAGCTTTGCCATGTACTCGCGCAGGTCCTCGGCCATGAAGCGCATAAAGTTCATGATGTACTCGGGCTTGCCCTTGAACCGCTTGCGCAGCTCGGGGTTCTGGGTGCAGATGCCCATGGGGCAGGTGTCAAGGTTGCAGACACGCATCATGACGCAGCCCATGGCCACCAGCGGGCCGGTGCCGAAGCCGAATTCCTCGGCACCCAGCAGGGCGGCAATAGCAACGTCGCGGCCACTCATCAGCTTGCTGTCCGCCTCGATGCGGACGCGGCTGCGCAGACCGTTCATGATCAGGCACTGGTGTGCCTCGGCAATGCCCAGCTCCCACGGCAGACCTGCGTTGTGGATGGAGTTGCGGGGGGCTGCGCCCGTGCCGCCGTCAAAGCCGGAAATCAGGATGACCTCCGCACCGGCCTTGGCAACGCCCGCGGCAATCGTGCCGACACCGGCCTCGCTGACGAGCTTGACGTTGATGGCTGCCTTGCGGTTGGAGCACTTCAAATCGTAGATCAGCTGCGCCAGGTCCTCGATCGAGTAAATATCGTGGTGGGGCGGGGGAGAGATCAGGCCGACGCCGGTGGTCGAGTTGCGGGTCTTGGCGACCCACGGGTAGACCTTGCCGCCGGGCAGCTGGCCGCCCTCGCCGGGCTTCGCGCCCTGCGCCATCTTGATCTGGATCTCACTGGCGGAGACCAGATACTTGCTTGTCACGCCGAAGCGGGCGGATGCCACCTGCTTGATGGCGGAGTTGCTCTCGGTGCCGTAGCGGTCCTCGGCCTCGCCGCCCTCGCCGGTGTTGGACTTGCCGCCCAGACGGTTCATGGCGATAGCCATGCACTCGTGGGCCTCCTCGGACAGCGCGCCGTAGCTCATGGCCGCGGTCTTGAAGCGCTTGACGATGGAGTCAACGCTCTCGACCTCGTCGAGGGGCACGCCCTGCTCGGGATAATTGAAGTCCAGCAGGCTGCGCAGGTGCATCGCGTCGCCGTTTTCATTGGCAGCGGCGGCGGTGTACTGCTTGAAGGTATCGTAATTGCCGGTCCAGCAGGCCTGCTGCAAAAGGTGGATGGTCTGCGGGTTGTAGAGGTGCTGCTCGGCAGCGGGGCCGCCGCGGAATTTGTGCGCACCCAGGCTCGGCAGCTCGCGGTTGATGTCCAGACCCAGCGGGTCGAATGCTTCCTGATGGCGGGCTTCCAGATCATTCTGGATGTCCTGGATCGTGATGCCGCCCACGCGGGAGACGGTGTTCGTAAAGTATTTGTCGATGACCTCTTTCGAGATGCCCAGCGCCTCAAAGATCTGGCTGCCCGCGTAGGACTGGATCGTGGAAATGCCCATCTTGGACGCGATTTTGACAATGCCCGCCAGCACGGCCTTGTTGTAGTCGCTGACAGCGGCGTAGTAGTCCTTGTCAAGAAGGCCGTCGGAAATCAACTCACCGATAGTCTCCTGCGCCAAATACGGGTTGATGGCAGCTGCGCCGTAGCCCAGCAGCGTGGCGAAGTCGTGTACCAGGCGCGGCTCGCCGCTTTCCAGAATCAGCGCCATGGCGGTGCGCTTGCGGGTGCGGACCAGATACTTGCTGACCGCGCCCACAGCCAGCAGGCTGGGAATGGCGACGTGGTACTCGTCAATGTCACGGTCCGACAAAATCAGGATGTTCGCGCCGTCGCGGTAGGCGCGGTCCACATCGACAAACAGGCGCTCAATGGCCTTTTCCAGGTCGGTGTTCTTGTAGTAGCAGATGGACAGCGTTACGACCTTGAAGCCGGGCACGTCCATGGCCTTGATCTTGAGCAGATCGGTCTCGGTCAGGATTGGGTTCTCGATTTTCAGGACCTTGCAGTTGTCGGCGTCCTCCTCCAGAAGATTGCCCTGCGCACCGACGTAGACGGTGGTCGAGGTGACGATCTTCTCGCGCAGCGCGTCGATGGGCGGGTTCGTGACCTGCGCAAACATCTGCTTGAAATACTCGCTCAGATTCGGGCGGGTGTGGCTCAAAACGGCCAGCGGAGTATCGCTGCCCATGGCCCCGGAGGGCTCGCCGCCGTTCTTGGCCATCGGCAGAATGATCGTGGAGACGTCCTCATACCGGTAGCCGAACGCCTTCTGCAGCTGGACAAGCTGATCCTTCGTGTAGCTGGGCACCTTCTTGTTGGGCACCTTCAGGCTGGACAGCGGGACGAGGTTGCGGTCCAGCCACTCGCCGTAGGGCTGGCGGCTGGCGTAGTCGGCCTTCAGCTTTTCGTCGTCCACCAGCTCGCCCCTGACGGTGTCGACCAGCAGCATCTTGCCGGGGCGCAGACGGTCCTTGCGCACGACCTCGTCAGCGGGAATGTCGAGCACGCCGACCTCGCTGGAAAGGATCAGGCGGCCATCCTTCGTGATGTAGTAGCGGCTCGGGCGCAGACCGTTGCGGTCCAGCACAGCGCCCATCACGTCGCCGTCGCTGAACAGGATGCTGGCGGGGCCGTCCCACGGCTCCAGCATCGTGGCATAGTACTGGTAGAAGTCGCGCTTCTTCGGGTCCATCGACTTGTTGTTGTCCCACGGCTCGGGGATCGTGACCATGACGGCCAGCGGCAGATCCATGCCGTTCATGACCATGAATTCCAGCGTGTTATCCAGCTGGGCAGAGTCGGAGCCACCCTGGTTGACGATGGGCAGGACCTTCGTCATATCGTCCTTTAAATAGTTGGAACCGATGGTTTCCTCGCGGGCAAGCATCGTGTCCACGTTGCCGCGGATCGTGTTGATTTCGCCGTTGTGCAGGATGAAGCGGTTGGGGTGGGCGCGGTTCCAGCTCGGCGATGTGTTCGTCGAGAAGCGGCTGTGCACCATGCCGATGGCGGATTCATAGTCGGCGTCCTGCAGATCGGGATAGAACAGGCGCAGCTCCTTGACGAGGAACATACCTTTATAGACAATGGTGCGGCTGGACAGGCTGCAAACGTAGGTGTCGGGGCTGGACTGCTCAAACACGCGGCGCGCCACATAGAGGCGGCGGTCAAAGGCAATGCCGGCCTCGACGCGCTGCGGCTTGCCCACAAAGCCCTGCCAGATGCTGGGCATGCAGGCAATGGCCTTGTGGCCGAGCACCTCGGGGCAGGTGGGAACTTCGCGCCAGCCTAAGAAGGGCAGACCCTCCTTTTTGCAGACGATCTCAAACAGCTTCTTGGCCTGGTTGCGCTTGAGCTCATCCTGCGGGAAAAAGAACATGCCAATGCCATATTCCCGCTCTGCGCCCAGGGTCAGCCCCTGCTCGGCAGCGGCCTTCTGGAAGAATTTGTCGCTAATCTGCGTCAGAATGCCGACGCCGTCGCCGGTCTTGCCCTCGGCGTCCTTGCCCGCGCGGTGCTCCAGATGCTCCACGATCTGCAGCGCGTCGTCAATGGTTTTGTGGCTCTTGCGCCCCTTAATGTCCACCACAGCGCCGATGCCGCAGTTGTCATGCTCAAACCGGGGGCTGTACAGCCCGGCGGGGGTCTTGCGCTCGGTAAAGTTTTCCATACCTCGTTTGCTCCTTTCCCAATCCCGTTAAACCGCGCAGCGTCGCACATTTGCCGCGCGGGCGGGATAAACAAAAAAGACGCTCCCAACAGGGCACACAGGCCCCTTGTGGGAACGTCTTTGTTCTTGTCTGCATCATACCATAGATGCCGCCGCTTTACAATCCCGAAGCAGAAGATTTTACGGAAATTAAGCGAAAAACGTTTAGAAATTTGGTCTAGCAAGCGTAAACTTAATAAAATTAAGCGGCGTGGACTTTCTGCCGCCCTACAATCCCCGGAAAGCGTGTGCCGCCATGCGGGGCGTCGGGGACGCCGCCCCCTACAAAGTACGCCGCGCTGTAGGGGCCGGGCATGCCCGGCCCGCGGCCTCCCGGAACCGCCCGTTTACGGTTGACCCGCAGGGGAGGGATTCATCCCTCCCGCGCCGTGTGCCGCTGCCGCCCAAACAAAAACCGCGCAAGGCTCCTCGCCCTGCGCGGTCATTTTGCATACTAAAAAACGTTACGCCGTTTTCTCGCCGTTCTGCTTTTTCAGCTCGACCAGAATCTCGGCCAGCAGCTCCTCCTGCGTGGGGGCGGCGGGGGCAGCAGGCTCCTCCGCGGCGGGCTCCTCATGCTTGCCCATCTCCATCAGCTTGTTCATGGCTTTGACGATGCAGAACAGCACGAACGCCATGATCAGGAAGTTGATGACGGCGGTGATGAACGCGCCGTACTTAAAGACCAGCTTGCCGTCGCCAAAGACATCCCACATCATGGCGTCAAAGTTGACCTTGCCCAGAATACCCAAAATCGGGCTGATGAGGTTGTCTGTCAGGGAGGTGACCAGCGTGGAGAACGCACCGCCGATGATAACACCGATGGCCATGTCCATCATGTTGCCCTTCAGGGCGAAAGCTTTGAATTCCTCAAAGAACTTTTTCATAAGTAACCTCCTCAAAGCTTAAAAGGTCGATGCAGCGTTTTACTTTTTCAGCAGCTTTGCCACGGTCTGGGCCGCATTGTCCAGATAGTCGCCCGCGAACATCTCGATCATGCCCGCATCGGCCTCCTTGGCCAGCTCGGGGTCGATGGGCATCTTCGCCAGCACCGGCAGCTTGTATTTGTCGGCGATCTCGTCCACATGGCTGTCGCCAAAGACGTTGATGTGCTTGCCGCAGTCGGGGCAGACGGCGTAGCTCATGTTCTCGACCAGGCCGAGGATGGGCACATGCATCATCTGGGCCATCTGGACAGCCTTGCCGACGATCATGCCGACCAGCTCCTGCGGGCTGGACACGATGACGATGCCATCCACCGGCAGCGTCTGGAACACGGTCAGCGGCACGTCGCCGGTTCCCGGAGGCATGTCAACGAACAGGAAATCAACGTCCCACACGACCTCCTGCCAGAACTGCTTGACCGCGCCCGCAATGACGGGGCCGCGCCAGACAACGGGGGCCTCGGGGTCGTCGAGCAGCAGGTTGATGCTCATGATTTCCACGCCGGTACGGCTGGAAACCGGGTTGATGCTCTCGCCGTCACCGGTGGCCGGGCCCTTCACGCCGAACAGGCGGGGGATGGACGGGCCGGTGATGTCGGCGTCCAGCACGCCGGCCTTAAAGCCAAGGCGGCGCATCGAGACAGCCAGCATGGCGCTGGTCATGCTTTTGCCGACGCCGCCCTTGCCGGAAACGACGCCGATGACTTTTTGGATACGGCTTCTTGCGTGCGGCGGCTCATGCTGCGGCGCGCGGTGATCGCAGTTGGACTTGCAGCTGCTGCAATCATGGGTACATGTTTCGCTCATTTGTAAATGCTCCTTTAAAAATGCTCTTGTAACAGTGTACCAAAATTCGCGCCATAATGCAAGGCACTGTGTAATTTAAGAGCGGTTCAGCATAGAATTTGCACATTGTCATACCCGCCGCGCCTTCCGCATACCCATCAGCAGGGGAAGGGGGCGGCGTATGAGCAAACGCAGAACGTACCTACACAATGCGGCGCTGCTCACCGGGTCGGGGCTGGTGCTGCGGGCGCTGGGCATGGGGTTTCGAATCGTGCTGGCGGCGTATCTGGGCAGTGAAGGCATGGGTCTTTACCAGCTGATTCTGGCGCTGTACATGGTGTTTGTCTCGTTCGCCACGGCGGGCGTCAATGTGGCGTCGGCGCGGCTGGCGGCGCAAAGCCTGGCCCGCGGCAGCGGCATGGCCGAGACCATGCGCGGGCTGTGCATCACG
>ERZ857840.2980-NODE-2980-length-15095-cov-3.248936_pt1 | contig 15095 bp, 9 predicted proteins | sample MGYA00519760_ERZ857840 | MGnify/ENA primary metagenome ERZ857840 (study PRJEB31778, sample SAMEA3449371) | human gut metagenome | biome: human gut; feature: human-associated habitat; material: faeces | place: United Kingdom | collected 2010/2012 ... | reverse complement strand
ATTTTCGGACGATGCAACGTTGACCTTGATATTAAAGTAATTCTCCGCCACGCTATTTTCCGTCAACGCATACACAGAACCTGTGCTCTCATCACCAAAGGTAAAGCCGCCCTTGCAGTTAATGTCGATGTTACGCGCAGATTCGCCATAGTGGTCAGAGCTTGTGCCCTGTCCCTTGTGATAACCTTTGGCCGTCCAGTTGTCCTCGACGGCACGTCCGTTCTTGTAGATCTGCTGGATGACAGTGTTCGCAACTTCATTTTTCTTGCCCGTAGTAAAGGTCGGTGCGCTAATCTTGATAACACGCAGGTCGGGGCAGCGCTCCGCCAGAATATCAGGGTTCAGCTCACCGCTTGCATCCGTGATGTTGTTGCGGTTATACCGCTCGATCATTTCGTCAGCGTTCTTGGCATCCGCAATAAAGTTGTCCAGGATCTCGTCATCAGACAGGTTCATGGAATAGGTCTTCATGCGATAAACAAGAACATCGCAATCGTCAGAACCGATAGTAATGCCAACCGGGCTTGACTGTGTAAAGTTGTCGCTGCCATCATACAGCTCCACCTTGCAAGGGATACCGTCCAGCCAAAGCACCATTTCCTTGTACTGGCTGTCGGGCAGAATGTTGAACTCAAACTCCATGAAGTCATCTTCACAGGTCGGCAGTTCCATCGTATTCTGCGCACTGGTCAGCGTAATTTTCTGCGCCTGAATATTCAGACCCACACCGCCCTGTACACAGGTCAGCACAGTCGCGTCATAGTCGCGCACATTCGCCGTGTTAAAAACGAGCTTGAAGTTCTTGCCCAGTTTCTTGGCGTCATCGGCAAACAGCTTGTAATTGATCGTGGCGCGTGTGCCTGCCTTCACACAGAAATAGGTATCGCCGTCCTTATCAAGCTGATAGCCGCCATTGACCCAATCGAAGTTGTCACTCACGCTCATGCCCGTCTGGCCATCTGTCCACAGTCTGTCAGTACCAGCATTGGTCTTGCCGCTCGGGTTAAAATCAAACATAAGATTCGTCTTAACTGGCTCAATCACAACACCAAGGTCAACCACGTTCACGCTGATCGTCTTTACGGTCTCGCCGCAGGTGATCGTCAGTGTATGCTTGCCCTTGCTTGCGCTCTTAAAGCTCCAGGTCTGCTTTGTGCGCCCAACAGTCAGGGTAGACTCGGTCACGCCATCCACAGCCAGCTTTACAGTGCTCGTGCTGGACGCAGGGTCGTATACAGTGTATTCAATAGACACCTTGTTGTACTGCTTCGTCTCGTAATCCCTCACAGCACAGCTGATAATGGGTGCGGTCTCGCCCTCGGTCACCCACATAATGTCCTTTTTGATGACATTGGACTTAACGGTCTTACCATTGATCTCTGCCGTCATGCTGATTTCCAACAGGTGACTGCCGTGCTTCTGCACCGGGATTGTATAGGTCATCTGTCGGCCAGTCACACTGGTAGTCGTGCCGCCAATCGACTTGCCGTCCAGCGCAAAATCGATCTTCTTCTCAACGCTGCCATACGGTGTATAGCGCACCGTGACCTCGCCGCTGTAGAAAAGACTATCATCAAAGGTGGATTCCAGATAGAAATCAACGACATTGGCACTCCACTTCTTGGAGCCTGTCGTGTCCATGCTGTCCACAACCGTCAAGCGGATCTGGTTCTCACCGCTGTGCAGATACTTCGTGATGTCAAAGCTGTTTTCGCCCTGCATGATGGTCTGGGTAGCAACTTTCGTATTGCCAACATACCATGTGCCGGTCGCATTGCCGGTATCATCGCCCGCACTGTCCACACTCGTGAACCGGAACTTGACCACAACAGGGTCACCGGCAACAGCCGTAATCGCAGACTCGCCGATACGCTCAATCGTAATCGTGCTGCCCGCAGTGGGACCACCGCCGCCACCGCCGACAATCGTCACCTGCGTCTTCAGCGTGCCGTCCTCCATAAGGGTCAGCTTGCTGTCCTCGTAGGTAATGTCATACTCGTGCCCGGCATTCTTGCCGATGTCATCCAGCTTGCCCTGAATTTGACCAACAGCAGTATTCAGGCTGTCCACCGTGCCCTGCATGTCAGCTACATTATTCTTCGCCTGCGTAACATCATTGCGAATACCGTCAATAACAGAGGCATCCGCCTTTTTCGCCAGCAGCGCGTCAGTCGCTTCTTTATTATAATAGGAAGTTTTCAGCGTCTCCGGCAGATTACCAACGCTGTCCTGCAGATTCTTTACCGCAGCATCATTGCTGGTCTTATATGCGGCAAGGTCGTCACGCACAGGTTTCACTGCAGTCTCGATCTTAGCGTCCACCGTCTTGCCATAGGCAGTCGTCCACTCTGCGGACGGATCGCTATTGAGAGTAATTTTCTTGATTTCAGCCTCACCATTTTTAAAAGTCAGACTGTTGGCGTCACTGTCATAGTCAACACCAAAGTTCGCCAGTCCGTCCATGCCGTTGACCTTATCGGACAGCGCATTCAGCTCTGTTTTCTTGGCGTAGTTGGTGTCCAGATCACTCTGGATCTCGCTCTTGATTCCGGACGCAGCGGCAGAGATTTTATTGTCAACATCGGCTACGGCCTGCTGTGCCCGCTGGGCACTCTGCGCCGCTGCATTGGCCTGGGCCGCAGCACTGGCAACCTTTTCGTCCATCAACGACACAAAGCTCTGATACCAATCACCGCTTGGCTCGATCATACCGTTGCCGGTCAACGCCTTCAAAATATTCAGTTTTCCGTTCGGACGACTTTTCCACACATAGCTCTGTCCTTTTTCGTTGGAGCCTGTGGCCGTGATCTCAAAATCAACTTCGCCGTCCACCGATGTGACATTCTCGTCGATCAACCAGCCAAACCGAATTGTATCGCTGTTATAGGTCACATTGACAGGGGTCGCGTAGTTCTCATCCCCGTCCTTATTCACAAAATGCACCTGCAGCATCATGTCCAGCAGGTCAACGCCGTCGTAGTAGCGCGGCATCTGGAACGGGATGAACTGACTGTTCTTCTCCTGTGTAATATTGATCTGGCTTTCATCCAGCTTGATATTTTTCAGCTCGTCAATGCTGGAATATTTGTCGTCCCTGTAGCTCGAATACCAGGAATATTTCCCGCTGATGGCAAAATCGTCGGAGGCAGAATCCCCCATCACAGCGAAAGCATCATCATCTGCCGCCATCGACGTGATCATAGGCTCGGCGCTCTGCACTGCCGTCTGTGCCATAAATTTTTTCTTCGATTCTTCAAAAGAAAGTGCCAATAGTTCCACCTCCTGTAACTTTTTAATAATAGACTAAAACAAACTGTATGCCGTAACTATCTCCGACTGCAAGCTGCGCCCCATATGTGTTTCCATTGGCCCAAGCGGACTGCGTGCTGTTTACTCCGACACCGGGGGAACCGGCTGACGCCAGGCCAACCAGTGTTCCGCCTGTAAATGTAAAGTTATTCGCGCCTGGATTACAGGTCTTTACAATAGTTGTTCTTTTCAAAAGTCCGCTTACACTTCCGGCACGTACAGTACCGCCACCGGTATGGTATCCGCCCGGAACCTGAACTGTTTGCCCCGGGTCAATAGTAGATGACCACGCTCCATTGTTCGGCATTGTCCCTGTTTTAATAACCTTATCCCCTGCATAAAACTTTTTTCCGCTCAGCACATTTTCTGCACCGGCATCGGCCAGCGCTAACTTGCTATTTACAAGGCCAGTTGCAGGCCCCATTAAACTGTCAGCCATACTTATCTAGCCTCCCAAAATACATCTACGTCACATGTCGGTTTTTCCCAGCACTTAATTGTCACTGCCCCTTCTCCGGGCGTACACTTGCCTGCTGCAAAAAATCCAAGGGCTTCCTGCTTTGCTTCGTTTTTTGCCCTGTCATCTGTCTGTGTGGACTGCGGGATGCCAAGCATAGCTGTCGCTTTAATCGGCGCACCGCCGCCTACTGGCGTCACATTTTGCGTCTGTGTAAAATAACCTCTTACGCTTACCCATCCGCCCATGGTAAAGGTCCCCGTATATAACTGCGGGCCAACCTTATGCACAGCACCACTGCCATCGCCGATATATAATGTGCCCGCACTATCAACGGCTGGCTCTCCATATTTCAGCGTTTTCGGTACTTTTGGCGTATCTTCACAAGCGTTCATGCCGCCCTGTCTTTTCAATCTGATTCCCATAAGTTCCTCCTATCAATAAGCGCCGCCGTCAATCGTTTCCTTATCATCAATCATCTGACCAAGGTACACACCTACCTGATACTTAAAAAAGATCTGTGTGGCCAAAATCATGTCACGCAGCTTGTTAAACTTATCTGCGTCATAAACAGAAAGACGCAAATCACTGTTCTCGGTTTTCCCAAGATAGTCATTTGCGTCTGTAATATTATTTGCATTGATGTATTCGTAGTATTTATCTGCCTTCTTTTTGGTCGTAATCGTCAAGTCTTGCATTTTGTCGATATTGTCAACCGCGTTCGGAAATACCGTATCAAGGTCTTCCAGCATCTGTTTATAGTCCATATATTATCACCCCGTAACAGTTTCTGTGGGCACCAAAACGACTGTGTTTGGGTAGTACGGGTAAAACCTCGCCATCTTCACAGTCATTGTGCCGCTGCCAAGTTCGTAATTGATCGAGCTTATCATATATTGCTGCGGCTTTTTTTCGCTTGCCAAATGTGCTGTATAGCTTACCTTCTGGTTCACATCCAGCCATGGTATCAGCAGACATTCCACACTGATACTGTCTGTCAGCCGCGCTCCAAGATACAGCTCATATTCCGCACGTTGCAAAGCAAGCTCATCTGTGTAGATTTTCTCATAGTCGCCACTGTTGCAAACCTTGATTCGTTCTCCGATCTTATCGATTGTAAACGGGCTTTCAGGGTTTACCACATAACCAATATTGTCACAAGCAAACGCAGCCTTGTCCTTAGCCGCTTGCTCTGCATTTGGCAGCTCCCTTACAAGCCGCGCCATGGCATGTACCTGCGTTTGGCCAATAAAAATAAACTTAAATTTCTTTTCGCCCTCGCCATACTCTTGCTTATACTGCACAACATAGTATTTGCCTTTTTCCATCGTTCCTGCAGCTATACTCATGTCCTCGCCTGTATCATTCAATGCGGAGCGGTATAACGGATATGGCCCATATGTTTTTTCGGATTTTGTACCGGTGTTCGGGTCTGTCTCTGTGTTTATAATTCGCACCTGGCACCCATCAGGATTGGTCTCCGGTGCCAAAAAACTGAACTTCTTGCTGCTGGTTATGCTGGCTCCTGTTAATCGCACGGTATATATGCCATTTTCATAGCTGCTGCTATCAGAATAGTAATTGCTTTTTGTGGTCTCTCCCCACACTTCAATGACATTGCGAACCTCGCTGAAGCTGTTTGATAAACTCTCGCTGATCACACAGCGGTCAAAGATCGTATTGTCTAATATAACAGGCTCGCCATTGTCCATTGGTACACGCTGGCACACAAAAGTGTCCTCGTCAAAAAACATCTCATAGCTATAGTACAAATCGCGCAGCTCTTTCAGGATGTCCCATACAGTTGACCCTGTATCCCAACTCATGTCGTAAGGCACAACGGCGTTTTGATACCCTATTCTGTAACTACTGCATTGTCCCAACTGCGTTACGGTTTTTACTATAGCATCGCGGATTTCACTGTCTTTTGGTATTTTGGTTTCACTGCCGATCAATGTTCCATTCAGTGTGCCATTTAATGTGCTGACAAGATCCAGACAACTCACCTTTAACAGCTTTGTTGTCGCGTCATAAGTAAACGAATTGTCATTAAAGCTATACACGCCCTTTGGATACCACACAGTCTCCCCAGTTCTTTGATTTAAAGATCCAATAAACACACGCACATGCTTATCTATCCACACGCGAGCTGTCTCTGCCGTGATATAGCTGTCATCTTTTACAAAAATCGTTGCATCAAATGTATTTCGTATGTCACTGCTGCTGTCGGTAGAAATACTGCCATCAATAAAAACACCCTGTATTTCATCAATGACCATGAATTTCGTATTTAGCAGCTGGATCTTCGTGTAAATGGTTTTTGTTCTCTGCCGTAAAAGGTCGATGTCCTGCTGTTGCACTTCATACATAGGTCATCCCTCCACATTGCAGTCTATAAAGTTGTTGTAATACAAGTCCCCTGCGTTTTCTGGATCCCCAATTTCTACCCAGCTAAAGCTGTGATGCACATACCCCTCAATATCGTCATTGTTTTCGGAAATCCCGTCTGTTGTGCATATCATCCAGATGCGTCCATCTGTCAGCTTCATGATTTTTGGCTTACCGTCGTTCAGGAACGCCTTGATCTCTTCACGATATTCGTAAGCTTTTTCAGCTGTATATTCTCCTGTGCTATCCTTTGGTAAAAACATCATCGTAAACTGACCGCTCTCGTAATCCGAATTGCCATTGTTGATAACGACGGGGTATTTATTGCTCAGCGTTGTTACAACATTTGTCTGTTTGTTTCTAGTAATCGTACCCTTGCTGATTTCCAAATCTGTGCTGTACCCCTTGTCCTTTTCAAACAAAAAGCATCCGACAAATCGCGGAGTAATGCCATTTTTGTTTACATAGCCCTCTTTGTTATCCACAACAGGGACAAGCGCGTATTCATAGCCAACACCATTTGCCGCATAACGGTCATATCGTTCAAACTCCAAGTCATGCGGCTCCTTAATAGGTACATCAAACAGTGTAACCCAGTTATAGCCACCGGCTCTGCGGCGCTTAATACGTATCGAGCTGATCTGTTGTATCATGTAGCTGATATTGCCGCCGCGTAAATTTCCGTCAAAGGTGGCGTTCATGATCGTATCGTAGTCCCAACTCGGGAAGTCATCCGGCTGGTCCTCAATACTGCGTGTTACATAAAGCTGGTCAAATGCGCCATTTCCAATTACAAGCGTATCAGCGTCATCTACAATTACATGTGTCAAATCTGCGGCATACTTGTAACCGGCAATGCCAGTACCACAAAAAAACATAGCACTCCCTCCTTACAAGTTTTGCGCCTCAATTACGGCAGCAATATTTCTCTTATCGACCTTGATCTCGCAGACCTCTCCGATTCTTCGCAGCTGGATCAGGTATTCTTCGCCATCTGTTAAAACTGGCATGGCAGTGCTGTGGATGGTGTAAACAAGGCTGTGGCTTTCGCTTTCGCATCGCACATCAATATACCCAATTTTCACACCCATAATATCGTTAGTCGCAATACATACTTTATTTGTAATGGCAGCCGACCCCATTATGGACCTTCACACATTCTATCAGCTTTCTGATAAGCACATTATCAAAGGTTTCCAACTCAAACTTTTCATTATCTATCAGCTCCATGATTTTCTCGCCTGCCACAAACCCATATCCAAGCAACTTAATGGTAAAATTGCCCTGTACAGTAAATCCATCATCAAACAGCACCCTCTGGCCTGGCTTGCGCAAATCGACCATGTGGTTGTCATGGATATATTCTGGGTTTCCGCCGCCGTCAAGCCGCCCTGTCACAGTACGGATATTGCAGCTTACACGTACCGTTCCATCATGGTTGTCACTAAGGTCAACATAGGTCCAGTAGTTCGGCGTGATGAATTTCACACTAAACGGCACAAAGCCAGTGTCCGCCGTCATGCCGTTCAACGTATCGCCAACAGCCCGCAGGTAATACTGTGTTCCGTCCTCCAAGTTCTTCAGCGTGTACTCCAACAGATCAACGCCGTATCGAGTTTCACTTTTGCGCACCAATACATGGTTAGCGTTGTATAACCCAACGGTATACGTATTCAGCGGTTCGTGCTCTGCCTGACTATAGCTAAGTTTCACGGTCAATTCGCTACTTTGTACGATCTGCCCCGTTGCTACATTACTAAAACCAAACCGCGGCGTCGTAAAGCAGCGAAAGCTCTTCTGGCTCGACCAACTGCTCGGCTCACCCGCCTTGTTAAACACCCGTAGCTTGCAGTAATAGTATTTACCGTTCTGCAGCTCACCACCGTTGATCGTGTGGTAGGTACGCATCCATTCCGTTTTCTGGCTGTATACCTGACTGCCTGTTTCATTGTCATAGATGACCAGTTCGTTTGCAAAGACCTGTTCACCCTCATAAGCAAAGTTGATGTTTGCGCCAACAGCGGCGTCAAACGATGGGATAATATAAAGCACCGGCTGTGCCACTCTCATCACTCCCCTTTTTAACAAAATAAAAAGCCGCCCAGCAGTCAAAACGACCTCTGAGCGGTGTAGATTGAATTCAATCGTTATTTAATTCTTCTATATACATTCCAAGAAAAATATCCCCGACCATACAGTCGATGGATTGTTAAGCGATGTTTCTGCGCATTTTTACTCCGTCGATTCGATGTAAATGTCCTTCCAGTTGTTCTGCGGCACCTTCACACGGACAACCGTTCCCACTGCCAAGCCTTGTTTATACGGCAATGTGTATGTGCCGCCAAAGGCAGCCACCGTGTACAGCCCACCGCCATTCACAGCCGTCACCTGCCCGATAGAAGTCCGGTCATAGCTTGCACGGTTGATAAGCTGCTGGCATCCTCTGCGAATCTGTGCGGCCAGTTCTCTCAGTGCATCAATATCTTGCTTGTTCAGCGTGGCCACCTCCCTTATATTTTGCATTCTACTTTGTATTACCCACCACTCACCCGCAGACAGCACAAATGCACCGTCCGCACTCCACTATAAATTAAACTTTAAAAATTACCTCTTGCTAAATTCCTGTGCGAAAATTCCGCTTACACGGTCATGGATCACACGGCCAAAACTCTCCACATCATTGACACCATACATTTGGATGTCACCCACATTGACCACCGGAGCACTGCTCATATTCGGCTGCGTGATCTCCACACTCTTGATGCTGCGCTGTGGCATATGCGATGCAATAAAGCTCTCCGGGTCAAGACCAAATTTCCACAGGTTTGCACTCGGCTTTGCCGGGATAACGCTGCTACCCTTCTCAATCAGGCTGTACTGGCCGAAACTCGGCTTGCGCATCTTGATCTCAGGGCCTTTCTCGTCAGTTATAGCAATATGGGTAGTGGCTGCATTCAAAACACCAGTGGCATGTTGCAGTGGGTCAAAGTTCGGTTTGCCCCACTGAATTTTATTGCCATGACTTGTAGCAGTGCCCATAGGCATTAGCGTATTAAAGTCGGCCTTACCGATGGCTTCAATCATCTTCTGCTGAGCCTGAGTTACAGACTCAATTTTTGTACGAAGAGAATCATAGCTTGCACCCATTTCAACACATGCCATCTGGACGGTTGTCATCATGGCCGCATGAGTAATATCGGTACTCTCTGCCGCATACTGCTCCTGCGTGGCAATGTTAGCAAGGTGGTTAATAATATCATCGCTGCTTACGCCATACTGGTTTGCCAAGTCTACCAGACTCGTAATCTGAGACTGTCTTTGCCAGTAAGTTAAATCCGTGTTCTCCGCAACTGCTTCAAAATTGGAATTAAGAATTTCTGCGATTGTATCGTAGGATGCCTGATTCTGATCCGCAAATTCAAGCAGATTTTCAAGTTGCTGTTGATAAGACTCATTAGTCATATCTCCGCTCTCAATAAGAGTATCATTATAACCTTGAATCAATTTATCAATAGTATCATATCCGCCGGAATAGCTGTTGACAATATCGTCCATGGCCTGTGTGAGTTCAGCACGCTGTTCAGCTGTAAGATCAGTACACTGTGAAAGTGTGGTCATGTACTCACTCAAAACATCACGCATCAGCGCTTGCTTATCTGCTGTTGTTTGCTGTACTGTGCCAAGCTCGTCTACAGCGTTAAAATGCGCTTTCGTGCCCTCGGTCAAATTAGCAATAGTATCAACCAATCCACGCTGTTTTTCGCTTAGGTCGTCTGTATCTTTGCCAAGTCCAGAATATACATCACGAAGTTCCTCTAGCTTGTCAAGCAGATCTTGTGTATCTTGGCTTAAATCGGAATCAGCTTCAACATCTGCACCAGTATCAGCGCCAAAACTTGCACTGGAATCGCTTCCACCAGAACCGCCGCCACTACTCGCAGCATCCTTCGCATCACTGATAGCTTCCTCCAGCTTTTCAATGGACTCTGTGATGGAATCGATCTGGTCAGTAACACCGCCGATTTCCTTCATGTTGGCAAGAACATCGTCCTTATAGCCAACAAGGTCACCAGCCATACCGTCAAGCGTCATGTCGTTGAAGTGTGCCGCAGCCGCAAGCCCAAGCTGATAATCCTCCCAGCTTGTACCAATCAGGCTGATAACCTCGTTCCACTTCTCCTTCATGTTATCAAGGTCTTCAATCTGTGCCTCGATGGATTCATCATAAGCATCTTTCAGATTGTTAATACGCTCAATTTCATCATCAACAGCCTGCAGAATATCATCATTTTTCCACTGTCGCTTCTGATCATCCAGGTCATTCTGTGCATCACTTACAGCCTGCTGGTCTGCACGCCATACAAAACCTTCGTTTTTATTGTAGATACGTACAGTGCGGTTGGCCCTGGCTTTTTCCAAAGCATCCTGCAACTCAGCCAGCTTAATCGCACGGTCTTCCTCATCATTAGCTTTCTGCAATGCAGTCTTGCGCTTTTCAAGCTCTTTGATCTGGCTTTCGTAGACCTTGTCCTGCGCCTCTTTCTCCTTGTTCAGTGCCTTTTCGCGCTTTTCAATCTCGTCAATGGCAGCCTGACCATAGATTTTCAGCTTGTTGGACTCTTTCTCAAGGGCAGTTTTCTGCTTTTCAAGCGCGGTTTTCTGCTTTTCAAGGGCCTTCTTGTTCTCTTCTAGGGCCTTGGAGTTATCCTTAGTTGCCTTAGTGCTGGCGGTGGTAGCCTTATATGTACTCTTGACCAGCGGGTTCTTGCCGGGCATATAGTTGTTTCCGGCTGTACCAACAAACGAACCAACGCCCGGGCTTCCTGCGTCCATGGCATTGCCGCTTACAAGCGCATCACCATAGCCACCGACAAAGCCGTTCTTCAGCAGCCGCTGCGTTTTCTCGTGGTCAAACACGATTGCACCATGCGGCAGGTTCACAAACTCGGCACCATTATCGCCAACAGTGTACCATTTGCCGGTGTGCGGGTTCACGACAAGTTCATTGCCGATTTCGCCAACTAGCGTCTTGCCGCCAGGCGCGTTCGGAGTACCGGCAGCACTATTATGCGTATCACTGGATTTGTTGCTGCCGCCACCTTTACTGTAACTCAGCAAATTCGCAACACCGGTAATCAGCGTCCCTTTAATGCCGAAGGTCAGCGTGACAGGAATATCTTTCTTCAACCCATCAAGCGCCTTGCTTACAGTAGAAATCTTCGTCTCGCAGGTGGAGGTATCCAGTGTAACCGGGACATTACTTAACGTTTTAGTAAACTGCTCCGCTTTCTGGTTCTGCTCGTCAATCTCGCTTTGTGCCTGTGTGGTATCAACCGAGCAGCCGATGTTGGCCAGCATCTCTGTTGTTTCCTTCACGTCGTGCTGAATACCATCAATTTCACCTGCGGCATACTTCACAGCAAAGGTCTGGATCTCGATAGGGGTCGGCTCACCAAGCTTTTCCTTCTCCTGCGTAAGCTTCGTTACCTGATCCTGCGCATTTTGAAGCTCTGTGGCAACACCACTCATCGCACTATAGTCTGTGCCAGACTGAACAGCGTCGTTGTACTTTTTCTGCGCCTCGGTAAGCTTATCTTGCGCCTCTTTAAGGTCGTACATGTTCTGCACGCGACCCATCGCATACAACTCATCCGCCTGGCTGTCCGTGAGCTGACCGTTAGCCTTCTTGGCCTCCTCAATGATCTCCTCAATGCTCTGGTTGATCTGGCTGGCATCTGCGCTGGAGAAAGTCTCTTTCAGCTTTTCCTTCAGATCGGTCAACTGCTCATTCAGTGCCTGCCAGACAGGGCTGTTCTCAGCGTCATCGCCCAAAGCATCCATCTGGTCCTGGATATCGTCAATCTGCATACGCAGGTTGTCAACCGGGTTGCCCAGCAGGCTGCCCCAGTCAAACTCCCAGCCGTACTCTTGCAGCTCACCCCAGATACTCTGCACATCCTCCATCGAAAGATGGAGCGCGTCCGCAAAGTCCTTTGTGGTTTTATTGGCCGCAATCGTAATCTGGTCCTTGGCATCCTTGCTCATAAGACCAGCCTTGATCGAGTCTTTCAGAAAGTTGTTCAGACCGCTTGCATCAGCACTGCCATCACTGGCCTGCTTAAAGTAGCGGTTCAGGCGCTTCATGTACTTGGCAATATCGCCCTGATAATCCTCTGGGATCACCAGCTCGACAGCAGCCTTAAACTTTTCAGTACCGATCTTACCATTCTTCAAGCCCTCGGCAATCGTTTGCTTTGCTTTGATGATGCTATCATACATATCGCCGGACTCGGTCGCATTCTGCGCATTGACCCAATCTTGATACGCACCGCTGTTCTGCACAAGCAGGCTGTACTGCATCTGCAGGTTACGGCAATTTTCGCGCAGCTGCTTGCTCTGGGCCTCCAGTTCGGAACGTGCCTTTTCAACCTGCTCTGCATTCTCGCCTTCCAGTTCGCCATTCTGCTGCACCGCAGTGTTCAACGCCTCCAAGTCAGCCTTGACCTGGCTGTACTTCATCTGGTTCTGGCTGTAAGCGAGTTTGATATTGGCCTCAGCCTCATCAATCTTAGCCTGTGTGATTTTCTTAGCCATGTCAGTGTTCAGCTTCACATAGCCATTCTCAAAATCAAGCGCAGCAGCGTACTCGCCCTGCTCTTTGATCAGCTCGGAATAACTGTCGCTGGAAACACCCGCCGTTGTGCTCTGGCTCTGCATTGCTGCAGTAACCAGGCTGATTGCCTTCGTAGCATTGGTCGCCGCAGAAAGCGCATTGGTGGTGAACTCGTTTGTGTACTTGATGCTCTCACCGGTGACAAGTCCCGCCTTGACCAAAATGTCGATCAGGTCGCTCATGGAAATGCCAAGTTTGTCCGCGGCAGACTTCATGTTGTCGTAAGCCTGTACCTGTTCTTTGGTGTAAGCAGTAATTTCCGTACCGGCATTCTCCAAGCTGCCAATATCAACCAAATCAAGATCGTCCAGTCCGTTAAGACTCTGTACGCTGGACTTGATCGTATCAATGGTGTTTTTCGCATCTTCTTCGGTAATGTCAAGGTATTCGGTCAGCGCAGCTGAGCCGTCCTTAATGGCAGCATTTAAGCCGATTTGCGCAGCCTTGAGTTTGGTGGACTCCTCCAGCTGGTCGGCCTGTGCATTCATGTACTGTTTGATGTAAGCATTGTTAGCATCAGAAAGATCAGTATGATAATCGTTTTCACTTTGATTAAATGCAGCACTCCGTATTGCACCAATGGCGTTTTTACCATCTTCTACAGCTTTTTTAATTGCAATATCATCATCTTTTGCAACAGCTTCGTTGTAGTCCTTCTGTGCCTGCGCCAAATTCTCATACAGTTCATTGTATGCAGTAGTTGTTTGGATCTGATACTTAGCTGCCTGCTGCGCAAGCTCCTCATTGGCAGATGTTATTTCCTGAATGTTCTGTAACCACGTCTTGCCCTGTTCAGTAATTGAATCCTTAATATTTTGGCTTAGCGTTTTGTCGTTTTGAACATCTGTTAAGAAATCGTTATATGCCTTTTCTGCTCCAGAAGCGTCACCTTGGAAAGCGATATCAATAGAGAATTTCTCACCATTGCTGTTTTTATATGTGTTTTGTTTAAAACCATTCGCGGCAGCATTCTTTTTGAGTATTTGCAGGTCACTAGCGGTAAGATTGTTTACGCTGGACCCGTATGTGTCAAAACGAGACATGTTACGCTGTGCAGTCTCAATGGCACGCTTATTGTTTTCACTATCCTTATCAGTCTCGGTCAAGAATGCGTTCGCCTTTTTCTTAGCCGCTTCATCCAACAACCCGATTTGTTTTTCAAGACCTCCATTGACAAGGTCGATGCCCTTTAACTCATCGCCATATTTCCCTGACAACTCGTCCTGTACACCGATCAGCTTTTTCCGTGTCTCGTATGCCTCGTTTTCGGTCAAGTTTCCGTCATCAAGGGCTTCTCTGAGTTCTTTAATCTGGTCAATGTAGCTTTGCGTATCCTGTATACGTTCATTCACAGCAGTGGCCGAGTCAAGTGCCGCTTCACGATAGCGCTTTTCTGCCGTTGCAGCATTATAGACCGCTTTAACCACGGCGTTAAGCGCAGCAGACACAGCTAAGGTTACGCCCATAGAAAGCAAGCCAGCGCCAATACCCTTTAACCCGCCAATGACAGTGTTAGAAATTTTTGCAAGCCGCTGCTGAGATTCTGCAAATGCCGTAGTTGAGAGTGCTGCCGCATCAGTTTGCTGGACATAAACTTTTGCTTGGGCAGAAGCATTTGCCATGATTTTGTCAAAATTGTCAGCTGACACCTTACCGTTATTATCAGCCAATGCGTTCATGTATTCTTGAATTGCTTCTGTGTCGGCCTTTAATTGTGCATTTGTCTCAGTGCTTCCATGTAATATGAGTTTGAAAATGGCACTTATATCTGTTTTGGCACGGCTAAGATTATCAGACAGCCCACCTGTTGCAAAATCGATTTTCTGCGCACCTAAATCTTTCAGCGTCTTACTGATTTCACTTATTGTGTTACCAGCTATGGTGAGTTTTGTCTTTCCAAATTGTTCAGCATCTCCAGTTGTTCCAAATAAAGTTAATATCTTTTTGTTTACCTTTTCATTGCAGTGTGATACAATAAAGGCAAGGTTACAGTTAGAACGAAAGGAGAATATTTGATGACGGCTTGGAAAGACATGACAAAATATGTTTGTCCAGTTTGTGGCAACAGAAATAGGTCTGAAGATCGGTTCCCTATTTGCGATTTTTGCGGATGTGAAGATGTTATCATTCTTACAGATGACGAAATCAGCGAGATTCAAGATGACATCAGAAAATTACCTGAAAAAGCTCAACAAAAATATCTCACAGAAGAACCAAAAAGTGATTTTTATAAGATGGGTATCATGACAACCGAATACATTCGCCAAA
>ERZ857840.2979-NODE-2979-length-15097-cov-2.274498_pt1 | contig 15097 bp, 13 predicted proteins | sample MGYA00519760_ERZ857840 | MGnify/ENA primary metagenome ERZ857840 (study PRJEB31778, sample SAMEA3449371) | human gut metagenome | biome: human gut; feature: human-associated habitat; material: faeces | place: United Kingdom | collected 2010/2012 ... | reverse complement strand
CTCATAATCCTCAATATAGTCGAGCAGTAAAAACGGATGGCGGTGCGGAAGAATTTCCTGTATTTCTCTGATATTTAAATGTCTCATACTACCTCTTTATCCGATCCGGAACAGCGGCTGATTATACTCTACATTCTGTCCATTTTTTACCAGAATTTCCGTCACCGTTCCATCATATTCACTCTCTATGTTATTCATCAGCTTCATCGCCTCGACAATGCCGAGTGTCTGTCCTTTTTTTACACGGTCGCCGACCTGCACAAACGGCGCTGCCTCCTCCGACGGAGCGGCATAAAAGACACCAACGAGTGGGGATACGACCAGCTGCCCCTGCCCGTCCTTTGCCAAGTCCGTTTTCATCTGCCCTATTTCTTTGTCCGATCGCTTTGAAGGCTCCTCAGGCATCAGGAATTCCACTGCATTGCCCGTCACCTGTTCCTTCTTTTTTGTAAGATGGACGCGCACACCGCCTTCCTCATATCGAAATCCCGTCAATGCAGAATCCGACACTGCCTGAATCAGTCTGATCAGATTTTCTGTATCCATATCCCGTTCTCCTCCAACCTGGATGTTCTTTCTCATTTTTTATAGCGCTTCAGCAGCAGAGAAGCATTATGTCCGCCAAATCCCAGGGAATTAGACATTGCATAGTTAATAGTCATATTTCTTCCTTCATTAGGTATTATGTCTAAATCGCATTCTTCATCAGGTACTTTATAATTGATTGTTGCCGGAGCATAATCATTCTTTACTGCAAGAGATGTTATTATTGCTTCTACACCACCGCTTGCACCAAGCAGATGTCCTGTCATTGATTTTGTTGAGCTGATTGCAACTTTTGATGCGGCATCTTTAAATGCAAGCTTTACAGCTTTAGTCTCGCCTTTATCGTTAAGAGGAGTTGATGTTCCATGTGCGTTTATGTACTGGATTTCTTTCGGAGTAATTCCCGCAGATTTAATTGCAAGCTCCATACATTTTGCTGCTCCGCTTCCGTCTTCAAGCGGTGCTGTAATATGATGCGCATCACAGTTTGCACCGTAACCTGCTATTTCACAATATATTTTTGCACCTCTGGCTTTTGCATGTTCATATTCTTCAAGCACTAATACACCTGCACCTTCACCCATTACAAATCCGTTTCTTTCTTTATCAAAAGGGATTGATGCACGATTAGGGTCTGTATTTGTTGACAATGCCTGCAGTGCTGTAAAACCACCTATACCAAATGTTGTAATTGAAGCTTCTGCACCACCGCACACTATCATGTCAAGATAACCGTCTTTAATGTTTCTGTAAGCATCACCTACAGCATTTGTTCCGGCTGCACATGCTGTAACAACACAGCTGCACATTCCTTTAAGACCATATGTTATAGCTATTCTTGCTGCTGCCATATTAGAAATAGACATTGGAATAAAATAAGGAGAAACTCTGTCAAATCCTTTTTCCATTCCTCTTGTATGGTCGTTTTCTATTGTTCCAAGACCGCCAATACCGCTTGCAACAATTACACCGATATTATCTGCATCTTCTTTTTCCAGATCAAGTCCGCTGTCCTCGATAGCTTCTTTCGCAGCTACAAGTGCATACTGGCTGAATTTATCCATTTTACGGAGTTCTTTTTTTTCTATACATGATACATCTAAATCCTTTACCTCACCGGCAACAGTGACTTTTCTTCCCTCTGTATCGTAATGTGTTATCGGAGCAATACCGCATTTTCCTGCTTTAACTGACTCCCACATATCTTTAACATTATTTCCTATTGGTGTAACTGCACCAAGACCTGTAACAACAACTCTTCTCATTAAATTTTCCTCCATTTTCTAAAATTCTAAAAGTGCACTGCTCCATGTAAGTCCGCCGCCAAATCCTACGGCAATTATCTTCTTTCCCCCGCTAAGAAGACCTTCTGACATCATCTCCTCTAAAGCTATAGGAATACTTGCAGCCGAAGTATTTCCATATTTATGCAGGTTTACATAAAACTTTTCTTCAGGAGCGTTATATTTTTTTCTGACATGGTCTATAATCCGCTTGTTTGCCTGATGACATACAACATAATCAATATCATCAATTGTAAGATTTTTTTCTTCGAGAATGGCATCTACACCATCTTTTATTGCTGTAACCGCAAATTTAAATACTCCCGGTCCGTCCATCTTAAGATAACTGTCATTATTTCCGGGTCCTTTGCAGTTGAGTACATCAATGTCCCCTCTTGACCATGCTTTCTGACAGTATTCTTTTTCATCTGATAATTCTATGATTGCAGCACCTGCACCATCACCGAATAATACACATGTACTTCTGTCCTTAAAATCTAAAATTCTTGAAAGCTGCTCACTGCCGATTACAAGTGCATATTTCTTATCAAGATTTTCCAGAAGGCCTTTTGCCACTTTAATTCCATACAAAAATCCAGAACATGCGGCCGAAATATCGAATGACATTACATCATCAGGCAGCCCTAATTCTTTCTGCACAATACATGCTGTTGACGGAAACATATAGTCCGGTGTAATTGTTGCAACGATAACAGTACCAATTTCATCTACACCAATTCCTGCTCTCTTAATAGCTTTCTTTGCAGCTTCAAGTGCAAACTGATAGTTAGTTTCACCTTCTGTGCTGATTCTTCTTTCCTTAATTCCGGTACGGCTTGAAATCCATTCATCACTTGTATCTACTATTTTGCTTAAATCATCATTTGTAACTACTTTCTCTGGAAGTGAGCTTCCCATAGATACGATTCGTAATCCTTTCATAATCTGTTCCTTTCGTATTCTACTTTTGTAACAGTTTCGTATAAAATGCAGAACCGGACAAATTTTTACAGTCGTAAGCTCTGCCTGTTACATTTTCATAAACAATTATCCGAGTCTGCATTTAAAATCTTCATAACCAAACTGTTTTAGCAGACTGCATTTATTATTTTCATAAACATATATTGACGGAAGTTTCATTCCGTTAAAAGTGTTATTTTTAACCATTGTATAAATAGCCATATCTTCAAATATAAGCAAATCACCGGAGCTTAACTCTTTGTCAAATGAATAATCACCTATGACATCACCTGATAAACAGGTAGGTCCGCCAAGTCTGTAATTATATTTTAGAACCCCCGGCTCTTTTGCATTCATAAGCGGCGGTGTATATGGCATTTCGATAACATCCGGCATGTGGCATGCCGCTGATGAGTCAAGAATTGCTATTTTAATTTCATTTTCTACAATATCCAAAACACGGCTTGTCAGATAACCTGCATTTAAAGCTACAGCTTCTCCCGGCTCAATATAAACTGTCAGATTATATTTTTCCTGCATTTTTTTAATGCATTTTTTGAGAATATCAATTTTATAATCTTTCTTAGTTATATGATGTCCTCCGCCAAAATTAATCCACTTAATTTCAGGTCTCATAAGCAAATTTTTGAACTGTTCTTCTACAGCATTTAAAGTTGTCTGTAAATCGTCCGCATTCTGCTCACAGAGAGTATGAAAATGTACTCCATCGAGCATATTTATTACTTCCTCATCAGCCTGAGCCTCCCACTGGGATTTTGTTACACCTAGTCTGCTGCCTTTGGCACACGGGTCATATATTTCATGTCCATGCTGTGTTGAACACATTGGATTTATTCTTATTCCAAGATGTTTGTTTTCAGCTTTAAGCCTTCCTGCATATTTTTTTAACTGAAATACTGAATTAAACACAAAATGATCGCTGTATTTTATCAGGCTTTCTATTTCATCATCTCTGTATGCTGCGCTGAACACATGGCTTTCTTTATTCATTTCTTCTTTTCCAAGCCTTGCTTCATAAAGACCTGATGCCGCAGTTCCATAAAGATACTGTCCAATCCATTTATAGAGCGGATAACATGAAAATGCTTTTTGCGCAAGAAGAACACGGCAGCCGGTATCTTCCTGTAATGATTTTAATATTTTAAGATTTTTTTCCAGTGCTTCTTTGTCTATAATATATGCAGGCGATTCTATTTTTGTAAAAACATCTTTCATAGTTTCTCCAATCATTAGTCAACCAAATCAGGATTGAAGCTTTCCTGCCACGGAAGTCCGAATTTATTAAGTGCGTCCATAAATGGATCCGGGTCAAACTCTTCGATATTATGAACTCCCGGTGTTGTCCATTTTCCTGTCAATACCATCATTGCACCAATCATAGCCGGTACACCTGTTGTGTATGCAACAGCCTGTGAACCAACTTCTTTATAACACTCCTGATGGTCACATACATTGTAAAGATAATAAGTCTTGTCTTTTCCGTCTTTCTTTCCTCTGAAAATACAACCGATATTTGTCTTACCTTTTGTTCTCGGTCCCAATGAAGCAGGGTCAGGTAAAACTGCCTTTAAAAACTGAAGAGGTATAATCTCTTTTCCTTCAAACATTATCGGCTCTATTGATGTCATTCCAACATCCTGAAGACAGTAAAGATGATTTAAATAGCTCTGTCCAAATGTCATAAAGAAACGGATTCTTTTTATTCCAGGCATATTAAGTGCAAGACTTTCAATCTCTTCATGATGGAGAAGATACATGTCTTTTTCTCCAACTTCCGGGAAATTATATACTTTCTTAATTTCCATAGGTTCTGTCTCAACCCATTTTCCATCTTCCCAGTAGCTTCCTTTTGCTGAAACCTCACGGATATTGATTTCCGGATTAAAATTAGTTGCAAAAGGATAACCGTGGTCTCCTGCATTACAGTCAAGAATATCAATATAATTAATTTCATCAAATTCATGTTTTAATGCGTAGGCACTGAATACCCCTGTTACTCCCGGGTCAAAACCACTTCCAAGAACTGCTGTGATTCCGGCTTTTTCAAATCTTTCACGATAAGCCCACTGCCAGCTGTATTCAAAATGAGCTGTGTCTTCCGGCTCATAATTTGCTGTATCAACATAGCTTACTCCTGCGGCAAGGCATGCGTCCATAATATGCAAATCCTGATATGGAAGAGCAAGGTTAAGAACAACACCCGGCTTATATTCTTTAATAAGTGCTGTAAGTGCTTCAACATCATCTGCATCTATCTGTGCAGTTGTTATTACTGTCTTAGTTGTACCCTGAAGCTTCTCTTTAAGCGCATCACATTTTGATTTTGTACGGCTTGCGATACAAATTTCTTCAAATACTTCACTATTCTGACAACATTTGTGAATGGCAACGCTTGCGACACCGCCACAACCAATAATTAAAGCTCTACCCATGATTTTTAATCCTCCTGTAATATCAAATTTATGTTTTCTGCTTTATATTCTCTACTTTTGTAGTGCAAGTAAAAATTCCCTTACAACCTTACATGCAAGTGCTGTTGATGCACCTGATACATCAAGATTCGGACTTAATTCAACAACATCGCAGCCTACAACATCTGCCGCTGCACACACTTCTTCAATTGCCCCGATAAGAGACATGAAATCAACACCGCCTGCTTCGGGTGTTCCTGTTCCCGGAAAACATGAAGAATCAAGAACATCTAAATCTATTGTAAAATATACAGGTTTTCCCTGTAGTTTTATAAGAACCTCTTCTATTCCATCGAGGTCAAATTTGTGCATAAATGTATGTCCCTCTTTAGCCCAGACAAATTCGCTCCTGTCACCGCTTCTTATTCCAAATTGGAAAATTCTTCCGTCACCGAGTAAATCGTGACATCTTCTTAAAACACATGCATGACTTAATTTTTCTCCAAGATAATCATCTCTTAAATCAGCATGCGCATCAAAATGAATAATATTTAAATCAGGATATTTCTTTAGTAATGAGCGGACACTTCCAAGAGTTACAAGATGCTCCCCTCCTATAAGAAATGGAATTTTGCCATCATTAATTATAATATCTGCTCTCTCACTTATTGCATCTAATACTTTAGATGTATTTCCAAAGCAGAGTTCTAAATCACCGCTGTCAAAAATACTGTAATCAGACAAATCTTTATCCTGATATGGACTGTATAACTCTAATCCGTAGCTTTCATGTCTGATTGCAGAAGACGCAAATCTTGTTCCCGGTCTGTAACTTGTTGTAGAATCAAACGGCGCACCAAACAATACAATGCCTGACTCCTCATATGATGCTTCGCAGCCCAAAAAAGTTTCAATATTTTTATTCAACATCTAATAACATTTCCTCCAGATAAGCCGGCAGATAAAATGAACCGACATGCAGCCTTGTTGTATAGTAACGTGTTATTATTCCTAACATATTCCATGCAGCACTGTCAAAATCATCAATCGGATGATATTTCTTGCTGGCAAAGCCAAACAGCCAGTAACCTGCGGCATAAGTAGGAATACTTGCCTGATAAACTCTGCTTACAGGAAATGTACTTACAATGCTCTTGTGTGATTTCTGACATGCTTTTGCATCTTCTGAATAGAACGGACTGCCCTGCTGATTTACCATAATTCCGTCTTCTCTTAACGCTTTGTAACAATTGCCATAAAATTCCTTTGTAAACAGACTTTCTCCGGCACCGAAAGGGTCATTTGAATCAACTATAATTAAATCATACTGATTCTCACATTTTCTCAAAAACTTAAGTACATTCTCATGATAGAGACTTACTCTCTCATCATCAAATCTATATGCATTTTCCGGCAGAAATTTACGACAGACTTCAACTACAAGCGGGTCCATCTCAACTAAATCAATATGCTGAACCCTGTCATATCTTGTAAGTTCTCTTATAACACCACCATCTCCGGCGCCTATTACAAGTATGTCTTTTGCATTTTTGTGAACAGCCATCGGTACATGTGTTATCATCTCCGCATATATAAATTCGTCACGCTCGGTTAACATAATCTGTCCATCTAATGTAAGAATACGCCCAAACTCTTTACTCTCAAAAACATCTATTCTCTGCACATCAGAATGCTGTGAAAATATATGTTTATCAACTCTGATTGACAATTTTACATCAGGAGCATGAAACTCTGAAAACCATAAATCCATTATGCATTTTCCTCCTTTTTTTACTGTAATTATGATACCCGCAGATTGTTTTTATGCTATGCACTCCAACACTTCCGCTCAATATTCTTATTTTATAGAATTATCACAATTATTTATTCTTTTTATTTTAGTACATTAAGATTTTCTATCGTTGTATCTTCCGGACCTGTAAGTGAACAGCCCTTTTCTTCTGCATATGAAATATAATTTAAAACATCCTGTGAAATTCTCTCTCCAGGTGCAAGTATCGGTATTCCCGGTGGATAACACATTACAAATTCACTGCATACCTTTCCTTCTGTTTCCCGGAGAGGAAGGCTGCATTTTTCTGCATAAAACGCTTCCTGAGGGCTTGTTACTACCTGGGGATCAATATATTCCTGATCCAGCAATCCTGATTTATCCTTCTGGAATCGCCTGCGGATCTCCGCAAGAGCACTTACCAGCCGCTCTATTTCCTGGGCACGGTCTCCAATTGACAGATAAGCCAGAATATTTCCGATATCACCAAATTCGATCTGAATATCATATTCATCTCTCAGAATGTCGTAAACCTCAATTCCTGCAAGTCCGATATCCAGGGTATGTACACTTAATTTCGTAATGTCAAAATCAAAAACCGAATCTCCATTCACCAGTTCTTTTCCAAATGCGTAATAGCCGCCAATGGCGTTAATCTCTTCCCTTGCGTATTCTGCCATATCTGCTACCTGATGGAAAATCTGACGTCCTCGCTGTGCAAGATTCCTACGGGAAATGTCAAGACTTGACATCAGAAGATAGCTTCCAGAGGTAGTCTGGGTCAGGTTGATAATCTGACGGACATATCCGGCATGGACGTCAGGTCCAGTCAGAAGAAGGCTGGACTGGGTCAGGCTTCCACCGCTTTTATGCATGGATACAGATGCCATATCTGCACCAGCTTCCATTGCCGAAACCGGCAGGCCTCCTCCAAAATAAAAATGAGTCCCATGGGCTTCATCTGCCAGACACAGCATTCCTGCTTCATGAGCCATCCGTACAATTGCACGAAGATCACTGCAAATTCCATAATAGGTGGGATTGTTCACCAGCACAGCCACCGCATTTGGGTGCTCCTTAATTGCCTTTGCCACCTGTTCACGGCGCATTCCAAGAGAAATTCCAAGCTTTGGATTCACTTCGGGATTAACATACACCGGAATAGCTCCGCACAATACAAGTGCATTTATTACACTTCTGTGTACATTTCTTGGAAGAATAATCTTATCTCCTCTTTTGCACATAGTTAAAACCATACTCTGTACCGCACTTGTAGTACCGCCAACCATAAGGAATGCATTCGCCGCATGAAATGCTTCTGCCGCAAGCATTTCAGCATCTCTTATAACAGAAATGGGGTGACACAGATTGTCAAGCGGCTTCATACTGTTAACATCTATACTTACGCACTGTTCCCCCAAAAAGTCTTTTAACTCCTGATTTCCCCTGCCTCTTTTATGTCCAGGTACATCAAACGGAACTACTCTCATATTTCTGAAATTTTCAAGAGCCTCGAAAATAGGTGCTTTTTTCTGAGATAACTTAGACATTTCTTATATTTCCTTTCCATCATTTTCCAACCGGATGCACAAGCTCCGAAGGAAGATATTTCATCATCATTAATTCAAGTTTATCTGAGTCAATCGGTTTAGATAAATAATCGTCAAATCCTTCTTCAAGATATTTTTCGCGCATTCCAATCATTGCATTTGCTGTAAGCGCAATTACAACTGCATTTTTACTCTCATTATCTTTCATGGATTTTAATCGTTTTAAAGCTTCTACACCATCTACATCAGGCATCATATGATCCATAAATATCATATGATATGCTTTTTTAGAAGCTTTTTCTACAGCCTGTGCACCGCCCTCTGCAGTCTCAACCTGAACCTGTGTTCTTTTAAGCAGGCCTCTTAAAACAGTAAGATTAACTCTGTTATCATCAACTGCAAGAACTACTGCATCAGGTGCCGTAAATCTCTCTTTTGACCATTTACTGTCACTTCTGTTTTGTTTTTTCTCATTGATAACCTCCGAAACCGGCTCTGATACTACTACCTGTTGAGGAATTGTACACCTGAAATCAGAACCTTTACCAGGCTCACTTTCTACTTCTATAGAGCCTCCCATCATATCAAGAAGTCCTTTTACGATTGACAATCCAAGCCCGGTACCTTCAATCTCGTGAACAGCAGCTTCATCAAGCCTCTGAAACGATTCAAATAATTTATTAATTTTCTCTTGTGATATTCCTCTTCCCGTATCTTTAACAGAAATCTTCATATCAATAATCTGTCTTTTGCTTTCTTCGTCTGTCCTGCCATTGTCTTCGAACCAGACCTTCAATACTACAGAGCCTTCATCTGTGTATTTTATTGCATTTGTCATAATATTATTGATAACCTGCTTTATCCTCATCTCATCACCAAAAAGCTTTTGAGGAAAATTATTATCCATATCAAGCGATATTTTAATATTTTTATTTTTGGCCCTGAATGTTCCTATTCTTACTATATCTTTAAAAAAAGTAACACTTTCATAGCTGTTTTGTGCAAGCTCCATCTTACCCGATTCTATTTTTGAAAAATCAAGAATTTCATTTATTATAGATAATAATGATTTACTTGCTGAACGAATCTGCTTTGCGTAATCAATTATCTCTGGTCTTTGCGACTCACGCAGAATCATTTCATCCATTCCAAGCACTGCATTGATAGGTGTTCTTATTTCATGGCTCATATTGGCAAGAAATGTACTCTTAGCTTCATTTGCACGCTCTGCCTGAATTTTTGCCTGCTCCATCTGATTCATCGTCTGGATTTTCTCTGTCATGTCATTTACAACGACGATAAACCCTATCGTATCACCATATACATCATTTATTCTGTCTATTGCAAGACCACAGGTCGTATTATTAACACGACATTTAGCCTCATACTTAATTCCTGATTTTCTAAGTATATACCAGTCCTTTGGCACTTCAAATAATTCATCCAGCCTGTACTGTGAAGTAATTGTATTTCCAATCTGAAGGAAGCGGTTTCCACTGTTATTTATAATTTTAAGTTTTAAATATTTATCATAAATAAGTATTGGTTCCTGCATCAAATCATATACAAATCTTGACAGATTTGTCATATCTATTGAATTATTTCTCTCATACCAGTAAGCATTATATACTAACAGCACTGAAAATGCCTGTGCTAATGTACTTCCTGGAAAAGATGCAAAACCAAGCATTGGCATTACCGTATCAAAAACCATTCCAAATCCTGTTACTGTAAAACCAAGAACAAGCTTTTTTGTGAAAATTTTCTCATGGGTAGTCATAGAACATCTGTACATATTAACTAATAAATACACCATCTGTATCATTTCAATAACATAGTAGTATGTATAAAGTCCTGACCATATTCCGGGAACAAATGCATAAGCCATACCATACTTTGTCAATGAAAAAGTAACCTGGCTTCTGAGTAAATTAGCAGGCATAACTAATATAAACAGAACCGGTATGATTCGCATAATCATCTTTTTCTTAAAGGTAAAATTATTCCATTCTATAAGGAGCCATATTACCGCTATCATGAAAATATATGTTCCAATAATTCCATAACATCGCCACAACCACGCATAAAATTTATCCGTAAGATTTATCATTATGCCAATTCCAAAACTCCATGCAGAACTTGCAATAAATGCAGCTGCCATAATTTTTCCTACAGTTCTTTTATAATCGGTTCTTAACACATGCACTCCCATGCAGACGGAAATCATTGCAAGGCAGACAAGTAAATATGATAAAATATCAGCCACATGAATCTCCCTTCAATAATAACAGAGTTTACATATCTCCATAAATAACATAACCGTCCATGTTATTTCTCTTTGCTGCAAGCAATGCCATATCGGTATGCCTGAATAATAAATCAAAATTATCCCCATACTCCGGATAGCAGCATATTCCGATTGAACATTTAATATCCAGCTCATCTTCTCTGAGTTTAAAACACAAATCTTCACTAAGTCTTTCCATTCTTGCTTTAAGTTCTTCTATACTAAATTTAAACTTAATAAATACTCCAAACTTTGAACCGCTAAAACGACATATTACATCATCTTCTCTGAATCGGTTTTTTAATTTTGCTGCAACTGCCATAATAACTTCATCACCAACTACATGTCCATGCGTATCGTTAATTGTTATCATGTCATTTACTTCTATCAAAATAAATGTTGAAGGTTTTCCAAGATTCTGCTCAATATATTCTACAACCTGTCTTTCAAATTCATCTCTGTTGTAAAGCATTGTCATTCTGTCGCGCTTAGCCATACTTTCAGCAATTCTAAGCTGCTTTAGCTCTTCCTTGCTTCGCTTGTCAAGTACAGCCTTAACTCTTTGTATCATTTCTTCTTTTTCATAAGGCTTTAAAATAAAATCATCAGCGAGTGAGAGTCTCTTATTTTCTCTCATGAGTTCTTCGTCAGATGATGTGACAATAAAACAGATATGCTTCATCTCATCTGATTCTTTCATCTTACGAAGCAGCTCAAAACCGTCCATTACAGGCATATAAATATCTGCTATTACCGCTGTTATCTTCTCAGGATTCTGTTTTATGTAATTCAAAGCTACAAGTCCGTTCTCCGCTTCTACCATCTTATAGTAATCTTTCAGATATCCGACTATTAAAGCCCTGTTCATCTCCAAATCATCGACTACGACAATTTCTTCTTTAGAATCATCATCATTTCTCTTCTGTGAAACAAGATGCTGCAAATATGATTTCATGTCAAAAATAGGCATAATATTTTCAGCTACAAGTCTCTTTTCAAATTCTTCGGCACACATAGGCGTAGCATAAAAATATCCCTGGACAAAATTGCAGTTAAGCTGTTTTAAGTAATCAAGCTGCCGCTTTGTCTCTACCCCTTCTGCTATAACAAGAAGATTCATCCATTTTGCAAGATTTATAATAAACTTAATTACACTGCTGCTGTTTTTGTTCTGCATTTCACTGTGTATAAATTTAATATCAAGTTTGATTATGTCAACCGGAAGTTCCGCAAGTATATTAAGAGATGAATATCCGCTTCCAAAATCGTCCATCTCTATAATAAACCCATATTCTTTTAACCTTTTCAAAACTTCTACAAGCTGTGTTGTATTTTCTGTATATGCAGTTTCTGTAATCTCAAGATGAAGACATGACGGTTCTAAATCATATTTTTTGACAAGAGCGTATATTTCATCAGGAAATGTGTCTGAATATATATCTGCTCTTGAAACATTTACGGAAACAGGTACAATCTTATTGTATTTCTTCTTCCAGTCACATAAATACTGACATACCTTCTCCCAGACATACCAGTCAAGTCTTGTTATAAACCCATTTTTTTCAAATATAGGAATGAAATCTGCCGGAGACATTGCACCAAGCTGCGGGTGCACCCATCTGACCAATGCCTCAGCACCTATCATGCAGTTTGACTCGATATCGTATTTAGGCTGTATTACAACATTAAAATTATGATTATCCAATGAATCCTGCATACCGTCAGTAATTCTTTTTTCCAAAAGTATTCCTTCAAGAAATGAAGATTCAAAATAACAAATTTTCTTTTCGTATTTATCTTTAATTTTATTAACCGCAAGAAGGGCATAATCGCACATTGAGCGGACTTTGCGGTCTTTATTTTCAATTACATACATACCAACCTTGAAATTAACTTTTGCTGTTCCAAATCTGTCACCGACTTCTTTTTCAAAGCTCAACAGTTCATCTTCTGTTATTTCTTCTCTTCTTGTAAAAATAAGAAATATATCCCTGTCACCATATCCGATTATCGCGTCAGTATTTTCAAATCTGTCCCTCAGAATATTAGCCGTGAGCATAAGGAGATGGTCTCCCGCTTCCCAGCCAAATGTATCATTAAGAAGTTTGAAGTGCTGCTATAACAAACTCGTCTAAAGGTATATCTTCCATTCTCTCATTAACTCTTCTGTAAAAAGCTTTCTTATTATACAACCCGGTAAGAGAATCTTTCTCCGCATCTTTGAGATTAACTATTGCTTCATTCATTCTAATAAGGTTTTGAAGGCGCTGCATTACAACAGTTGCATTATACGGTCTTGCAACATAATCACTGGCACCTGCAAGCAATGCCTTACTCTCACTGTCAGGATCATCATTCTGTGTAATAACAATAACAGGCAGCTGTGAATATTTTGTATCTGAGCGCACTCTTTTTAAAAACTCATACCCGTCCATTACAGGCATTACTATATCCAGAAAAACAGCTGAAATTCTTGTTCCACGAATATTAAGCACCTGCAGAGCTTCTGCCCCTGTAGATGCTGTAAGCACATCATATTCACTTTCTAAAATTCTGCTTAAAATTTTGCGATTTACTTCATAATCGTCTACAACCAAAATTTGTCTTTTCATGTATTTTCTCCCTTATGAGAATTCAATAGTTATATTTATACTAAGTAATATTTTAGTCTATTTTTACCAAAAACACAATATTAATGTAATATATTTTTCAAAGAAAAAAGCGATGCCACATAATTGCGACATCGCTTCATTTTTATAAATAATTATTTAAAAGCTTCACCAGTAAGCATTTCATATGCTTCTTTGTACTTATCAACTGTCTTATCAACAATTTCCTGTGGAAGCTTGTAATCACTGTCAGGATTAGCCTTTAACCAGTCTCTTACAAACTGCTTATCAAATGATGGCTGACCTTTTCCTGCTTCATATCCTTTGCTTGGCCAGAATCTTGAACTGTCAGGCGTAAGCATTTCATCACCTAATACTACATTTCCGTTCTCATCAAGTCCAAATTCAAACTTTGTATCAGCTATAATAATACCCTTTTCAAGTGCATATTCTGCACATTTTTTATAAAGGGCAATTGTACAATCTTTAATTTTTGAAGCATATTCTTCACCTTTTCCAGGATAAAGTTTTTCTAATATTTCAACACTGTCTTCAAATGATATATGTTCATCATGGTCTCCTAAATCTGCTTTAGTAGTAGGAGTATAGATAGGTTCAGGTAACTGCTCTGATTCTTTAAGTCCTTCCGGGAGCTTAAGTCCGCACACTGTACCGTCTTTTTTGTAACTTTCCCAACCACTTCCTGTTATATAACCACGAACTATACATTCGATTGGAAGCATCTGAAGTTTTTTGCAAAGCATACTGTTTCCATCATACTTTTCATTTTGGAAGTATTCAGGCATATCCTTAACATCAACAGATAACATATGATTTGGAACTATATCTTTTGTAAAATCAAACCAAAACTTTGACATCTGTGTAAGAATAGCACCTTTTTTTGTTACCTGGTTTTTCAAAATAACATCAAAAGCTGAAATTCTATCAGTAGCAACAATAATCATACTGTCACCATTATCATAAACTTCTCTTACTTTACCTTCTTTAACAGGCTTAAATTCTTTCATTGGTTAAAATCCTCCATTCGCATTGAAATATCTATTTTATAATAGCATAACAGTTAAAAATGTCAAGCATGTACAATATCATCTTTCAAAATACAATACCTGCATTAAACAACATTATCTGTCAGTGTATTCATACAGACGTACTACACAATAGCACCTGCCAGAATGCTCATACAAAAATACTACAAGATATTATCTGTCAGTATATGGGTGCAGGGCATGTACAAGCTTACTTATCAGCGGACGCACAGGCCGCAAAAGCAGCCACATCCTGCTGTAAATAATATAGATTGGATTTTTTATGGAAACATCTTTTCCTGCCCTCTTAATGTGAACCATTTTTCCTATTATCTGTGAGGCATCTAACGGGCCTTCTATCTGTGACTGATTATCGCCAACCATATAAAAACCTTCTTTTTTAACTTAATTCCAATAAATTATACCATAATAAGACCGAAAATCCACAGTAATTTTGAAAAAATAAGTTATTTGTATAATCTGCACAAAAAAACACTTAAAATTTCTCCGATTTTCTCTGCACATTTTTTTGGAGATTTTTCAAAAAAGTATTGCAAAAAAACAATATATAATGTAAAATAAAAAAGCTTGA
>ERZ857840.2973-NODE-2973-length-15150-cov-5.328321_pt1 | contig 15150 bp, 10 predicted proteins | sample MGYA00519760_ERZ857840 | MGnify/ENA primary metagenome ERZ857840 (study PRJEB31778, sample SAMEA3449371) | human gut metagenome | biome: human gut; feature: human-associated habitat; material: faeces | place: United Kingdom | collected 2010/2012 ... | reverse complement strand
GCTAACGGGGGAGAAAACGCACGAACGAGCCACGCGAAGTGAGGGTGTTTGCTCCCCCGTCATCATACTGCAATCATCGCCCCGCCCGTCCCGCGGTTCACTCCCATTCTGCGATGGGAGAAATAATCGTGCGAACAGCAGGTGCAGTCGGGAATCACGTCAATCCCGCTGTCCGGAATTCCCGCCGAAACAAGCTGAGCTTTTATGATGACCGAAAGGTCGAGCATGAATTTTTCGCCCTTCGGCACAAACGCATATCCGTAGCCTCTGCCGTCGAACGCTTCGAAAAGCTCACGCCCGACCTCATAGCAGCAGCCCTTTATGCAGGGACCGACGGCAGCCGTGATGCAATGCGGCTGTGCGCCGAGCGACACCATCTTCGAAACAAGCGCGCCGACCGCATTTTCAAGCGTACCGCGCCACCCCGAATGGAGGGCGCCGATGACGCCGTCAGCCGCGTCGCAGGCAAGTATAGTCGGGCAGTCCGCCCCGCGTACCGACAGCACGACGCCGTGTTCCCTTGTCACAATGCCGTCAACACCGTGGTCAAACGGCGGCAGGAACAGTCCCCTGCCTTTGTCGGCGGCGGTGACGACCTCAACGCACGTCGTGTGCGCCTGAAACGTCCGGCATACGTCATGCGCCGTATAGCCCAGCGAACGGGCGCAGATATCGTGATTTTCGATCACATTTTCAAAAAAGTCGCGCAGGTCGCCGCTCCCCGAGGCAAGATTCATTGAATCGAAAACGCCGCGGCTGACGCCGCCGCGCCGCGTTGTGAAGAGGTGCGGGACCGGAATGATATGCGATGTAAGAAACATATGAATCACCGTTCTTCAGGCAATACCGCGCGATCCGGGCGGTGCAGGCGCGCCGGTTGCATTTTGCGCGGTGTTACTTTTATTCTATCATAAATCTCCCGCGTTTTCAATACCTTTGAGAAAACTTTGACGCCCCGAAACGTACTGCCGCTCTATTGACAAACGCGGCGCGGAATAGTATAATATATTCGTATTATTATATAGAATCACGAGGAAAAGCAATGCCCGCAAAAAAGACGAATAAATCAAAAAAGAATGATTCCGTAAAACTCAACGTGACGCTTGCCGTGCTTGCGGCTCTGGCGCTGACGTTCATCCTGCTCGCAATCCTGTGGGAGCCGTTTGAGGCGGAAAATATGACCACATATTCGACAGGACTTGTCGGAACATATCTCCATTCCCGCTCCGTCTCCGATAATGTCGCAAGCACCGTTTCGGTGCTGATGTTCGTGATAGTTTCCTTCGCCGCGTATATGCTCGGCAGCATGAACTTCGCGATAATGACGAGCAAAGCGCTTTATAACGAAGATATCCGAAACTACGGCAGCAAAAACGCCGGCATGACGAATATGTTCCGTGTATACGGCAAAAAAGCGGGCTTTTATACTCTCCTGGGAGATGCGCTCAAGACCGCGACGGCGGTTTTCTTCGGCAGACTGCTCGGCGGCGAAAACATCGCGTATCTCGCGGCGCTTTTCTGCGTGCTCGGTCACATCGCCCCCGTGAAATACAGATTCAAGGGCGGCAAGGGAGTGCTGTCGTCCGCGATCGCGATTCTCTGCCTCGATCCGCCGATCTTCCTGATGCTCGTCGTCGTATTCGCTCTTGTGCTGCTCATCTGGCGCTATGTTTCGCTTGCCTCCGTCATTGCCGCGTTCGTATATCCCGGACTTGTCATATGTTTCTCGCAGCTCCGTGCGGGAACGCCGCCCAATATCATCCCGATGGGCTTTGCGATGTTTGTCGGACTTTTCGTGATATTCATGCACAGAACGAACCTCCAGCGTATTTCAGAACGTACCGAAAACAAGATCTCCTTCCGCAGGAAGGACAAAGAAGAGAAATAATGTCATGCCGCTTGCCGACGCAATACGTCCGCGCACTCTTGACGAGGTGTGCGGTCAGAAACATTTGCTTGCAAAGGGCGCGCCGCTCCGCCGTATAATCGAAAGCGGACACGTGCCGTCGCTCATATTTTACGGTCCCCCGGGCACGGGCAAGACCACCCTCGCCGACATACTTGCCGCCATAACAAACAAACAGTTCTTCCGCCTGAACGCGACGACCGCCTCGCTCTCCGACGTGAAGGATGCGCTCGACGCTTCCGGTACACTTGCCGGCATGGGCGGCACCCTGCTGTATATCGACGAGCTTCAGTATTTCAACAAACGCCAGCAGCAGTCGCTGCTCGAATATATGGAGGACGGCAGGGTCACGCTTGTCGGCTCCACGACCGAAAACCCCTATTTTGCGATTTACGGCGCAATACTTTCCCGCGCAACGGTTTTTGAATTCAGACCGCTGACGCCGGAGGATATCATGCCGGCTCTCCGGCGCGGAATGGAATATCTATGCGCGGAATACGGCGCAAAGGACTGCGATGACAGCGTGCTTTCCGCCATAGCCGGCTATTCGGGCGGCGATGTGCGCAAAGCGCTGACCGCGCTCGAAAATACGTACTACGCCTCCGGAAGCGCCCTCGACCGCGAGACCGCGCTTCAGCTCACACAGCGGAGCGGAATGCGCTTCGACAAGGACGGAAACGAGCATTACGACCTGCTTTCCGCTTTCCAGAAGTCGATACGCGGCTCCGACGAAAACGCCGCGATATTCTACCTCGCGCGTCTGCTTGAGGGCGGCGACCTGCTGTCACCCTGCCGCAGACTGCTCGTCATTGCGTCCGAGGATATCGGTCTCGCGTACCCGCAGGCGGCGGCGATAACGAACGCCTGCGTCGAATCGGCGCTGAAACTGGGTCTTCCCGAAGCGGCTATCCCTCTTTCCGAGGCGGTCATAATGCTTGCGACTGCGCCGAAATCAAACTCCGCATACATGGCGTACGCAAACGCCAAAGCGGATATCGACGCGGGAAGGGGCGCAAACGTACCGACTCATCTGCGTGACAAAACAACGCCGTCGGACAGCGTGAAGGCGGCAAAGTATATCTATCCCCACGGTCATCCGAACAACTACGTAAAGCAACAGTATCTCCCCGACGACCTGACCGACCGCAGGTATTATACCTACGGCGACAACAAACAGGAAAAGGCGGCGGAGGAATACTGGCGCAGGATAAAGGATAAGTAGTATCCCACCATAATACCATGAAACAAATCACAGCACTGCTCATGGCAATCATGCTCACGCTCTGCCTCCTGAAGGTGAAGGGCGGGGACGCGAGCGTGGTTTTCAACCTCGAAGGCGGAAACGGTGTGAATTCCGTGCCGCTGACCGTGTCGCTTGCCGTCAACGGCGGCATATCCGGCGCATCGGTCAATATAATCTACGACTATAAAAAAGTGAAGCTCGCGGGCTGGGAAAAGGGCGCCGCGCTGAACTGCGACATTATTTCGGTGGACGACAACGGCTTCGGACAGCTCCGCCTTGTTTTCTGCGCCTCCGACGGCTATGTCAGGGGTACGGGCGAGCTGCTCAGGCTGATGTTCGACCGCCTGCCGGGAAATCCGGAAGCGTCGTTTGACTCCGTCGTCTATGTCAAAATCGACAACAAGGCGGTGTTTGACACGTCATACCGCGAAGCGGCATATTCCTCCTCACCCGGCATCCTCAGCTTCACCGCTTCGAAGGACAGCTTCACAAGCGAAAAATACACCATCGATATCGATGCCGGACTCATAACCGACATTCCGCCCATGACCACGGCGGAAGAATTCCGTGCCGCCATAGGCTGCCCCGTGACCCTTTCGCCGGAGGGAGAATATATCACGACCGGCACCGTCGTCACCGCAATGACAGACGGAGTGGAGTATATCTGCACCGCAGTGGTTTCGGGAGATGTGAACGGCAACGGCAAAAACGATGCAGCCGACTATATAATCGTCCGCCGCATAATACTCCGCATGATAATGCCCGACGACATCGAAAGCCTTGCAGCCGACCTGAACGGCAACGGCAGAATCGACGCCGCCGACTATATCCTCCTCCGCCGCCGCATCATGCGTCAGGAATAATTTTCTCCTTATCCACCGAGTGTTTTTGCCTGTCGGCGCGACAAATAAAATATAAGGAATAAGTGAGGTACTGCCCATGCCCGAAACAACGGAAAAACGCCGCAAGGCGATACGTATTGCCGTGATTCTGCTCATTTTTCTGGCAGGCTTCCTGCTTAGGCTGAATTACGCCGCCAAAACGGATATATACACCCGCCAGCACGACATCGGCAGGATCGGAAGCTCGGGCCATATCGGATATATTCAGTATATCTGTGAAAACGGCAGGCTCCCCGACTTCGACGTGCGCACAAAGTGGCAGTTTTATCACCCGCCGTTGCATCACGCCGTTGCCGCCGTCTGGGTGAAAATACAGACCCTCTGCGGCGCGGAGCTGTACGACGCCATGATGGGCGTCCGCTGGCTCACAACGCTTTATTCCACCCTGACGATGTTTGTGTTTTACAGGCTTCTCAGGCTTCTCGGCCATGACGGGCTGTCGCTTTATGTGCCGTTTGCCCTCATCGCCTTCCACCCGACCTTCATAATTCTCGCAGGCAGTGTGAACAACGACTGCCTTGCCGTCACGCTCGCGTTCACCGCAATGTATTTCGCCGTCAGGTGGTACAAAACGCGGGGATGGGGCTCAATAATCGGTCTCGGGCTGTCGATCGGGCTTGCCATGCTGACAAAGCTGTCGTACTGGTATCTCGCGCCCGCCACGGCGGTCATGTTCCTCGTCGTGCTCATAAATGACAAAAACAAAAAACGCGTCGTCGGTCAGTACTGCGCCTTCGGCGCGGTATGCGTTCCGACCGGGCTTTTCTGGTCGGTGCGCAACCTCATCGGCTGGGGCGTTCCCATGAACTATGTCCCCCTGCTTTCGAAGGACCATGAGCAGTATGTCGGCTTCCGCAGCTTCGGAGAACGCATTTTCGACGTCCTCAGCTCATTTAAGGAGGATGTTTATATCTGCCGCGGCACGATGGGCAATTCGTTTTTCGAATATAACCTCGCAGCCGCCATCATAAAATCGTCGGTGTTCGGCGAGTTCCGCCTCGGAACACCCGTTTCCGCGTGGACGCTCGTGATTTCGAACGCGATCCTGATTTGCTTCACCGTCGCCGCCGCGATATGGATTTTTGCAAAAAACATCCGCCCGACGCTTCTGCGCTCGTGGTTTCTGCTGCTGTGGCTCACCGTCATGGGCAGCTATGTCGCCTTTGCGTTTGCCTATCCGCATGACTGCTCAATGGATTTCCGCTATATCGTTCCCTCGCTCGGCGTGGGACTTGTGACCGTTGCCGAATATCTCAGAAGCGGAAAATGCACCCCCGTGAAGATCGCCGTCACCGCCGTCGCGGCGGTGTTCTGCGTCGGAGCGTTCGCAACATACGCACTTTAATTATAACCTGCCATGAAATCATTTGTACGTTCCCTTTTCATTCTTTTCACCGTTTTATGCGTCGCAGAGCTTGCCTTTGCGAACCGTCAGAGCATTGCCATCGCTCTCGGCGGCGCCGACACCGTGTCTGCCGACATGACAAACGCGACCGCCACCGGTTCCGTTTCGGTATACAGCGACGGCACCGTATCCGTGCGCGGCAAGGGCAGCCTGAAAATCGAAAATGTCGATGCGAAAACGCTGTATGTCACCCTGAACACGAAAAAATACAGCCATTACTACACCTTTTCGCTTTACAAAACCGATGACGCATCGAGCATAAACCGCGTTTTCGTCGGCAAAAACCGTTTCATACCGGGAGGCGACAGCATTTTCGGCATAACCTCCGGCGGCAACCTGCACTCCGTGACCTTCGAATTCGACACGCACAGCCTTTTCACCGTCAATTCGATCACATTTAACCAAAAGCCACCGTTTTCCTTCAATGTCGTCCGACTGCTCATACTTTTCGCCGCCGGCGCGTTTATCATAGCGATACTGAAATACAGACTGTTTCTCCGCCAATATGCTCCCGACCGCTCTCCCGCAAACGCATATATCGCCGCCGCACTGCTTGTCTGCGTGGTTTTTACGGGGCTTTCAACCGTGAAGGCGGTCGGCTTTGACAAATACCCGTTCACCAAGCCAATGGCGGAATACGACGAATACAGCCAGCTTTTCGATGCCTTCATCAAGGGGCAGACCAACCTCGACATTCCCTTTGACCCGTCCGCCTTTGCCGCGCTAGATAACCCGTACGACTATTACGAACGCCGCGAAAAGCTCGGCGGCACAGGCGATCTCTGGGACAGGGCATACCACAACGGCAAGCTGTACTGCTATTTCGGCGCGGCTCCGGTGCTACTCATATATATGCCGATATACCTCGTTTCCGGCTATGTTCCCATGGCGGGAACGACATCGTTCATCCTGACTGTTGCCGCCATATTCGCTCTGACTGCTGCATTCCTTGCCGCACTGCGGCATTACGGCATAAAGCCTCCCGCGCTGCTCGTCACATCGGGGCTTGCCGCAATGATATGCGGTTCGCTCATCTTCTTCCTGAACGCGCACCCGTCAATGTACTATAACGCCGTGCTTTCGGGCATACTTTTCCTGTCGCTGACGGTCAGCTTCTCATACCGCGCCGCAGATGCCGGAAAACCGGCATGGCGCACGGCGCACCTTGTTCTCGCGGCTCTTTCGGCAGTCTTCACCGTCGGCTCGCGTCCGACACTGCTGCTTTTCGCTCTGATGCTCGCGCCGCTGTATATTGACCTGCTGTTTTCGAAAAAGCGGTCTGTCGCCGAAAAGCTGAAAAACCTTGCCGCCTTCGGCGTGCCTCTTGCCGTCGGCGCCTTTGCCGTGATGGCGTACAACGTCGCACGCTTCGGCTCGCCGTTCGATTTCGGCAACAACTATCAGCTCACCTTCAACGACACCTCATACAACACCGTTTCCCTTTATAAATTCTTCCCCGCGATATATCATTATTTCCTGCAAATGCCCGCCGTGACGGGTATGTTCCCCTTCCTTGAGCTGAACAAGGTCAGCCTTGACGTTTATCGTGAATACACCTACACCTACGGCTCGTTCGGCGTTTTTGCCCTGCCTGCATCCCTCGGAATATTCGGCATACCGTCTCTCCGCTCCGACAAGGCAAAGAAATTCACATATGTTTCTGCCGTTGCCGTTGCCGTCGCCGTCGCGTTTTTCGATATGTGCAAGGCGGGCGTACATCCCAGATACGTCGCCGATATCGCGTTCCCGCTCATGTTCATCGGCGTGCTGACCCTGCTTGAGCTTGCGCAGTATGCATCCGGACTGTCGGAGCGTGCGCGCAGACACGTATTCTTTGCCGTCAATACGGTATTTGTCCTGACTGTCATCGTCGCCGCCGCGTTCCTTTTCGCAAACGAGGCGGATAATATGTATAACCTTTCACCGCGGCTGTTCGGCTTTTTTGAAAAGCTGTTCGCCTGACAAAAAAACGGAGGAAAACCAATGAAAACAGCAATCATAATCGGCGCCGGCCCCGCAGGGCTTACAGCCGCCTACAAGCTGCTCACCGAAACCGATATAAAGCCGATAATCCTTGAAGAAACGAACGTGATCGGCGGTATATCGCAAACCGTTGTTCACAACGGCAACCGCATGGATATCGGCGGACACCGCTTCTTTTCCAAAAACGACGAGGTCATGGACTTCTGGAAGCAGCATATGCCCATCCAGGGCGCGCCCGCATTCGACGACAAAATACTCGGCAGGGAAAAGCCGCTTGAAAAGGGCGGTCCCGATCCCGAAAAGGAAGACCGCGTGATGCTGGTGCGTACCCGCGTTTCGCGCATATATTTCCTCAAGAAATTCTTCGCATATCCCATCACCATGAGCGGCGAAACGCTGAAGAACATGGGCTTTGCCAACACGATGAAGGCGGGCTTCGGCTACGTATGGTCGGCGATATTCAAGAAAAAAGAGGACAACCTCGCGAATTTTTATATCAACCGCTTCGGCAAGCCGCTTTATGAGATGTTCTTTGAGGATTACACCGAAAAGGTATGGGGCGTCAACCCGAGCAATATTTCCGCCGACTGGGGCGCACAGCGCGTCAAAGGACTGTCGCTCATGAAGGCACTGGGCGCAATGCTGAAAAAGCCGTTTATGAAGAAAAACGACGTTGACCAGAAAAACGTCGAGACTTCGTTGATAGAGCAGTTCATATATCCCAAAAAAGGTCCCGGTCAGTTCTGGGAAACGCTTGCACACGAGGTGCAGTCACTGGGCGGTGAAATACGCTTCGGCGAAAAGGTTGAAGGCATAAAAACGGAAAACGGCAGAGTTGTCGGAGTGACAACGCCGTCCGGCACCCACACCGCCGACTGGTTTTTCTCGTCAATGCCCGTCAAGGACCTTGTTGAAGGCATGAACGATGTGCCGGCTGAGGTTCACGACATAGCCGCCGCCCTGCCCTACCGCGATTTCATAACCGTCGGACTGCTTGTCGACAAGCTGAAAATCAAAAACACCACAAAGACAAAAACGCTCGGGAACATTGTTCCGGACTGCTGGATATATGTTCAGGAGCGCGATGTGCGCCTCGGCAGACTTCAGATCTTCAACAACTGGTCGCCGTATATGGTCAAAGATCCGGAGCATACCGTGTGGATCGGTCTGGAATACTTCTGCAACGAGGGCGACGATATGTGGAACACGCCCGACGACGAGTTCATCGAGTTTGCGAAAAACGAGCTTGAGCATATCGGGGTGATAGACGCCGCCGATGTCATGGATGCCGTCCGCGTCCGCATAAAGAAGGCGTATCCCGCATACTTCGGAAGCTATGAGCATTTCGACAAGGTGAAGGATTATCTCAGCGGCTTTGAAAATCTGTTCTGCATCGGCAGAAACGGTCAGCATAGGTATAACAATATGGACCACTCCATGCTCACCGCGATGGAAGCCGTCGACAGCATCAAAAACGGCACAAGCCATGAGGCTGTCTGGGAAGTCAATACCGAGAAGGAGTATCACGAAAAAAAGTGAAATTATTAAGACGGGAAGACAACAGAATTCGCTTACGCTTAAGGCATACATGGAAGGGATACATGTCGGTTTTGCCCGACGGATTTGCACCGATGCATCTTCAAAGCCCTTGCCAATAACGACGTATTGTCTGCGGACTTTTCATCGCCTTGGCACAAATCCGACGGTCAAAACTGCGTTGCACCTGCCATGGAGCGATTTTCGAGCGAGTTTTGGTGCGGAGGACGCAGGAATACAAGAGTATTCCAAGGACGACAAGCCGGAAATCACCGGAAATCGCCCATGTCAGGCGGCACGGATCCCTTTCATGTATGCCCCTGTTTTCTCTTCGTGCTACTCTTTCGTTCTCAAGGTGCGTTTTCGCGGAGCGAAAACGAATTATTATAAAAAAGTGCGCGGCGTTACTTAAGCGAAAACGAATTATTATAGAAATTACACATTTTATTTTTCGGAGAAAAATCTATGACGGAAAACAAACAAACACAAATGACACTTCAAAACAACCGCCTTGCGCTGCTCTTTGTCGCCCATGACGGCGGCGTCATGCTGGGCGCCGTGCGCGACCTGAAGCGCGGCAAGGAAAGACTTTCGTATCTCGCACCGCTCTTTTCGCTGAAAGCGGTACGCATTTCCGACGGCAGCGAGCTTACGGTCGATTCCGCATCCGGCTGGTCGGATATTTCGCTGGTACGCGGCGCCGAGGGCGGCGACATCATGCTTTCGGGCAGCTCCGTGCTTCCGCGCGTTTCCGTCACAATCAAGGTGCTTGCCGACGGCGACAGATTCGTTTTCGAAACGTATCTTTCAAATGCGAACGGCGAATATGCGCTGCTTGAATGCGACTATACCGCGCTGACGGTCGATCTCACCGACAGCCTCGATTTCTTTTCTCCCTACGGACCCGGCGAGGTTCATCCCGCGAAAAAGGACGGCGGCTGGTCACTTACTCAGAGCTACCCCTCATACGGCGCATCCATGCAGTACCTCGCCCTGTTTGACAGAGACGACCGCTTCGGCATATATTACGGTCTGCACGACCCCGCGCCCGCCGCAAAGAAGCTCTGCTGCAATACCACCGGCGAGGGCAAGACCTTCACGATAAAAGCCTTCATGCCTCTTGCCGACATAAAGAGCGGCACCAACGGTCAGAAGCTGTGCGGCAGGCTCGTATGGCAGGCGTTCGACGGCGACTGGTACGACGCGGCTATGCTTTACCGCGATTTCATCGAAAATGAGGCGGAATATGCGCCCGACTACGACGAAAACGGCAGAAAGGGCATCCCCGACTGGGCAAGGAACGTATGCCAGTGGTTCAACACCCGCGTAACCGAGGACAAGCCGTTTGCCGATGAGGTCATCGCCCGTGCGAAGGATATCGGAGTCACGACCGCAGTGCATCTCTATTACTGGCATCAGATTCCGTTTGACAACGACTACCCGCACTATTTCCCCATGAAGAGCTGCGTTGTCGATGAGCTGAAGAAGCTCCACGACGCGGGCATAAAGGTCATGCCGTATATCAACGGCAGACTCTGGGACACAAGGGACAAGGAAGACCGGGATTTCGAATTCACCTCCGTCGCAAAGCCGTGGTGCACCAAAATGTATGACGGAAAGCCGTTTGTCGAAACCTATTCCTCAAAGGAAAAGGACGGCAGTCCGGTCGAGCTGGCGGTAATGTGTCCTTCCACGACGCTCTGGCAGGATAAGGTCTGCGAGATCGTCACAAAGCTGTTTGACGTCGGCTTTGACGCCGTTTATATCGACCAGATCGCGGCGGCTGAGGCAAAGCCCTGCACCGACCCGCATCACGAGCATTCCGCGGGAGGCGGCGAATGGTGGTGCCATGCGTACAACACACTGCTTGAACGCATTTCCCGCACCATGCCCGACGACCGTATGCTTACCACCGAATGCTCTGCCGACCCGTACATGAAGCATCTCGGCGGATATCTCTCCTGGCTCTGGGTCAAAAACAACCAGGTTCCCGCCTTCCCCGCCATCTTCTCCGACAAGGTGATCTCATTCGGCACCGACTTCCGTGCGCTGGGCAAATTCGGCTATAACGGCTACGGCCTTGAGGGCGACCTTGACGAGGGCGGCTGCCGTATCTTTGCGGCGCAGTCCTTCCTGTTCGGTCAGCAGATGGGCTGGATGCTCCCCAATGTCTATGACATCATGCCCTACCATGATTACTATAAAACGCTTGTGCGTGAACGCGAAACGCTGCTTGATTTCTTCAATGCCGGCAGACTGCTCCGCCCGCCCGTTGTCATCGACGACGCACCAAAGACGGTATGCAACTACTGCCGCGAGGCGTATAACCACTATGTCGAAGAAAACGCCGTCACTTCCGAGATATGGCGCAGAAACAGCGACGGCGCAAAGGTGCTGCTTGCGGTCAACTCATCGCTTGAGGAAGCGCACGCGAAATTCTCCGAAACGGGCATCCCGGACGGCATATATAACGGCGTGACCGTCAGAAACGGCGCATTTGAGCTTACGATGCAGCCGCTTTCGATGTTCCGCATTGATTTCTGATGCCGTACCTGCGGCTTGAAGCCGCCGCCGGACTTGTGAAGTCCGGCGACGTGCTTTGCGATGTGGGAAGCGACCATGCGTATCTTCCGCTGATGCTCATAAAAAACGGCGTTATCGAAAGGGCGGTCGCCTGCGATGTGAACGCGGGACCGCTTGAGCGCGGCAGACAGCACGCCGCGAAACAGGGCGTTTCATCAATCGAATTTGTGCTGTCCGACGGACTCGGGAGCGTTGAAACACCGTTTGACGTGGCTGCAATATGCGGAATGGGCGGCGAGCTTATCATCCGTATAATCCGCGAAGGCGGAGAAAAAGGAAAAAAACGACTCATACTTCAGCCCATGACGGGCATTGAAAAGGTACGCGCTTTCCTTTGGCAAAGCGGTTTTGCCATAACCGACGAGGTCTTCCCCGTTGAGGACGGCAAGGCATACTGTGTCATCGGCGCGGAATTTTCGGGCGCCGTCCCCGATTTTTCGTATGCCGACACATATCTCGGAAAAATCCGTACCGGCGGCGACGGATTTACCGCGTGGGCAAAAAAAATATGCGCGGCGGCAAAAAAACGGTTGCGCGGCGCACGCGATGCGGAAAGCGAAAACAACATTCTTACACTGATTTCGGAGTGTGAAAAATATGGAGCTTGAAAAGCTGTTTGAAAAAATATACACGCCCGTCGCGCCTCTTACCGGGAAATGCTACGCAAGCGACGAGCCTCTCGACTATGCAAAGCGTGAAAGCGGCATCCCGATCGACGTTGACGGGGACACAAAGTGGACCGACAGGCGTTTCGGCTGCGGCTGGTTTCATCTGACGGGGAGCATACCCGACGACTGCCGCGGCAGACACGTCGTCCTGCTCATCGACCTCGGCGGCGAAGCCTGCGCATACACGCCGGACGGCGTTCCGCTCAAGGGCTTCACGAATGTGAAAAGCGAGTTCACAATCGCCCTCGGCAAGCCCGCAAAGCAGGTACTGTGGGACGTTTCGCCCTTTGAAAAGGACGGAAACATCGATATATGGCTCGATGCGGGCGCAAACGATCTGTTCGGTAACTTCATCGATGGCGGACGCACGCAGAAAATGTGTATCGCCGTATGCAACGACGAAATGCGGAAGCTGTATTACGACGCCGAGATAATGACGCTTGCCGACGACATTTTCAAAGCGGCGTTTGAGGCTTTGCCCGACGGCGACATGAAGGGGCTTTCTGAGCTGACGGAGCGGTTTTTCTCCATGACGGACGGCGACGGCAAAACCGTCATCGCCGAAGGGCACGCGCATATCGACCTCGCATGGCTCTGGCCGGTACGTGAAACGCGGCGGAAGGCGCTCCGCACATTTTCCACACTGCTTTACAACGCCGCTCTTTATCCGGAATATGTCTTCGGTGCGAGTCAGCCCCAGCTTCTCGAATGGCTGAAAACCGACAGCCCCGAAATATTTGAGGGCATAAAAAAACTGCACCGCGACGGTCGGTTTGAAACACAGGGTATGTTCTGGGTGGAATGCGACGCAAATCTGCCGTCCGGCGAATCGCTTGTGCGGCAGGCAATATACGGCGACAGGTTCTGGAAAAGCGAATTCGGCTGCTCCTCCGACATCTGCTGGCTGCCCGACTCTTTCGGCTTCAACGCTCAGCTTCCGCAGATCATACGCAAAACCGGCGGAAGATATTTCCTGACGACAAAGCTGAGCTGGAACGATGTCAATGCGTTCCCGTACAGCTCGTTCATATGGAGGGGCATTGACGGCAGCGAGGTCGTTTCGCACATACCGCCCGAGGGGAATTACAACTCGGCGGCATCGCCGGCATCGCTGAAGGCTGTCGTTTCGAACAAATCGAACGTACAGACGCCGTACAGCATGATGCTCTTCGGCATCGGCGACGGCGGCGGCGGTCCCGGTATGGAGCATCTGGAGCGCCTTGAACGCGAACACTCGCTGAAGGGACTGCCGAAGGTGCATCAGGGAAAATCGGCAGAGCTTTTTGAGCGCCTTGAAGAATACAAAGACAGCCTGCCGGTGCATTACGGTGAGCTGTATCTTGAAAAGCATCAGGGAACATACACAACACACGGCAGGGTCAAGGCGTTCAATGCGGAATGCGAACGCCGCCTGACAGCTGCGGAGGCACTGCTTGCCGTCGTCTGTGCCGACGGCGGAGAGGTCCCGCGCGATGCGCTCGATTCGCTCTGGAAACAGATCCTGTTCCTGCAGTTCCACGACATTCTGCCCGGCTCCGCGATCTCCCGCGTTTATATTGAAGCGGAGGCACAGTATGAAAACATTCTTGCGGGCATCTCTTCGGTGACGCCGAAGGGAGCTTCTCTCTTCAACGCGACATCGTTTGCACGCACGGAATACGCGCTGAGAGACGGCAAGGCGGTTTGCATCAAAGCGCTGCCGTTTGCGTCCGCCGACGTTTCCGACTGCGAGGACAAGGGAGTTTACAGCGATAAAACAATGCTTGAAAGCGACCTGCTTAAGGTATGCTTTGACTACGACGGCAGCATCATTTCGATTTTCGACAAGGAGAACGGAGTTGAGCTGCTCCGCGACAGGGCAACGCTCGCCTTCTATCCTGACGAGGAAAACGCATGGGAGGTCGGCAGTCACAAGCCGTCGGAGGCAAAAAAAACGGTGCTGACGGAGCTTGACTGCGAGGAAGGCGTCATTGCGACAATGCATCAGACCTATTCCTGCGGCGAAAGCGTCATAAAATGCGATATTTCGCTCATAAAGGACAGCAGACGCATTGAATTCGACATCGACCTTGACCTCAAGGACGAAAAGTGCTGTGTCAGATGGGATTTCCCGCTCTGCGTGCGCTCGGATGAAGCCGTCTGCGGCATTCCGTTCGGCAGCGTCAGACGTCCCACGCACAGCCGCGACAGCATCGCCGGGGCAATGAAAGAGGTCTGCTGCCGCCACTTTGTCGATATTTCGGACGGCGAAAACGGATTTGCCCTCATGTCGGGCGAGAAGTTCGGCTACGACATCAAAAACTGCATACTCAGCATCAACCTTGTGCGCAATTCCACCTGTCCGCGCGACGTACCACCGACGGATACGGGCAACCACCGCATACGTTTTGCGGCATATGTTCACAGCGGCGACTCCGGAAACGGTGTCGTGCGCGAGGCTGAGCTGTTTGCAAATCCGCTGATTGCGGGCATGGCGTACACTCAGTCGATCGCGGCTGTCAGCGACGGGAATATCGTCATCGAAGCGATAAAGCCCGCCGAAGCCGGAAACGGCGCCGTTTTGCGGCTTTACGAAAGCGGCGGCAGTGCAAGGCGCTGTACTCTGAAGCTGCATCCCTCGCTTGCGGGACGCAGGCTGTATGTTGCCGATATGCTTGAAAACATCATCGGCGAAACCGGAAACGAGCTGGAATTCGGCGCGTTTGAGGTGAAGACGATAATAGCAAGATAAGGGACGGGGGAGCAAACAACCTTACTTCGCGTGGCTCGTTCGTGCGTTTTCTCCCCCGTTAGCCCCCACTTTCGGGGAACGACGGGAAGACAACAGAATTCGCTTACGCTTATTCTGTTTTCTCCCCGTAAACCTCGTTTTCGTCGTCGCTGCGCTCCTCTCAAGGTGTCGCTGTGGCGGCGCATGTCCGCCG
>ERZ857840.2968-NODE-2968-length-15172-cov-17.702719_pt1 | contig 15172 bp, 9 predicted proteins | sample MGYA00519760_ERZ857840 | MGnify/ENA primary metagenome ERZ857840 (study PRJEB31778, sample SAMEA3449371) | human gut metagenome | biome: human gut; feature: human-associated habitat; material: faeces | place: United Kingdom | collected 2010/2012 ... | reverse complement strand
GTACCACATATACCACCTCCATCAATTTTATTGGCAACGACGGTATGTTCAAAGTTGTCTCCGGCAGCTTCACCAAAGACTACGATGAAAAGACGGATCGTCTGATTTTGACCGTAAACGGTGAGGCGGAACTGAATACGCTGGCACTATCTCATGCTGGAATGAATGTTGACTCTGCAAGCTATATACTGCCTATTACCAACAATATTTCCATCAATATCCAGTCTGGCAAAGTCACCATCAACCAGGATACCGCACTGTTGGCCGGTGTTGAGGTGAGCATTTCCGATGGTGCTGATTTGACAGTCTCCAGCGGCAAAAATGTCTACATTTATGACAGCGATGAATGGAACTCGGATAACTTTGTCTGGGGCCCTTGCAAGTTCAAGTCTGTTGCCTATGCGCCCGGCAAAGCCTATAACCGCACCAATGCAGATCTGAAGGATGCCAAGGTGGATGTAAACGGCAGCCTGACGGCTATCGGCGCTATCTATACCACGAAGGGTGGCGCAGACATCTGCTCCAGCAATGGAACCGGCAAGTACATTCAGCAGGGTACACCTGGCACAGGAACTGTTACACACCAGTACAACGCCAGCAGTAAAGATATTTCAATTCCTATCACCGCCGCCAAGCTGCACAACGCTGACGGCTCCTTCACTGAGACGCAGACCGCCAAGGCTGGCGATATCGTCAACTATGTCCGCGGCGTCTGGGGCGGTGAGCCCTGCCGGCATCCGAATACAGAGCTTCGCGGCGCGAAGGATGCCACCTGCACCACGACCGGCTATACTGGCGACACCTACTGCAAGGATTGTAACGAAAAGATCGCAGACGGCAAGGTCATTCCCGCGCTTGGCCACGCTTGGGACAATGGTGTGATCACGACCGCTCCGACTTGTGAAAACGCCGGTGTCAAGACGTTTACCTGCACGCGCTGCAATGAGACAAAAACAGAGGACATCAGCGCGACCGGCCACACGCCTGTTCAGATCCCCGAAAAACCGGCCACCTGCACCGAGCCCGGCCATAAGGCCGGCACGAAGTGCTCTGTTTGCGGTGCGGTCCTCTCCGGCTTGGAAGAAATCCCCGCCAAGGGGCACACCGTGGTCGTTGACCCGGCAGTCGAGCCCACCTGCACCGAGCCCGGTAAGACGGAGGGCAAGCACTGCTCCGTCTGCAACGAGGTCATCGTTGAGCAGGAAATCATCCCTGCAATCGGCCACAAGTCGGTTATCCGTGATGCCAAAGATGCTACGCTCATAGAAGACGGCTATACCGGCGATTCTTACTGCGATGTCTGCGGTGTGCTCCTGAAAAAGGGTGAGGTCATTCCCAAATCCGGTGCTGTGATCACTTGGGTCGTTAACGGTACGCAAACCACTCAAGTGTATGAGAAGGGGAAAACACCGACCTTCCCGGGCACGCCCGAAAAACCCGAAACTGCGCGCTATTGCTATGTGTTTGCCGGTTGGGATCAGGAGATCGTTCCCGTTACTTCCGATGCGACATATACTGCACAGTTTACCCAGGTTGGCAAAAACGGTCTGTGCGTCGAGGGAGCGGATACCTACTGGATCGCCAACGGCGAGAATGTTGCATTCCCCGGTCTGATCCGCGTCAATGTCGGCAGCGAGGCACAGCCGCATTATCACTATTACTACTTTGGCGAAGACGGTAAGGCGGTAAAAGACGGCAACTATAAGGTGGACAAGAATAACGACCTGCCGCTGCCGGCTTACCAGTATTGCTTTGATGCCGATGGCGTCATCATTCATGACGACGATACATCCAAAAACGGCATTTGCCCGGGCGATGGCTCGAAGTACTACTATGTTGACGGCGTGAAGGTTGGCGAAGGTCTGATTTGTGTTGATGGCGCTTTCTACTATGCGCGTACATCCACCGGCGAGATCGTTCGTAACTGCGATTACTGGATCTCGAAGACAAACGGTTACAAAATTGAGGCGAGGACTTACCATTTTGACCCTGACGGCAAGATGGTGATCGACGGGTTCGTGGACATCAATGGCGGTACTTACTACTTTGTTAAGGGCGAGTGCGCAAAAGGCTTGACGAAGATCGGTGAGGACTACTACTTCTTCAACGCCGCCAGCGGCCTGATGTACAAGGACGCAAATATGTGGGTGCCCGCCAATGATTACGGCGTCGAGCCCGGAATGCATTACTTTGATGCAGAGGGCAAGATGTTCGTTCCCAACGTGGAAACCGGCGTCAAGAAGATCGTTGCCGAAAACGGCAAGCTGTACTTCACCATCGACGGCGTGAAGATGGTCAACGGTCTGTATGAGCTGGACGGTGCGTACTACTTCGCACGGTACGACGGTACGCTTGTGACCAATGGCTCTGCATATGTGGAGACCACGGAGCTGAGCGGCAACGGTTGGTACGGCTTCGGCGCGGACGGCAAGCTCATCAAGACCGGCTTCGTGACCGGCGACGGAAAGACCTACTACTACGCCGACGGCGTGCGTGCCAAGGGCTTGACGAAGATCGGTGAGGACTACTACTTCTTCAACGCCGGCAGCGGCATGATGTACAAGGACGCAAATATGTGGGTGCCTGCCAACAGCTACGGCATCGAGCCCGGAATGCATTCCTTTGGTGCAGACGGTAAGATGGCGCAGACCGCCGGTTGATCCATGCTGCAAGTATCTGCCCACGGCTCCTGCCTTTTGCAGGGCTGTGGGTGGATACTTGAATATAGAAAGAACGAAAGGCACATCCATTCTTGGTGGAAAGGGAGGACTATGAAGAAACTAAAGTCACGGTTGCTGTCGATCCTTATGGCGACAGTCATGCTCCTCGGGCTGCTTCCGCTTGCCGCTTTTGCGGAAAACAATGGAGCAGCAGGTATGCAGTACAATGATTTTCTCGCATCCCTGACTGTTTTGGAGGAATATGCTGACACATATGCGCGTGAGCATTCCGGAGAAGACGCAACGGCGCTTGTCATCAATTACATCCGTACAGGCGTAGAAAAGTACACGTCCGGTGCATGGACGGCGTTCTGCGGACCGGAGAATACGAACTTTTCGGGCTATGTCGCCGAACAGGATACTGCCAATTCTACAACTGCGGGTAGTTTGCGCAGCCTGAATGAATTTAAGCTTCCCAACGGGGATGCGGTCGATTTTGCGCATATGTTCGGTGCTATGGACATGGCCTATCACACTGGCAACCAGAGTACCGCTGACCTCGGAAGCTGGGCCGGTGACATCTGTGACCTGCTCCAGCTCACGACCAATGCCGGTGTGACCGGTACGGTCGAGGAGATGGCAGAAGAGATCCGCACGAACAACGACAAGTATTTTCTCCATGATGTACCGGATGCACATTCGTTCGGCATCCTGGATTTGTACGGCGATTTGGATGCCTTTTATATCCTTAAGAAGATCGGAAACGGCGCGACGATCAGCACGGTCATGAAAAACTATTTCACCACCAACCTGACGGATACTGTGCGCGCAAAATTCTTCCTCGATAACCGATTTGCCGGCGCTGCGACGAAGGATGATATCCGTGCTTGCGTTTACGATACCTACTACGGAAACGAAGGCATTCGCACACTCGAGGGCAGCTATCTGCCGGATGGTGTCAATGCTGACCTTCGCCGTGCTTGCTGCTATGCGTTTGCCGACTATCTTTATGAGACGGCAAAAACACAGATCGAGAATGATTACTATAAAGTTTTTTCCAGCCATACCTCTACGCTTGCTCCCGGTGTGAAGCAAGAGATCAAGATGGCGGTGACGCGGGACGATAAGCAGATCGTTTACTATCTTGCAACGGCTGACATTACGCGCAGCGACGTTAGCGTTCACGCAAACTATAATGATAACGACGGCTCCGTCTGGAAAATGGCGCGCCTGTCGGATCAGATGAAGGCGGCTGAGAAAAAGCACTCCGATCCGGATGATACCCAGCACTACGTTCCAAATTACAGCGCCGTGGCCGGCATCAATGCAGACTTCTATAACATGAGCAACGGAGCGCCCTCCGGTGCTCTGGTGATGGAGGGCGTGGAGTATCACGGTGCCGGCAATGCCAACTTCTTTGCCGTTCTCAAGGATGGAACGCCCATCATCGGCAGCAGTGCGGAATGGAATGCACACAAGGGCGAGATCCAGGAGGCTGTTGGCGGCTCCATCTGGCTTGTCCGCGACGGGAAAGTCGTTGTAAATGCAACGGATACATACTATAAAGACCGCGCATCTCGTTCCTGCGTCGGAATCACTTATGACGGGCAGGTCGTCCTGATGGCGCTTGACGGACGTCAGGAGCCGTTCTCTGCCGGTGGCAGCGCCATTGAAATTGCGCACATCATGCAGGATGCGGGCTGTGTTGCCGCGATCAATCTGGACGGCGGCGGTTCGACTACCTATGCGGCGAAGGGCGAGGGTTCGGAGTCCATCTCCGTTGTCAACCGGCCCTCGGATGGCTATGAACGCTCGGTCAGCTCGACGCTTTTTGTCGTGTCGACCGCAAAACCGTCGAATGTGTTTGACCATGCGATCGTTTCTGCGGATTATGACTATCTGACGGTTGGCAGCGCGCTGCCGATTCAGGTATCCGGCGTTACGTCTACCGGCGGCGCGATCGCGCTTCCGGAGGGGACGACGCTGCAGGTGTCGGACGATAGCGTCGGTACGCTGAGCGGTAATGTCTTTACGGCATCTGCGCTCGGTGACGTACAGGTTCGCCTTGTCGCGGCGGACGGCACCGTGCTCGGTGTGAAGAGCCTGCATGTCGTCGAGCCGACGGAAGTGAAATTCAGCAAAGACACATTGAATGTGATCTACGGCAAAACTGCACCGCTTCCGCTCGAGGCAACCTATAACGGAAACCCCGTGAAAATCAACCCCAATGATGTGCAGTTCGGTTTTCTGAAGATCTCGCTGCAGTCTATCGGTGAGTTGGAGGGCGGAAGCGTCAACACCACGAAGACGGAACTGGTGTTTGACTACCCCGAGGCGGGGACGATCTCTGGCTTTGACTTTACGCCAAACGCCGAGGGCAAGCTGCGCACGCTGACGATCGGTGCAGTCCAGAAAAGTAAGCTGCCTGAATTTCAGGCAACGATCAATCAGGAATTTGCCAGAGTGTACCAGATAGCTAAGGCCAACGGCTACTCGGATGAAGAGGCCGCGATCCAGGCGCAGACTGCGGCGGTCAACAAGGCGCTTGAGACTGCAGCAAAGATCACGGTCTATATGTATAGCGACGATGAGGCAAACTTTGATTTTGCGCAGGCGACCGGTGGAAGCGGGGTGCTTGCATGGCGTCGAGATGTTTCCAACGCCAACTATCAAAACGATGAGCAGACTTACTATCAGATCGATCCCGACGGCGGAATGGATGCCAGCTATACTTTCGCGGTGGATATGTCCAAGATGCCGATCCCGGAAAAACTCACGACACTTTTGTATATGCTTCCCGGTGGTGATCAGGAGGGACGCACGGCGTGGGACTTCCTGCTGCAGCTTGCCGAGCGTATCAGCCCGCTGACAACGGTCACAATCACGTTGACTGCACCGCAGGGCGTAACGATCGATACGTCGAATCTGCGCCTTGCAAATGAGTACTTTACCTTGACATCTGCGGAGGTAAAGGACAATACGCTCACGGTCGTGTGTAACTTTATTCAGCAGGGAGAACCCATTAACCCCGCAACTGCGAATCCGCTGTGCGTGCTCAGCGGCTTGAAGCTGATTGCAACTGATGAGGCGGCATGGGATGAAAACGGCCTGCTCAACTGCCAAATCAGCGGCAGCCTCAGTTATGACATCTATGCCCACTTCCATGTGCTCAAAACGTTGGCACAGCAGGAAGAGTATCAGGTTAAGTACGGTCTGTATCCCTATGATAACAGTGAGAACATCAACGGTGACTACGGCGCACATTTCTTCGAGACGGTCACTGACTTTACCGACAGCTTCCGCCTGCAGAAAAACGCAAAGGAAGGCTGGCTCAGAGAGAACGGCACATGGTGCTATTATCAGGACGGCGCAAGAGTTGTCGGTGTGCAGCAGCTGCCGAGCTATGAGTCGGAGGAGAGCGGACAGTTCTGGTTCGACTTTGACAGCGAGGGCAAGCTGAAAGGAAAACTGACGGGCATTTTCGAAAAGGACGGCGCGTCTTACTATGCGCGCGCCGGCGTGCTCGTTTCCGGCTGGCAGTCGATCGCTGATGAGACCGGAACGTCCTATTTCTACTACTTCGATAAGCAGGATTACAAGATGTATACCGGCGTTCGTACCGTTGATACGCTGACCTACACCTTTGACGATCAAGGCAGACTGATTCGCGGTGCGTTCCGCAAGACTGAGAACGGTACGAAGTACTATGTTGCCGGGGAATCTTGGTTCCGCCGCTTTGTGACGCTTGAGGAAGGGACGTATTGGCTGGATGAGAAGGGATACGTTGCCTATGGAAATGCCCATACCGTGACGACCAATGTCAAGGACATCACGTGGTATCACTTTGATGAAGAGACCGGTCTGCTGACAGGGCTTTGCAATGGTTTTATTGATTACCAGGGCGAAAAATACTATTGCGACGAAAACGGCAAGGTATTCTATGGCGCGATCAAAGTGAACGACGGCATTATCTTCACTGCGACACGCGGCAAAGTCTATGTGAACATGAGCTGCTACATCGACCAGACTACAGCGTGCAGAGGATGCACGCTGGAAAATGGCAAATACTGGTGCGATGAAAACGGCTATCTTGTCAGTGACGGCTTCGTCGATATCGATGGGGTCACCTACTACTTCACGGACTATGCCCGTGCCAAGGGCTTGACGAAGATCGGTGAGGACTACTACTTCTTCAACGCCGCCAGCGGCCTGATGTACAAGGACGCAAATATGTGGGTGCCCGCCAATGATTACGGCGTCGAGCCCGGAATGCATTACTTTGATGCAGAGGGCAAGATGTTCGTTCCCAACGTGGAAACCGGCGTCAAGAAGATCGTTGCCGAAAACGGCAAGCTGTACTTCACCATCGACGGCGTGAAGATGGTCAACGGTCTGTATGAGCTGGACGGTGCGTACTACTTCGCACGGTACGACGGTACGCTTGTGACCAATGGCTCTGCATATGTGGAGACCACGGAGCTGAGCGGCAACGGCTGGTACGGCTTCGGCGCGGACGGCAAGCTCATCAAGACCGGCTTCGTGACCGGCAACGGAAAGACCTTCTACTACGCTGACGGCGTGCGCGCGAAGGGCTTGACGAAGATCGGCGAGGACTACTACTTCTTCAACGCCGGCAGCGGCATGATGTACAAGGACGCCACCATGTGGGTGCCTGCCAACAGCTACGGTGTCGAGCCCGGAATGCATTACTTTGATGCAGAGGGCAGGATGACCGGCAAGTAAACAAACATGATCCGTGTGCGGGGCCTCAGACAGGCTGATCGGCCCCGCACATATTTTCGTATGACTGAAAAAGAGGAATGGTATGAGGTTTCCAAACAACGTGAGACAGTGTGACCATCGAGCAGGCGCGGAGGAGAACAGTGGAATTTAGTGTGATTGTTCCGGCCTACAATGCAAGCCGATTTTTACGCAGATGCATTTCTTCGGTGCAGGCACAGGGCGTGACCGATTGGGAACTGATCATTGTTGACGATGGCTCTGAAGACGACAGCGCAGAGCTCTTGGATGCTTACGCGAAAGAGGATCCAAGAATTCGAGTGATTCATCAGAAGAATACCGGTCAGTTTTTTGCCCGAAGAAGGGGCATCGACGCTGCGCAGGGAGACTATCTTGTTTTCCTGGACAGTGATGATGCGTGGATGCTGGATTGTCTGCAGACGCTTCAGACTGTGATTCATAACAATGCGCCGGACATGGTCCTCTACACAGGACGGGTGATCCGTGAGGGGTCTGGCGGCGCGCAGATGATCGGTCATGTTTTCGAGCATGAGCAATGGCTTGCCGTTTCGCAAATGAAAGAAATGCTCATTTCCGGCAATGAATTGAATTCGCTGTGCCTGAAGGCTTTTCGGCGGGAACTGTTTCTTGGAGACGATACAGATTATTCATCTCTTGCGGGGGTGCATTGCGGTGAGGATAAGGTGCAGCTTTTTTACCCCTTGACACAGGCGGCAAATATCTTATATATTCCCAATTGCCTGTACAGCTATTATTACCGCACAGACAGCACAATACACAGCTTTGACGTGCGGGATATTTCAAGAAAGCTCTCCCAGGAAATGTTTTCTGTGCTTTCTCTCTACATGGAGCGGTGGGGTATGAACGACCGGCGCCATCAACAGCTGCTTGCGCTGTATCAGCTCAGGATGTATCTGAGCGTATACTTTGGCGTTCGCAAAAGCTGCGCGACGGCGCGTGAACGGCAGATACTCCGCAAGTACCCATGGGGCGGGATCGAAAAACAGTGGAGTCCATACTACAGTGAGATTCGGTGTCGGCTCAGCGTTTGCGAGCGCATCAAGCTGCTTGCTGCAGCCTTGCGGTTGTGACGCCAGCGCCGGAAGTCTCGAACCGAGGAAGCAAAACATGAAACGAATTCTGATCGTAAATAACAATATGCATATCGGCGGTGTGCAAAAAGCGCTGCTGAATCTGCTGCAGACGCTGCATGCCGACTATGATATTACGCTGCTTTTGTTTTATCGCGGCGGCGCGCTGCTCAACGAAGTGCCTTCGGATGTCCGCGTGTGTGCTGCAGACGGTGCGTTTCGCTATTTTGGCATGACGAAAAACGATGTGTCGACGGTTCGAGACCGGCTGCTGCGCACGTTTTGGGCAGGTACGACGCGCGTGCTTGGAATGCCCTTTAGTACACGACTTGCCTGTTTGCTGCAAAAGCGCATACAGGGGTTTGATGCGGCGATCTCTTTTTTGCACAGCGGGGCGGCACATACGTTTTATGGCGGGTGCAATGCGTTTGTCCTCAACTGCGTGGATGCGGAAAAGAAGATCACATATCTTCACTGCGATTATGGACATATCCGCGCTGCTTCGACGTATAATGCCGATCTCTACCAGCGGTTTAACGAGATCGTGGCGTGCTCCGACGGCTGCAGGCGCGCGTTTTTGGATGCGCATCCGCAGCTTGCAGGCAAAACGTGTGTTATTCCGAATTTTCAGAATGATGCGGCGATTGTTCGCTTGGCAAAAGCGCAGCCGGTCAATTTGGACCATGGACGGCTGAATGTTCTGACTGTAGCCAGATTCGGGCGCGAAAAGGGGATCCTGCGCGCGCTGCATGCAGTGGCCGCACTGGGGGCACAGCGCGGCGAGCTGCGTTACTATCTCATCGGAGACGGTCTGGAGTATGCCGAGGCGCAAAAGGTCATAACAGAGCTGGGGCTTGACGATACAGTCGTTTTGCTTGGCGCGATGGAAAATCCATACGGCTATATGCGGGCGGCGGATGTGCTCCTGATCCCATCTTTTTCTGAGGCTGCACCGATGGTCATACATGAGTCCGCTTTGCTTGGTACACCGATTTTAACGACCGAGACCTCATCTGCGGTCGAGATGGTGAAAGACACGGGCTTTGGCTGGGTGTGCCACAACACGCAAGCGGGTATCACGCAGGGGCTGCGGCGACTGCTGGATGAACCGCAGATGCTGCGGACGCAGCGCGAGGCACTTGGCGGAGTTGCGTTTGATGTGACAGCGGCAAAACGTAAATTTTCGGAGTTGATCAACGGTTATGATGAAGACACAACTTGATCACGGCGGTGTTGTAAGGACGGGCATTGGCGGTGCCGGTACGCTGTTTGGCTGCCTTTTGATCGCGCTGCTGCTCTGCATTGTGCAGATCAGCGGGAGCAAGATGCTGATTGCGGCCTGCTTGGCTGCCTTTCTGGCCTTTCATTTCTGGTCGTGCTTTCAAAATGACGCTATGTGCGTGCTGCTGTTTTTTCTCCCATGGAGTCCGCTTTTGCGGATGGACCGCAGCAGCATCTCGTTATTTACCATTGCATTGCTTGTGACATGCTTGTATTATTGGCAGAGAGACGGTTTTCGCCTGTCGCTGTATCAGATCTTGGTGACGGCATTTCTCGCGGTCACGACGCTGATCGCGAAGGCGATCCAGTCGAACCCCATTCAGAATCATTATCTGTTCTTTTTCATGATGCTCCTGCTGTTTCCTTGCGCGGCAAAGGGGCTTCGCGGCGCAGCCAATTTTTCGAGACTGACATTGTTTTTTTCCTGCGGCATCATTATGGCCGCGCTTTCCGCCCGGCAGATCGCGGCGTACCCGAACATTTCTCAGTACATCAAAGTGGATTCCTATCTGAAGATCACGCGGCTTTCCGGGTATTATCGTGATCCAAACTTCTATTCTGCGCATATTACCGCCTGCCTCGCCGGTGTCCAGCTGCTTATGAGCAGGGAACGGCAGCGCAGCCGGCAGATCGTCTGGCTCGGCGTTATGATGGTTCTTATCTACTGCGGGCTGCTTTCGGCCTCAAAATCGTTCGTAATCGTTTTGGCGTGTCTGTTTCTTGTCTGGGTTCCGATCCTGCTCACCAGAGATAATGTGAAAAGAGGCATTGCTATCCTTGCAGGTGTTGCGTGCGCGGCTGCGGTCATGCTTTTGTCCGCAGCGGTTCAAGACCTGCTGCGTATGGTGATGTCCCGCTTTTCGAATGCGTCAAATGTTTCGGATCTGACGACACACCGATCGGAAATATGGCGGATGTATCTGCATGACCTTAGCTACGATCCCGTGCTGATGCTGCTCGGTTCCGGCTTTACCAGCGTCACGCTTAGAATGAAGGCTTCGCATAATACCATCATTCAGGGCGTGTTCCAGTTTGGCCTGATCGGGCTTCCGGTGCTGTGTGCGTGGCTGGTAATGACGCTCAAGCGAGCAAGCGGCAGGAGCGGTTGCCGGAAAAATGCCTTTTTGCTCATGTGTGTCGGTGTTGTGCTGCCGTGGATGGCGCTGGATATTTTGTTTTTTGATGAATTTTTCCTACTACCTGTCTATGCGGTGATCGGCGCCGGCTATGCGGCGTCGGGTAGTGAACAGATCGACGGAAATGCTGTGAACTCTGCGGAAAGGGCGAGGTGAACGTATGCAGATCATTTATGAACTGTCCTGGCTATGGACGCTGCTGGGCATTGCGCTCGCGGCAGCGGCGGTCTGCGTGGCCGCCGCCGCGCTGATCGCGCGGGCATCGCAGAAGCGATTGGGTAAGAAAACGGCCGTGCTGATCGGCGTCGCGGCATTCGCGCTCGCCGTTGTGGTCGTCATTTTGCTTGCCCGCACGGCGATGCCGCTTTGAGCGAAAGGGAGACATACCATGCCGCTGCAGATCGTCAGAAACGACATTACACATATGCAGGTCGATGCCATCGTCAACGCCGCAAACGCCTCGCTCTCGGACGGCGGCGGTGGGGTGGACGGCTGCATCCACCGCGCTGCCGGTCCGGAGCTGCTGGCGGAATGCAAAGCGCTCGGCGGCTGCGCGACCGGGCACGCGAAGCTCACGAAGGGCTATGCGCTGCCGTGCCGGTACGTTATCCACACGGTCGGCCCGCAATGGTGCGGCGGCGCGCACGGAGAGCGAGAGCTGCTCGCCGCCTGCTACCGGTCGTCGCTTGCGCTCGCGCTGGAGCACGGCTGTGCGTCGGTCGCGTTTCCGCTCATCGCCTCCGGTGTTTACGGGTTTCCGAAGGATCTGGCGCTCAGGACGGCGATCGACACTATCGGCGATTTCCTGCTTGCGCACGATATGACCGTCTACCTCGTCATCTTTGACCGCAAGGCGTATCAGATCGGCAGCAAGCTGTTTGCAGACATCACGGCATATATTGACGACCGCTATGCCGCGGCGCATGCGGATGAGCGCGGTGCGCGTCAGCGCCGCATGGAGGCGTATCCGGTCTGCGGCGCATCCGTGTGTATGCAGGCGGATGCAGCGCCGGCACCGCGCGCCGGCGGAGCGCAGCACCCAGGCACGCTCAAAGACGCACTCGAGCAGCTCGACGAGAGCTTTTCCGAGATGCTCCTGCGCAAGATCGACGAGCGCGGCATGACGGACGCGCAGTGCTACAAAAAGGCGAACATCGACCGCAAACTCTTTTCGAAGATCCGCTCGGACAAGGGCTATAAGCCTTCCAAGCCGACGGTCATCGCCTTTGCCATCGCTCTGGAGCTGCCGCTTAATGAGCTGCAGGATATGCTTCGCAAGGCGGGTTTTGCGCTCTCGCATTCGAATAAGTTTGATATCATCGTGGAGTTTTTCGTCGCGCATGGCAACTACAACGTCTTTGAGATCAACGAGGCGCTGTTTGCGTTTGATCAGAGCCTGATCGGCGCGTGACGCAGCGTGTCCGGAAAATGTCGCCTGCCATGCGACCGGACAAAGCGCATACTGTCGTAAGATATGACTGTAAGGCAAAGCCAAGCAGTCCTATTTTTTATACGGAGGTATGCAGCATGAAAAAGAACCTGACAGAGATCGTATTCATCCTCGACCGCAGCGGCTCTATGTCCGGCTTGGAGGCGGATACCGTCGGCGGGTTCAACGCCATGATCGCAAAGCAGAAAAAAGAGCCCGGTGAGGCGCTGATCTCGACGGTGCTCTTCGACGATGAGAGCGTTGTCATCCACGACCGCGTACCGGTGCAGAATATCGCACCGATGACAGAGCGGGATTACTATGTGCGCGGCTGCACGGCACTGCTCGATGCCATCGGCGGTGCGATCCACCACATCGGTAATGTCCACAAGTACGCAAGAACCGAGGATGTACCGGAGCACACGCTCTTTGTCATCACGACCGACGGTATGGAAAACGCCAGCCGCCGCTATGACAGCGAACGGGTCAAACAGATGATCGAACGGCAAAAGGCGCGTCACGGCTGGGAGTTTTTGTTCCTCGGCGCGAATATCGACGCCGTCGAGACGGCGGGGCGCTTCGGCATCGGCGCGGATCGCGCGGTCAACTACCACGCCGACCGCGCGGGCACGCAGCTCAACTATGAGGTGCTGAGCGAGGCAGTGTCCGCCGTGCGCTGCAGTGCGCCGCTGGGTGCAGCATGGAAGGAGCGCATCGACGAGGATTTCCGTGCCAGAAAGCACGGCGGGAAACGCTGAGCCCGCTCTGCGGCGCAAAATGCACACGGCCGCCGGATTTTTTCCGGCGGCTGCACCGCTTCTTTCCGGCACACGCTTGCGCAACGGGTGCAAAGGCGGTATGATAGATGCACCGATATTGAAAAACGGAGGAGAAACTATGAACATTGCTGTCATCACCGGCGCATCCGCCGGCATCGGCCGTGAGCTCGTCTACGCTGTGGACAAGGACGCGGAATATGACGAGATCTGGGTCATCGCCCGCAGAAAAGAGCGGCTTGAGGAGCTGCGCGGCAAGTGCCGCAATCCCATCCGGCCGATCGCGCTCGACCTCTCGGATCTGAGCAGCATCGACGCCTATCAGGCGCTGCTCGAGCAGGAGCAGCCCGAGATCCACATGCTGGTCAACGCCGCCGGCTGCGGCGTGTTCGGCCCGTTTGCCGAGGCGGACCGCAAGAAGCTCATCTCGAGCGCACAGCTCAACTCGCTCGCGCTCACAGGCATGTGCCACGCGAGCCTGCCGTATATGCATTCCGGCAGCAATATCATCAACATGGGCTCGAACTCCGCCTGGCAGCCCGTGCCGTTTCAGGCAGTGTACGGCGCGAGCAAGAGCTATGTTCTGAGCCTTTCCCGCGCGCTCGGCCGTGAGCTGCGTCCGCAGGGCATCCATGTCATGTGCGTCTGCCCCGGCTGGATCAAGACGGAGTTCCAGCAGGTCGCGCACCATGATGAGTTCATCCGCTACGTGGATAAGTGGTATGGCCCCGATGAGGTGGCGGCGCAGGCCATGAAGGATCTCAAGAAGAAAAAGAGCGTCTCCATTCTCGGTCACCCTGTGCGCCGTCAGGTGCGTCTGGTCAAGCTCCTGCCGGTGGATACCGTCATGGACATCTGGTGCAAGCAGCAGGGCATTGAGTGAACGCGGCTTTCCGTTGATGATGTACTAACCCCCAGCCTGTCTGCATACACTTCTGTTATCGGGGGTGATGTGCATGAAACGCTGGAAGGTCTACGGCTGTGCGGCGGTGTTTCTGCTGCTGACAGCGGTGAAGATGATCGCACCGGCTGCTGCTGCGGATGCGCGCGCGGTGCTCGTTCCGGCCATCGGTGCGGACGACGATTACCGCGCCGTATTCGCCGAGATTCGCAGCGCGTTTTCGACCGCGCAGGTGGGGGAACAAGATGCGCGGCTGCAGCCGTATCTGCCGGAGGTGGATATGTCCGCATGGGCGACGCCCGCGCCCGAGCCCACGCCGACACCGACACCGCAGCCGACTCCTGAGCCGACTCCTGAGCCGACGCCGGAACCGACGCAGAGCCCGGAGCTGCAGGCCGCCTTCGCCGCGCGCGAGGCATTCCTCGACGCGCAGGCGGTCTATTCCGGCTATGCCGTCCCGGCGAACGTCAGCTACGCGGTCAGCGAGCTGCCGTTTGCGCACGGCTCTCCGGTCGCGGGCTACACCTCGTCCGGCTTCGGCTACCGGCTGCACCCGCTGGAAAACAAGGTCAAATTTCACTACGGCACAGACTTCGCGGCCAATTCCGGCACGACGGTCTGTGCCTTTGCTGACGGCACGGTGCTCGCCGCCGGGCAGAGCGAGGGGTACGGCAACTATGTCAAGCTCGGTCATGCGGACGGCTATGCAACGCTCTACGGTCACTGCAGTAAGCTGCTCGTGCGCGCCGGTGAGACGGTGACGCTCGGTCAGCCGATCGCGCTCGTCGGTGCGACCGGCAAGGCGACCGGACCGCACCTGCACTTCGAGCTCATGCACGACGGGTATTATTATAACCCGGAGTTTTACCTTGCCGCATGAAGCGCCGCCGCTTTTCACTCGAGGTGTGCCCGGGGGCAGTCGTGCTGCTCTCCGGGCTGTATTTTTTGCTGCCGCTGCGCTGGTGTGCGCGTCTGGCGCTGACCGTGACGGTGCACGAACTCGGGCACGTCGCGGCGCTGATCTTGTGCGGCGCGCAGGTCTGCGGTCTGCGTATGGAAGGCTGCGGTCTTGTACTGCGGTGCACGCCGCCGGAGGGCGCGCTGCGCACGGTCACGGCGGCGCTGGCAGGCCCGGCC
>ERZ857840.2967-NODE-2967-length-15179-cov-8.421846_pt1 | contig 15179 bp, 14 predicted proteins | sample MGYA00519760_ERZ857840 | MGnify/ENA primary metagenome ERZ857840 (study PRJEB31778, sample SAMEA3449371) | human gut metagenome | biome: human gut; feature: human-associated habitat; material: faeces | place: United Kingdom | collected 2010/2012 ... | reverse complement strand
GCGCGTCGAAATCGCTGGTGGTTTTCTGGTTCTCTTTTGCCAGCAAAAGAGAACAATTAGCCTTAATGAAAAAGCGCTCTGCCCCGCGCACAGGCGCGAGAACCAGTTCTGGTTCTCTTTTGGCACGCAAAAGAGAACTTAACCTCGCGTAACCGCGCTCTGCCCCCGCGCCATCGGCGCGAGAACCAGTTCAAAGTTCCTTTAAGAACCCATCCAGCTCCCGCTGGTTCCGAATCAATACATATTTCTCCGGGTACTTTTCCCCGATCCTCTCCATCTTCGCCCACTTTTGCTTCGTGCGCCCATCGTGGAGGATCCAGCGGACGAATTCGGCATCTATCTTCTCTTCGCACCCGGGCGCAGACGACTCCCTCACACGGCCTTTGTTCTGCTGCCAGCGCCGTATCGCCCGCCAAAGGCAGACCAGCGGTGAAAACCAGAGCACGATGATTTTATCCGCTTCTTTCAGCCGACGGGCATAGCAGTTCTTGCTATAATTGCCGTCGATGACCCAGCCGCCTGCGTTCTCGTCGAGAAACTGCCGGACAATGGCTTCTTCCTCGGCGAAGGGCCGCTCCACCCAGCCGGGCAGGAAATGCACGGTATCCATATGGAGCACCGGCAGGCCGTATCTCTCCCCCAGGCGCTTTGCCAGCGTGGATTTCCCGCTGCCGCTGGTACCAAGTATCGCTATTTTCATCTCTGCCTCCTTTTACCTTATATAAGATGTATCAGACAGTATACGCTGACCGTCTGATAACGTCAAGTTCCGGCTTGACATTTCGTCCACCTGCTCGTATGCTATAATCATAGAGTCTATGACAGGAGGTCTTGCAGATGGCATCTCCAAAAAAACGTGTCAATCCGCTTTTTGTTGCTTTAGCGGTCGTGCTGGTGGCCGTAGTGGTCGCTGTGGGCGTGGTCTTTTTCCAGCTGCACAGCAAAATCTCGGCTCTGCAAACCGGTGCATCCTTCACCTTCCGGTATGAGATAACGCCCAACAGCCCGGATAAGCCGCCGCTGCTGAACATCCTCGATCGGGTGAACGCTTCCAGCGGCAGTATCAGCGGCCAGTATGCGCCCGGAAAGCTGCAGCTCTCTTTCTACCAGCTCAACGAAGACGACTCCGTCAAGACGTCTCCCTTCACCCGGGTCTATATCGACTCGGAAGAGACGCTCTTCGACATCGGGCAGCTCTACACCGTTCTGCGTCAGGCTGTCACCGATAAACTCTCCATCGCAAGCGTTCTTCTGCCCGAGTGGAGCCTCGGAGACTACATCTCCCAGACGCAGGCTTCCGCCGTGCTAGGCGTCGAGACGAACAAGGTCGAGCTTCAGGAGCTTTCCGGCTTCACCCTCTCGCTCAAGGGGCTGAAAAAAGTCTCTCCTTCTGCCGCACGGGACGGCTACCGCTACTATCAGTTCCCCGCCGCAGCCGACGGCACGACCCTCGTGCTCGGCTTTTCGACGGACGCCCTCTTCTCGAAGACCACGCCCATCCATGTGCTGCTGACCATCCCGGACCACAACGTCTACATCCAGCTCACCGGCACGGTGACCTCTGCCAAGACGGTGCTCTCTCCCCCGGCTTCCCGGATGAGTGACGAGGACATCGCCACGCTGGCTCAGATACGCCAGAGCGTCGAGTCTGTCTGGAAGATGATACAGTCTGCCGCCCAGACTACAAACTGAATGATACAAAAAAGCAGACGCTTTGTGCAGCGTCTGCTTTTTTGTTTGCGATTATTTACCGGTCGAGGATACGGCCATCCACCGAGAAGGTGACGACATTCCAGGGGATGAACTTGCCGCTGTTCTTGAGGGCAGTGACGGCGGCGTGTTCGAGACCTCCGCAGCAAGGCACCTCCATCCGCAGGACGGTAACGCTCTTGATGTCGTTATTGCGGATGATCTCGGTCAGCTTCTCGCTGTAGTCCACGGCATCCAGCTTGGGGCAGCCGATGAGGGTAACATGGCCGCGCATGAACTCCTGATGGATGTTCGCGTAGGCGTAGGCGGTGCAGTCGGCGGCGATAAGCAGCTTGGCACCGTCAAAATAGGGTGCATTCACCGGCACGAGCTTGATCTGGCAGGGCCACTGGGCCAGCTGCGAGGGCTGGGCGGCGGCAGGAGCTGCAGCCGGTGCGGCCTGCTGGCGGTCAAACTGGCGCATAGCGCTGCCCGGGCAGCCGTGGAAGACGGGCTTTTCGGCAGCGGCAGCAGCCTTTTTCTGTTTGTTTTCCAGCACAGCCTGCTCATCGTAGGCAGCGGCCTCCCGCTCCTCGAAGGTGATGGCACCGGTGGGGCAGCCGGGCAGGCAGTCGCCGAAGCCGTCGCAGTAGTCGTCGCGCATGAGCTTGGCCTTTCCGTTCACGAGGCCGATGGCACCCTCATGGCAGGCAGTGACACAGGCACCACAGCCATTGCATTTTTCTTCGTCTATATGAATGATTTTACGTATCATATCCACACTCTCCTTTTCTTGATGGGCCTATTATAACAGATGCTTCGTCCTATTTCTGTTGTCATGACCACAAAGAGAGAGGAAGTTTTTCTCAGTAATGCACGACATTGCCCGCATTGCGGATGCGTGCCAGCACCGGCTCTGCCTCCGGACTGCGGAAATAGTCGAGGCTGGTCTTGGGCAGCAGCGTCTCGAGGGTATCCCAGTCGCCGCTCTGCAGGCACTGGCGGACGGTGGAAGCACTGATGGCCTTGCCGTTTGCTTCTTTGCGGGGTACAACAACACACTCGATACCCGCTTTGGGCAGCTGCTCGCACATGATCTGGTTGTAAAGCCCCGTCACCTGACTGGTAGGCTCCTCGCCCACATAGCGGGCAGTGATGTTCAGCGCCGCCGCGATTTTTGTAAAGACGGCGAGGTCCAGCCGGGCGTGGCCGTCGATGACAGCTGCCTCATCCTTCAGGAAGTAACTGGGGAAGGTGGCATTCGAGATGATGTAGGGGCCGCTGTCGTGGAGCACCACATTCGGCAGATGGGCCACGCCCGCCTCCACCAGCTTCCTGCGCACGGCAAAAGGCACGAGGCTGGCGTCCTCACTGACCACGAACAGGTGGAGCGTGTCGCAGGCGGCAGCAGCTTTTTCCACAAGATACTGATGACCGAGGGTAAAAGGGTTCGCGTTCATGACGAGGGCCGCACTTTTGCCCTCGGTCCTGGTCTTTTCCAGATCGCGCAGATAAGCCCCGAAGCCGTCGCGGCGGTTCTCCATGAAGACAAGGGTATCCTCCACCCGGGCGATCTCGTAGAAGCCGAGGTCGCCGAAAAACTTGGAGCTTTTTACCTTGGTGTAGAGAAACAGGTGCATATTCCCCCGCGCGCACTGCACCTCGATGAGGTGGGTGATGATCTGGTTCAGCAGACCCTCGCCCTGATGGGCACTGCTGACGGCGAAGCACCGCAGGGTATTGCCGAAGCAGCTGCCGGTGCCGATGACGTTATATTCCTCGTCGAACATGGCGCAGATGTAGTCCAGATTGCCGTCGCGGCGGATGCCCTCCTGACCCAGCAGTGTATCGATTTGGGCCAGAACGGTTTTATCGGTCGGATAGACCTGCGAAATGGTATATTCACTCATCGATATTCCCCTCAGTAGTAACAAAATGGAGCAGCCAGGTCAGTGCCAGCAGGTCGGCACTGCCGCCGGGCGAGAGATTTTCCGCAATGAACCGGTCATCCAGCGCCGCGAGCGCATCTTTATCCGGGTAAGGTGTCTGGGCGAGAAGGGCTTTCAGCTCTTCGGTGAGGGCCAGCTGACGCTCCCGGCTCGAGCGGGCAATGATGTTGGTATCGGTGCTGTTGGCCAGGATGGCCAGCAGTGCGCCGCCGCCGACGCGGTCGAAGTCGTACCCCTTGGCAAGGCCCTCTTCCAGCACCGGCAGACCGACATTCAGCACCGTGGGAAGTCCGGCTTCCACCTGCCCCCGCACACCAGTGATACCGTACTGAATATAAAGCTTCTGGCCCACGGTGGCGGCGTTCTCGGCAGTGACGCCTGCAAAATCCTTCTCGGTCAGGCCCGCCGTCATTGCGGATACTTCCGCCAGAACGCGGGCTGCTTCGGCCCAGAGGGAGCGGTCGAGGCGTCCCAGCGCCGCGCAGACGATGCCCACCGAAAAGACCGCGCCCTTGTGGGTGTTGACGCCTCCGGTGGCGTCCAGCATCTCGCCCTCAGCCTCACAACCCAGAGGCCGCAGGGCCGCGAATGTCTCGGGCGCGGGCTGTTCCGCCGTCTCGCGGCCCGTCTGGGCGCAGGCTTCAAAATAGGGATAGAGCGCCGCGGCGCTGTCCATGAAGGTGAAGACGTCCATGTCTTTATGGCTTCCGCTGTTACGCCGGTCCACAAGGCCGGGCTTCGGGGTTGTGGTCACTTCGTAGAGCAGGGCGCGGACGGCCAGACGGGCCGCGTCGGCAATGTCCTGCGCGTCCCGGGCCTCGGTCAAGATCTCCGTCGTCTTTTCCTGCAGTTCGGCCACGGTATGGATGCGGCGGCTGCTGCACACCTTAGCAGGCCCGCCGCAGATGAGACAGCGGCGGCCTTCGAGGTTTAGCTCTTCTCTGTCCACTTTGAGGCCGTCCGGACGGATGACGTCCATGTCGAACAGCCGCCCCAGCGGGGTGGCGTCCTCGATGTCGGTGGTGAATTTCTTGATGGTCAGCGGGTCGGCGTCCAGCACATAGAACGCCTCGCAGCCGGTCACTTCCCGGACGGCGTCCTGATACAGCGGCGTCAGCTTTGCCCGCAGAAACTGCTGGCGCAGCAGCTGACGCCCCCGCGCAAAGCCCCGCCGGATGAGGGGCGAATCCTTTATCGGGCCGCAGATATTCATGGTAAAGCAGATGAGCGGCTTGTGGTACTGGGCCAACAGCTCCTGCTGATGCTGCACCCGGCGCTCCCGTGCATCCAGCATCTGGACCAGCGAAACAGTCGTTTCCATGTTTTTCTCCTCTCAGCGGTGCTTTTTGAGCATGTCCATAAAGAGCTGCACCTGCGGCAGGGCGGCTGCGTCTCTCTGGCAGAAAATATAGGTGCGCCGGACGAAGGGCTCACCGTTCTCGAAGGTGCAGGGCTTGACATATCCTTTGAAGTTATCCAGCGCCACTTCCGGCATCAGCGCCCAGCCAAGGCCCCGCTCCACCATCTCGCGGCAGACCATGATGTTATCCACCACAAAATTGCCCGCATCGTTGGTCACGCCGTTCTCGTAGCGCCAGCGGGCCATCTGGGCGCTGATGGTGGCGTCGCTGCTGTGGTCGATATAAAGGTAATCGGAGATGGGTCTGTCCTTGTTCTCCTCGCTGCAGATGAGGCAGATATTCTCCTGCGAGAGCAGGAACTGGGTGCCGTCCCACGGATACTCGCCCCGCAGCACTGCCACGTCCAGCGAAGAGTCCAGCATCTGCTGGTAGATGTTCCGGCTGTGGCCGGTAGCGATGTCGAGGCGTACCTTCGGGTAGGCTTTGTGGTATTCCGTCAGCACCTCGGGCAGACGGTAGTAGGAGAAGTTCACCGAGATGCCTGCCCGCAGGGTGCCGCAGGCTTCGCCCTGGATGGAAGCCAGCTGGCGGCGCATCTTTTCCATCTCGCGGGCGGCGGCGGCGCTGTGGAGCAGCACCTGTTCACCTGCCGGCGTGAAGCGGATGCCCTGCCGCGAGCGCAGCACGATCTCCACCCCCAGCTCCTGTTCCAGCGCCTTGATGCGCTTGGACAGTGCCGACTGGGTCATGTACAGTTTGTCCGCTGCGTGGGTGATGTTGCGCGTCTCGTCCAGCGCGTGCAGCAGCTCGTAATCTTTTTCGTCCATCGTAGCTCTCCCCCTATTGCCCTTTATTTTTTTATCATTCCTGTTTGCGCTTCATCGCGGCGCTTTTTCTCTGATTCCATATCTGTTATTCATAATACAACAGATTTCAGCAAATGAAAAGGGGGATATTCGCCTTGATTTTTCCGAAAGTCCATTCCCAGATGGAATAACTCAGCACTTTTCTTGCGGTTTTCTTAACCCCGCCTTAATTCCATCTTAATGCGGCGTTGTTGTACACAACGTCTTAATTTTTTCTCTGCCGACGGGCGGTCTTCCTCCCGCAGTACAGAAAACGCAGCTCTCTTTTCATTTTTGCCTGAAAAATCGTTAAAAGTCCAGTTTATTGGACAGTATTTGCATTATCATAAAAATAAGAAAAGACTCGTTTCTTTCTTCTTTGGCACATTGCAGATTTTTCCGTCTGCTTTTTGTGCAAAGTCCCAGAATTTTTCGTCGAAAAGCGCGTTTTGTTGACAGCCGCTTTTTGAAAAGCGTATCCTTATTGCAAACCAGAGTCAGGAGGTCATTTTATGGAGCACTCCACACGTCTTGCCCACATCAGCGAGGACGGCACCCGCACCCAGACCGTCTACGACCATCTCGCCGGCACTGCCGGACTGGCCGGTTCCTTTGCAGCCCCCTTCGGGGCGCAGAGTGAGGCCGAATTTGCCGCGTGGCTCCACGACGTCGGGAAGTACAGCGACGCCTTCCAGCTGCGGCTCAAAGGCGGCCCCAAGGTGGACCACTCCACCGCCGGAGCGCAGGAGGCCTGGGTCCGCCAGCATCTCCACACCGCCTTTGCCGTGGCCGGACACCACAGCGGCCTGCCCGACGGCGGGAGCCCCGCCGATGACCCGGGCGACGCCACCCTGTTTGGCCGGAGCAAGAAGCCGGTAGCCCCCTATGACGGCTGGCAGGAAGTAACGCTCCCCGCCTCGACGCCGCCCGCGTGGGCCTGCGCCGACCCGCTGAGCCTCGCGTTCTTTACCCGGATGCTCTACTCCTGCCTCGTGGACGCCGACTTCATCGACACCGAGACCTTCATGGACGGCAAGGCCGCACCCCGGGGCAGCGGCACGGACATCGCCGCACTGCGGGACATCGTCTCGGCACAGGCGCAGCGCTATCTCAGCGCCGAATCGCCCTCGCCCGTCAGCGTCCAGCGCAACACCGTCCTCCGCGCCTGCCTCGAGAAAGGCGCGCACGGCCCACAGGGGCTCTACACCCTCACCGTACCCACCGGCGGCGGCAAGACCTTCGCCTCCCTCGCCTTTGCGCTGGAGCACGCCGCCGCCCAGAAGATGAAGCGGGTCATCTACGTCATCCCTTATATGTCCATCATCGACCAGACCGCCGCCGTCTTCTCGGGCCTGCTGGGCGCAGAAAATGTTCTGGCCGACTTCTCCAACGCCGAGTACAAGACTGTTGAGCAGGACGACCTGACCCCCGCCCAGTACCGCCAGATGCTGGCCAGCGAAAACTGGGACGCCCCCGTCGTGGTGACAACGGCGGTGCAGTTCTTCGAGTCGCTCTACGCCAACCGCAGCAGCCGCTGCCGCAAGCTCCACAACATCGCCAACAGCGTCATCATCTTCGACGAGGCGCAGACCCTCCCGGGCGACTACCTTGCCCCCTGCGTCAGTGCCATCGCCCAGCTCATCCAGCATTACCACTCCACAGCCGTCCTCTGCACGGCCACCCAGCCTGCCCTTGAGCCGCTGTTCCGGCGCTTTGCGCCTGAGCTCCACCCGCAGGAGATCACGCCCGACGCGGCCCGCCTCTACGAAGTGCTCCGGCGCACCACACTGCAAGACCTCGGCACCCTGCCGCAGGAGGAGTTCGCCGCCCGGCTGGCAAATCACCCGCAGGTGCTCTGCGTGGTCAACCGCCGCAAGACGGCCCAGCAGCTCTACGCTGCTCTGCCCGCCGAGGGCAGCTACTGCCTGACCACCCTGCTCTGCGCCGCCGACCGCCGCCGTCAGCTGGACGCCATCCGCCAGCGACTGAAAGAGGGTCTGCCCTGCCGGGTGGTGTCCACCTCTCTCATCGAGGCGGGCGTGGACGTGGATTTTCCCGTCGCTTACCGCGAGCAGTGCGGTCTTGACTCGCTCTTACAGACTGCCGGGCGCTGCAACCGCGAGGGGCGGCGGGGCGCAGAGGAAAGCATCGTCTACCGGTTCCGGCTGGACGAGTGTTCCACGCCCCAGATGCTCAGGCAGAACGTCAGCGCGCTGGACTACACCGCCCGGCATCAGGACACACTGGACACGCCCCGGGCCATTCAGCTCTACTTCAACGAGCTTTCCGACCTGCGCGGCCCCGACGCCGTGGACAAGCACGGCATTCTGGATGCCTTTCTCCGGGGCATCCGGGGCGGCCAGTTCCCCTTTGCACAGGTGGCGGAGGAATTCCGCCTCATCGAGAACGCTGCCCGCACGGTCTATCTGCCCGTCGGCGAGGGCGCAGCCCTCTGTGAGCAGCTGCGCAGCGGTCATGTTACCCGGACGCTGCTGCGGAAGCTGGGCGTTTACAGTGTCTCCTGCTATAAGGATCAGTTCGACAAGCTTGACGCCGCCGGGGCGCTGGAACTGCGGCCCGATGGTTCCGCCATCCTCACCGACACCAGCTGCTACAGTGAAAAGACCGGCCTTGCCATGGATGTGGAGACCGGCATCGGCCTTTACTTCTAAAAGAAAGAGGTGGTTTCAATGACCGATATTCATCTTAGTCTGAAAGTTCAACTTCACCCGGAAAGGAGGCGATGCTGATGTCCATGCTCATTGAAGTATGGGGCGACTATGCCTGTTTCACTCGTCCGGAAATGAAGACCGAGCGCGTGAGCTACGACATGATCACTCCATCCGCTGCGCGGGGCCTTGTGGAGGCCATCTACTGGCACCCCGGGCTGCGTTATACGGTTGACCGCATCTATCTGCTCAAGCCCTTCGGCCTTGACCCCGTGGATGGAGCATCCACGGAGGAATACACCCAGCGGCCCATCCGGTTCACCAACATCCGGCGCAACGAGGTCAAGTCCACCCTGCTGTCCTCCGCCGCCCTCAGTGCGGCCAAAGGCGGCACGCCGCCGGTACTCTACACCTCGGAGGACATCCAGCAGCGGGCCGCGATGGTCCTGCAGGACGTCCACTACGTCATCGAGTGTCACTTTGATTTGACGGACAAGGCCGCCCCCAGCGACAATCCCGGCAAGTTCCAGGACATCCTGCGCCGACGCCTGCGCAAAGGTCAGTGCTATCACCAGCCCTGTTTCGGGTGCCGGGAGTTCCCGGCTAACTTCCGGGAGTGGCCGGGCGGCAGCATTCCGGCGCTGAAGGTCACGCAGGACCTCGGCTTCATGCTCCACAGCCTCGATTACTCTGATTCGGCCAACATCCGCAGCCAGTTCTTCCGCGCAAAGCTGGTGGACGGCGTGATGGAATGCCGGGACGTGGAGGTGTTTACATGATACTCCAAGCACTCACCGCCTATTATGAACAGCTCTTGAAGCAGGGCAAGGTGGAGGCCCCCGGCTGGGACAGTAAGTTCAAAGTCAGCTATGAACTGCGCCTCGGCCCCGACGGCCAGCTCCTCGCCCTCAACGACCTGCGGCAGGAAGTCCCCAAGGGCAAAAAGACCGTCATCGCCCCCCGTGAGCTTCCTGTCCCCCACCGGGTCAAGCGCGCCTCCGGCGTCGCCGCGAACTTTTTGTGCGACAATACGTCCTATCTGCTGGGCGCAGACGAAAAGGGCAAGCCCGAGCGTTCCCGCCAGTGCTTCGAGGCCTGTGCCGCCCTCCACCACAAGGTGCTCGACGGCGTGGACTCCCCTGCCGCCAAAGCCATCCTCGCCTTTTTTGACAGCTGGGAGCCGGATACAGCCCCCACCCACCCGCTGCTGGCAGAGCAGTGGGCCGACCTGAACAACAACGCGAATCTTGTGTTCGGCTACGAATCCCCCGACGGCGACCGGCTGGCCACCACAGATGACGCCATCCGGACCGCATGGCAGTCCGCCTTTGACACCTCCGACGCAGACGCCGAGACGGCCCGCTGCCTCATCACCGGCAAAGAAGCCGGCATCGCCCGCATCCACCCCGCCATCAAGGGTGTGATGGGCGCACAGGCCGCCGGTGCGGCACTGGTCTCCTTCAACGCGCCCGCTTTCTGCTCCTATGGCCATGAGCAGGGTGCCAACGCCCCTGTCAGCGAGTACGCGGCCTTCGCCTACACCACGGCCCTCAATCTGCTGCTGGCTGACCGGAACTGCTGCCAGCGCATCGGCGACACCACCATCGTCTGCTGGGCCGAAAACGCCGCTCCCGCCTACTCAAACGCCATGCTGATGTTTTTCTGCGGCGGTGCCGAGGCGCGCGGCGTCTCGGAAAGAGACCTTGCCGCCGCACTGAAAGCCCTTTCTCAGGGACGCCCCGTCTCCTTCCTCGATGACAAGCTGGACCCGAACCAGAACTTCTATGTGCTGGGCATCTCGCCCAACGCAGCCCGGCTCTCCGTCCGGTTCTTCCTGCGCAACAGCTTCGGACAGTTTGCCAAAAATCTGCAGGACCACGCCGACCGGCTCAGCATCACCCGCCCCGCCTTCGACAAGCGGGAAAACCTGTCGGTCTGGGCGCTGGCGCAGGAGACGGTCAACCAGAAATCCCGGGACAAAAATCCATCGCCCCAGCTGGTGGGCGATCTGCTCCGGGCCATCCTCACCGGCGGACCCTATCCCGCCACCCTGCTCAACGGCGTGACCCTTCGCATCCGGGCCGAACGGGAAGTCACCCGGGGCCGCGCCGCTATCCTGAAAGCCTACTATCTCCGCAACTACCCCACCGAGCTCAACAAGGAGGTATTTACCGTGAGCCTGAACGAAAGCAGCAATGTCCCCTATGTTCTGGGGCGTCTCTTCTCTGTGCTGGAGACGATCCAGAGCGTCGCCAATCCCGGCATCAACGCCACCATCAAAGACCGGTACTTCAACTCGGCCTGTGCCACCCCGGCAACGGCCTTCCCCACGCTGGTCAAGCTGGCTCAGAAGCATCTGCAGAAGATGAGCACCCCCAACGAGGTGCATTTCAGCAAACAGCTCACCGAGCTGATGGCCCAGCTGCCCGAGACCGGCTTCCCGGCGCGGCTCAGCCTGCCGGAGCAGGGTGCCTTTGAGATCGGCTACTACCACCAGACCCAGAAACGCTACGCCAAAAAGAATGAGGAGGAATAAACCATGTCTGAGCCCATCAAGAACCGCTATGATTTCGTCATCCTGTTCGACGTCGAGAACGGCAACCCCAACGGCGACCCCGACGCAGGCAATATGCCCCGCATCGACCCCGAGACGGGCTACGGTCTGGTGACCGACGTCTGCCTCAAGCGGAAGATCCGCAACTATGTCGAGACCCTGAAAGAGGACGAAAAAGGCTATCGTATCTACATCAAGGACGGCGTTCCCCTCAACCGCAGCGATGCCGAGGCCATCAGCACGCTGGGCATCGACCCCGACCTGAAAGCTGCCAAAAAGGCCGACCCCGACATCGATGCCAAGCTGCGGGACTATATGTGTGAGAACTACTTCGACATCCGCACCTTCGGTGCTGTCATGACCACCTTCGTCAAGGGTGCGCTGAACTGCGGTCAGGTGCGCGGTCCCGTCCAGCTGAGCTTTGCCCGCTCGGTAGACCCCATCGTCCCGCAGGAAGTCACCATCACCCGCGTGGCCATCACTACCGAGGCCGATGCCGAGAAGAAGGGTACTGAGATGGGCCGCAAGCACATCGTGCCTTACGCCCTCTACCGCGCCGAGGGCTATGTCTCGGCCAACCTCGCCCGGAAGACCACCGGCTTCTCCGAGGATGATTTGAAACTTCTGTGGACTGCCATTCTGAATATGTTCGAGAACGACCACAGCGCTGCCCGGGGCAAGATGGCCGTGCGGGAGCTCATCGTGTTCAAGCACGATTCTGAGCTGGGCAATGCCCCGGCCTACAAGCTCTTCGACTCCGTCGCCGTCCAGCGCAAGCCCGATGTGGGCGCCGCCCGCAGCTACCGCGACTACACCGTCACGGTGGCAGACACTCTGCCGGAAGGAGTCACCTGCGAGAGGCTGTCCTGATGGGCGGCGCAGACGACTGGCTGCCCCTGTCGGGCATCCAGCACTTCTGCTTCTGCCGCCGCCAGTGGGCGCTCATCCATCTGGAACAGCAGTGGGCGGAGAACCGCCGCACCGTCGAAGGCCAGCTCGACCACGCCCGCTGCCATGACGCGAACCAGACCGAACGGCGCGGCGGCCTGCTCATCACCCGAGGGATGCAGGTGGTCAGCCGTCGGCTGGGCCTGAGCGGAAACTGCGACGTCGTCGAGTTCCGGGCCGACCCGGAGGGCATCCCCCTGCAAAGCACGGAAGGGCTCTGGAAGCCCATGCCTGTCGAGTACAAGCATGGCCGCGCCAAGGCCAGCGACGCTGACCGGCTGCAGCTCTGCGCACAGGCCATGGCGCTGGAAGAGATGCTGGTGTGCAGCATCCCGGAGGGTGCGCTCTTCTACGAGGAAACGCGGCGGCGGGAGGTCGTGCCGCTGACCGAAGAACTGCGCCAGACCACCCAGAAGATGGCCGATGAGATGCACGCCTATTTTGCCCGGGGCTATACCCCCAAGTCGAAGCCCGGCACCCACTGCAACGCCTGCTCCCTCAAAGAGCTCTGCCTCCCCGTGCTGTATCAGCGTGCCGACCCGAAAGCCTATCTCCGCGCCCATCTGGACGAGATGCAGGAGGCCGCGCCATGAGAAAGTTTTTGAACACGCTCTACGTCCTCAACAAGGACGCCTACCTTTCCCTCGAGGGGGAGAACATTGTCCTGCTCTGCAACAAGGCTGAAATTGGCCGAGTCCCGCTCCACACGCTGGAAGGCATCGTCTGCTTCAGCTATCCCGGCGCAAGCCCTGCCCTGATGGGTAAATGCACCAGCCTCGGGGTCGATTTGAGCTTTTTCAGCCCGCAGGGCCGCTTTCTGGCCCGGGCCGTAGGCGAAGAGCGGGGCAACGTCCTGCTGCGGCAGACCCAGTACCGCATCGCAGACAGCGAGGCAGAGAGCTGTCTCTATGCGCGCAATTTCATCCTGGGCAAAGTCTATAACGCCCGCTGGGTGCTGGAACGGGCCACCCGCGACCACCCCCAGCGGGTGCCGGTGGAACAGCTCAAGCGCACCAGCGCCCAGCTGGCGGCGGCGCTGCCCCTCATCGAGCAGTGTGACGACCTCGACCAGCTTCGCGGTCTGGAGGGCGAGGCGGCGCAGCGGTATTTCGACTGCTTTGATTCGCTCATCCTGCAGCACGATGATTTTGCCTTCACCGGTCGGAGCCGCCGCCCGCCGCTGGACAATACCAATGCCCTGCTCTCTTTCGCTTATTCGCTTCTGGCCTCCGACTGCACGGCGGCTCTTCAGAGTGTGGGCCTCGACCCCTACGTCGGCTTTCTCCACCGCGCCCGGCCCGGGCGCAGGAGCCTCGCCCTCGACCTCATGGAAGAGCTGCGCACTGTTTACGCCGACCGTTTTGTACTCTCCTGCATCAACCAGAAAATCATGACGCCGAAGCATTTCCAGAAGCAGGAGAACGGGGCCGTCCTTCTCACCAATGAGGGCCGCCGCGCCTTTCTGGGCGGGTGGCAGACCCGCAAGCAGGAGACCATCACCCACCCGTTCCTGAACGAAAAGCTTCCGTGGGGCCTCGTGCCTTATGTGCAGGCTCTGCTTCTGGCCCGCACCCTGCGGGGCGATATGGAGCTTTACCCGCCATTTTTCTGGAAGTGAGGGATGTGTATGCTGGTCCTTATCACCTACGACGTCAATACCGAAACTCCTGCCGGGCGCAAACGTCTGCGCAAAGTCGCCAAGCGCTGTGTGGACCACGGCCAGCGGGTGCAGAACTCCGTGTTCGAGTGTCTGCTGGATGCCGCGCAGTATGCCGTTCTCAAGGCGGAGCTGACGGCCCTCATCGACCCCGCGCTGGACAGTCTGCGCTTCTACCAGCTGGGCAACAACTATAAGAGCAAGGTGGAGCATATCGGCGTTCATCCGCCCTTCGAGCAGGACGGCCTGCTGTTGTTCTGAGTTTCCCACCCCGGTGCGAAGGGCGAGTTCTCAGCATTTTTCCGGCACCTTCGCACCGGATTTTTGTATCATTTTGCATGATTTGGATAGCTCTTTGACCCGTTGTAAATCAAGGCTCTTCTAAATTCGTGCAGAATGTTGTATAATTTGTTTGAAAATAGAGATTTTGTCTCTGTTTTTGCTGTCGCCCTCCTCGCGGAGGGCGTGGATAGAAATTTGTAATCGTCGATGTCGGAAGTCCACGCCACCCGTCGCCCTCCTCGCGGAGGGCGTGGATAGAAATATGTTTCGGCCAGCACGTTCGCCGGTGCCACGGCGTCGCCCTCCTCGCGGAGGGCGTGGATAGAAATAATACTCTGTGCTTCCCCGTTACCGATGCTACGTTGGTCGCCCTCCTCGCGGAGGGCGTGGATAGAAATCCGCAGGGAGAAAACCATATCAAAGGCCAGGCTGGTCGCCCTCCTCGCGGAGGGCGTGGATAGAAATAGGTCACTGCACCAGACTTCAACCGCGCCGTCATGTCGCCCTCCTCGCGGAGGGCGTGGATAGAAATGGTGATGATGGGGGCCGGGGTGCTGGCGGTCTGCTGTCGCCCTCCTCGCGGAGGGCGTGGATAGAAATGCCACCGTCCCCCACAAGGAGACCAAGACGACGGAGTCGCCCTCCTCGCGGAGGGCGTGGATAGAAATTGCGTGACGTCCAGCCCGATGATCTGGAGCTTGTAGGTCGCCCTCCTCGCGGAGGGCGTGGATAGAAATTGGCATATACCGCCGCCAAAATATACCCTTGCAGGCTTTGCCCGGCAGCCGCGGCGGCGGCACGAATCGCTGGCGTGATCTTGAATTTCACTAAATCCGCATCGTTGCCGTTTCTCCTTGGGACAATCTCGCTATCCCGGCCATTATCCCATGCCCCGCCCAAATATTGCCGGGGTAAATAATACGAGCCAGTATACTCGATTTTTTCCAGTTTTCCCGTCTGTGGGTTTCTATACATCACCCAATTGGGGGGCATTGTATAGGCGCGTTTTCGCTCCGCGCTTTTTAATTTCTTCGATTTCACGGCTTAACAGCTGCTTTCGTGTTCCCCCAATCGGCAAAATAAAAATTATTTCAGCCTCAAATACATCGCCGTTGTTGTAGTCCTCCTGCATTTCCTTCCTGTTATGCTTTCCAGTTTTTAACAAGCGTTCATGCTGATTTATCCGGCTCAAAATGCCCTTTTCTATTTCTATCCACGCCCTCCG